>CAFBLM010000008.1_pt1 | contig 28428 bp, 26 predicted proteins | sample 7268201 | NCBI WGS metagenome assembly CAFBLM01 (sample SAMEA6814037, study PRJEB35770) | freshwater metagenome | biome: Freshwater; feature: Freshwater reservoir; material: water | place: Czech Republic | collected 2017-05-23 | depth 30m m
CTTTCCGTGAAATTTTGGGTGAAGGTGCAACCCAGGCTGGTTCAGAAAATTCTCCTGGGCGATTTAGATTCGACTTTGCATCAACCTCAGCCATCCCCGATTCAGTGATGATGGATGTGCAAGACCGAGTTAATGAAGTTCTTGCTGCGGACTTAGCTGTTACAGCGCAGATCATGACTCAAGAGGAAGCTAAGAATATTGGCGCGATGGCTTTGTTCGGGGAAAAGTATGGGGACCAAGTACGCGTTGTCTCGGTAGGGGATTGGGCTCGCGAACTGTGCGGTGGAACCCATGCATCGCGCTCAAGTCAGGTCGGCGTTATCTCCTTGCTTGGTGAATCCTCGATTGGCTCTGGGGTTCGTCGAGTTGAAGCTCTCGTCAGCACCGATGCCTATTCATTCTTGGCTCGTGAGCACGTATTGCTTCAGCAAGTATCACGGCTTGTTAAGGCCCGTCCGGAGGAACTGCCTGATCGGATCAGCGCCTTGCTGGAACGCATGAAGGATGCTGAAAAAGATCTAGGCAAAGTCCGTGCCGAGCGCTTGAAAGCTGACACTGCCTCGCTGACAAGCAACGCAGTCGATGTCGGTGGTGTGATGGTGTTACCGGTACGCGTTCCCGATGGATCATCTGCTGCGGAAATTCGTCAAGTGGCCATGGATGCTAGGGGTAGCTTCCAAGGAGCTGCGGCCATTGTTGTTGCTATGGGAATTAACGATGACAAAGTCTCTGCCGTGGCAGCGGCGACTCAGGCGGCCATGGACCGTGGAATATCGGCAGCATCGGTACTGCAGGCTGTCCTGGAGCCGATGGCTGGCCGTGGTGGTGGCAAGGCTGATGTTGCCCAAGGCGGAAGCGGGCAGATCGAAGGCATTGACCAGGCGCTTGCCAGTGTCGTTGATGTCGTAACGCGTGATGTGTAAGGCGCGCGGATGCGAGCAGGAGTGCGAATCGGTGTAGATCTCGGTTCAGTGCGCATCGGGGTGTGCATGAGTGATCGCGATGGCATCTTGGCCACACCGCTGGAAACGATTCCGCGCGGCGATGGTGACCTGGATCGGCTCGTGAGCCTGGCGCAGGAGAATCAGGCGTTGGAATTTGTTCTGGGGATGCCTACTTCGCTTTCCGGCGATGCAGGGCCAGCTGCCCAAGCCGTCACCGAGTTTGCCCAGTTACTTGCTGCGCGCGTGCACATTGATGTGCGTTTAGTTGATGAACGTATGAGCACTAACCAGGCCGCGCGCAGTTTGCAGTCAGCCGGTCGAAGCAGTAAACAATCCCGCAAGATTATTGATCAACAGGCGGCCGTGGTCATTTTGCAGGCGGCCTTAGATCTGGAGCGAGCCTTAGGACGTCCAGCAGGTATCTGTGTGAAGGTTGAACGGTGACCTCGCAAAGTTCAGAAACTGTCAATCTCGGGTCTGGTCAACGCCAACTCCGCCGGTCTCGCGTGGCACTTGGCCTTGGTTTGATTGTGGTTCTCGGGGTTGTCATTGCTGCCGGCGTGGGCTTGTGGAACACCTTCGGTCCGCCGAAGGATTATTCAGGACCAGGTTTTGGGCAGGTTGATGTCATCATCCCTAGTGGTGCCAGCGCAAAGCGCATCGGGACTATCTTGAATCAAGCAGATGTGGTGGCAAGCCAGAGAGCCTTTGTCTCGGCAGCCAAGGCCAATGCGGAATCGCGTTCGATCGGCCCTGGCACCTATTCCATGCTCAAGCAGATGAAAGCCCAAGACGCTGTGGCTCGTTTGCTCAGCCCTTCCTCGCGGGTTACAGCGCGAGTGATTGTTCGAGAAGGTGCCTCTCTTCGCGAGATTAAGAATCAAATCATCACGAAGACCAAGATCTCCGCGGCCGATGTCGATCAAGTATTAGCCAACCCACAGGCGTTGGGTCTTCCGGTCTATGCCCAAAACAAGGCTGAAGGATTCCTTTTCCCTGCAACCTATGACGTCGAGCCAACCGATACGGCAACAACCTTGCTGCAGGCAATGGTCAGCAAATTCAATGAAGTCAGCGCGCAAATAGGTTTTGAGCGTAAAGCTGCCGCCGCAGGGATTTCACCCAAGGATGCGGTCACCATTGCAAGTCTGGTGCAAGCAGAAGTTTCACCGGCCGACTACTCCAAAGTTTCGCGAGTCATTCTCAATCGCGTATCAAAGGGTATGCGGTTGCAATTTGATTCCACTGTTGTCTATGCGCTCGGGGGAGTAACTTCTCGCTTGACGTCCAAGGACCTGCAGGTGGATTCCCCCTACAACATGTATCGCAATGATGGGTTGCCGCCGGGCCCGATTAACTCTCCATCGGAACTGGCCCTCGAAGCAGCTGTTGCGCCAGCAACGGGACCATGGATCTACTTTGTCACGACAGACACCACAACGGGTTTAACGAAGTTCACTGACTCGTACGCTGAATTCTTGAAATTCAAGGCCGAATATAAGGGGAATCTGCGATGACTAAACGGGTAGCAGTTCTTGGAACACCCATTACACACTCGCTGTCTCCTGCTTTGCATCGGGCGGCCTATGAAGAGTTGGGTTTGGACTGGTCCTATGAGGCCATTGAAGTTAGTGCCAATCAAGTCTGTGAATTTGTCACCGGATGTGGGCCCGAATGGGCTGGGCTCTCCTTGACCATGCCGCTTAAAGAGGCTGTACTTCCCGCGTTGAGCCAGCGCACTCCCGTTGTGGAGCTGACTCAAGCGGCCAACACCGTCGTCTTTGATGGCCAAAGTAGATCTGGGCATAACACAGATGTGAGCGGATTCGTCAATGCTTTGCATGAGATTAATGTTGTCGCGGTCGGTGCTGTGACGTTGTTGGGTTCTGGCGCAACGGCGCGATCGGCTCTGGTGGCGATGCACGAAATGGGTGCGCATGCGATCACCGTTGTCGCACGCAACGGCACATCGGCGCAACGTTTAGTTGAGCTTGCCGAATTGCTTCATGTGCAATGCGAGGTACTGGATTGGACCAGCGATCGCGCCAAAAGTCTTGTTCTAGAGTCTGAACTTGTGATCAACACTGCTCCGGCGGACGTGGCGGCTACCTTGGCTGGCAACGGTCAGGGACTGCTCTTTGACGCGATCTATAACCCGTGGCCAACACCCTTGGCGTCTGGGTGGGCCGGAACCATCGTCAGCGGCCACGATTTGCTCATCCATCAGGCCTTGGGCCAAATTGCTCTCATGACGGGCTATGTCGTCGACGTTGATGTGCTCAGGGGTGCCCTGCCGGGCTCCTAGCTCTGCCCTTTCCTTAGGCCTGTCTGGCCTCAGTGCTCAAGGTGTGCCCTATTTGAGGGCATTTTGTGCCTTTTTGTGCCTGAGCCTTCAGATTTTCACCCATCTGCCGATAACTGACCTGTGGATCATTCGTGTCCGCCTGTTCAACAACGGTTGATCAGTTCGTGCGCCGGCAGGGAGTTGAGTCCGTGAAGCAATTGGGCGACATCTTGCTTGAGGATGGCCTGATCACCATTGAGCAACTATCGGTTGCCGTTGATCAACATCAAAACCTTGGCCGAAGTTTGGGCCGAGTGTTGGTGGATCAGGGAATTTTGTCCGAAACCCAACTTGTGGCAGCGCTGGCTCAGCAAATCGGATTGCGCTTTATCGACCTGAGTGATTACCCGGTGGACGGTTCTGCGCTAGCCCGAATCCCCGGTTCCGTATGCCGCCAGCACATGGCAATCCCGATTGGCTTTGAAGACGGTCGCATTGTGGTGGCCATGTCAGACCCCGCAAACGTCTTCGCGGCTGATGACATTCGCACCATCAGCGGATACGAAGTCATTCCAGCCGTTGCCACTCGCGCCGATGTTTCGGCAGCTATTGACCGTTATTACCGCGCTGATTCCGACCTTGATGACTTGACCACTGCCCTTGAAGATGCTGACGATGGTGGGGGAGATGACCTAGCTGGACTCAAAGAGGTCGTTGAAGATGCTCCCATCGTTAAATTTGTGAATCTGCTTATTACTCAAGCTATTCAGGACCGAGCCTCGGACATCCACCTCGAGCCCACCGAGTCCGATTTGCGGGTGCGATACCGCATTGACGGGGTTTTGCACGAGATTATGCGCTCACCTAAGTCCATTCAGTCCGGCGTTATCTCGCGTTTGAAGATCATGGCTGACATCAACATTGCTGAACGTCGAATCCCGCAGGATGGTCGTTTGTCTGTGTCTGCCCACGGCAAGAAGGTGGACCTGCGTGTTGCCACCTTGCCCACCGTGTGGGGCGAGAAGGTCGTCATGCGAATTTTGGATAACTCCACCGCCCGTCTTGATCTTGCAGACTTGGGATTCACCTCGGCCAACTACGAGCGCTACAGCGAAAGTTTTGGCAAGCCCTACGGAATGATCCTGGTTACTGGACCCACTGGTTCTGGTAAGTCGACCACGTTGTACTCAACGTTGAATATCTTGAACCGCCCTGAGGTCAACATCATCACCGTTGAAGACCCCGTCGAATATCGCTTGCCTGGTATCAATCAGATTCAAACCAATGTCAAAGCAGGCTTGACCTTTGCAGCGTCCTTGCGCTCGATCCTTCGATCCGACCCAGATATCGTCCTCATCGGAGAAATCCGTGACCATGAAACGGCTCAGATCGCGGTTGAGGCCGCCCTGACCGGTCACCTCGTCCTATCAACCCTGCACACAAACGACGCTCCATCGGCCATAACTCGACTGACAGAGATGGGTATTGAGCCATTCCTGGTGGGTTCAGCCGTGGACGCGGTCTTGGCCCAGCGGCTAGCTCGTCGGTTGTGCGTCAAATGCAAAGAGGCTTACCTGCCAACGGATGAAACCTTGACTGCAGCCCGAGTTAACTGGGATCTGGCTGCCGGGATGCCCACGCTTTACCGACCAATTGGCTGCCCATCCTGCTCAGGCACTGGGTACAAGGGTCGATTGGCGCTGCATGAAGTGATGATGGTCAACGAGGAAATTGAGCGTTTAGCCGTTGAACACGCGCCCGCCACTGAGATCACTGCGGCTGCTTTGCGGTCAGGGATGGTCACGCTTCGCAATGACGGTTTGAACAAGGTTCTTCAAGGTGTGACCTCTCTTGATGAGATTTTGCGAGTGGTGGTCTAGATGACCTTAAGAAACCATTTTCGCAGGCCGATACTTTCAACCGTATGCATCGTTAAGGGCGCACTAGGAGGTAGCAGTGGAGATTAGCGGGTTTGTACCAACTGACACTGACACTGACACTGATACTGACACCCAAGCTTGGGCTGCGCCTACTGATGACTTTTTCGCAGGTGCACCGATAGCTCATGATCGTTTCGCTCCAGCCAGCGCTGGTGCGCCGGCCGCTTCCCTTGCTCCTGTTGTCACGCCAGCGATGGTTACGCACGTTGCTCCTGCGCCGCAGACGGCGCCTGAGATTCCCCTGGTGGAACCAGAACTGCCTAAGCCGCCGGTTGCGCTCGAGCCGGCCCAGGCCGATCAGGTCGGCGTTGAGCCCACCTTTAGCGAGGAATACCGCCGTGCCACGACCGAAAAGGAAGCGGCTGAAGAAGATCTTAATCTTCAAGACCTGCTCGTTGAAGTCTTAACTGCAGGGGCTTCAGACCTCCACCTGACCATTGGGTCTCGCCCTGTTGTTCGCCTACGCGGAGACCTGGTCCCGTTGGAGCACTACCCGGTGTTGTCCGCAGCCGTTATCCAGCGCGTTATGTATGCCGCCATCACTCAGCGTCAGCGCGAAAAATTCGAGCGCGAGCTTGAATTGGACTTTGCCTACTCGGTTCCTGGGCGCGCTCGATTCAGGGTGAACCTGTACCGCCAACGTGATGCGCTCGGTGCCGCCTTCCGATTGATCCCTTTTGAGATCAAGTCCCTTGAAACCTTAGGTGTGCCGGCAGCGGTTTCTAACTTTGCGATGCTGCCTCGGGGGTTCGTTTTGGTCACCGGACCAACGGGTTCGGGCAAATCAACAACCTTGGCTGCCTTGATCGACTTGGCCAATAGGAACCGACGCGATCACATTTTGACCGTTGAGGACCCGATTGAATTCCTCCACGGACACCGGAACAGCATCGTGAATCAACGTGAAGTTGGCGAGGACACTCACAGTTTCACCGATGCCCTCAAGCACGCTTTGCGCCAAGACCCCGACATCATCATGGTCGGCGAAATGCGTGACCTTGAGACGATCTCCGTGGCTTTGACCGCTGCCGAGACCGGCCACTTGGTCTTTGCCACCTTGCACACCCAAGATGCGGCCCAGACCATCGACCGTGTCATCGACGTTTTCCCGCCGCACCAGCAGCAACAGGTGCGGGTCCAGCTCGCTGGCGCCCTCCAGGGCGTGGTCTGCCAGAACTTGGCTAAAACCAAGGACGGCGAAGGTCGAGTAGCCGCGACGGAAGTTTTAGTGGCCACCCCCGCGATCAGGAACTTGATTCGTGAAGGAAAGACCCACCAGATCTATTCGGCGATGCAAGCTGGTGCCCAATATGGCATGCACACGATGGATCAACACCTCGCCGAGTTAGTCAATAACGGACAGGTCGCGTATTCAGTCGGACTTGAAAAGTGCCACCACGTCGATGACTTCAACCGTTTGACCGGACGCGGGTGATTGTGATGTCAACTGTTACCACTTTCCAATATTCGGTACGTGACCGATCCGGCAAACTAGTTCAGGGACAAATTGACGCCGATTCGCCCACGGCCGTTGCGACCAAGTTGAAGTCCATGGGCTATGCACCCTTGAGCATTACCGCTTTTAACCCGGGTATGAAGCGTGAACTCTCGCTGCCGAAGTTGGGTTCAAAGGTCAAGCTCAAAGACTTGGCGATCATGTCTCGCCAGTTCGCCACCATGATCAATGCCGGACTTTCTTTGCTACGTGCGCTGGTGATCTTGTCTCAGCAAACTGAGAACAAGGAGCTGGCAAAGGTGCTGACCAGTATCAGCTCGGATGTCGAAGAAGGACACTCGCTGTCGGCCTCCTTGGCCAAGCACCCACGGATCTTCCCGCCGCTGATGGTCAACATGTGCCGGGCCGGTGAGGTCGGTGGATTCCTGGATTCAGTGCTGCTCCAGATCGCTGAGAACTACGAAGCAGAGGTCAAACTTAAGGGCAAAATCAAGTCCGCGATGACCTATCCGGTGGTTGTTTTTGTGATGGCCATGCTTGCCGTGGTGGGAATGCTCCTGTTTATCGTGCCCGTGTTTGCCAAGATGTTTACCTCCCTGGGTGGCGAACTGCCTGCTCCCACGAAAGTTCTGATTTTCCTTTCTACGGTCTTGAAGTACGGCACGCCGTTTTTCATTGTCTTCGGCGTTGCAGGTTTTGTTGTGTGGAATCGGGTCAAGCACACCGAGCAGGTACGCGGTTTCATTGATCCGCTGAAGCTGCGCATTCCAGTCTTTGGCGATCTATTCGCCAAGATCGCCTTGAGTAGATTTGCTCGAAACTTGGGGACCATGATGAGTTCAGGTGTTCCCATTTTGCAGTCGCTGGACATCGTGGCCGAAACCACCGGGAACTCCGTTGTGGGTAAAGCCGTCTTAGAGGTTCAAGAGTCGGTTCGTCAAGGTGAGTCCATGACTGCGCCGCTGTCTCGGCACCCGGTGTTCCCGCCGATGCTGGTGCAGATGATGGCCGTGGGTGAAGACACTGGAGCCCTTGACGTGATGCTGCACAAGATCTCGGAGTTCTACGATCAAGAGGTCGAAGCCACCACTGAATCCCTCACAGCGCTGATTGAGCCGCTCATGATCGGATTCCTCGGTGGCATCGTGGGGGCCATGATCATCGCCCTGTACATGCCGATCTTTAAGATCTTCGATCTCATCAAATAGGACAAAACGGACATCAGCAGTCCTTGACCCGAAGGTCCGGACCGATTTTGGACCGATTGTGGACCGATTGTGGATCGATTTGGGACCGATTTTGACCAATTCAAGGCCGGCTTCGTGGCCACTTTTGTGCCTGCAGGGCCCGATTTTCGTGCCTAGCGGCTCGGATCGGGAAAATTTCTCAAAAAACTTGTGAAAAAGCACTCAAGGTTTTCACCCAACTGGGCGAAGTAATACCTGTCAGTGAGCTACCCGGCCAGAAAGGGCACACCCACCGAGAGGTGGGGTCGCAAAGCCAGGGGACCGCACCCGCGGTCAGCCCAGCTACCTCGGTTGGTACTTCGAAAGAAGCACCGGTGGGGACCAGAAGCCGAAGCTCTAGGTTCACCCAGAAAGGGACCATCCCGATGCTCGCTCGCATCCGCAAGTCCATGGAGGAGAAGGACCAGGGCTTTACCCTGATCGAGCTCCTGGTGGTCATCATCATCATTGGCATCCTTGCCGCTATCGCAATTCCCGTCTTCCTCAATCAGCGCAAGAAGGCAACTGAAGCATCAATGAAGGCAGACCTTCGTTCAGTTGCTAATGAGATGGAGACCTACTTCGTCGATAACCAGGCATATGCAACACCAGCGCAGTCCGCTGCAGGTGCCTCAGTCACAGTGGGTACAACCACTGTCAAGGTGTCTTCACCTAACACCGTCGTCGCAAATCAGACCGGCACTGGCGTCGTCGCCGGTACCTACTGCCTCAAGGCCACCAACAGTGGAGCCAGCGGTACGTGGTACTACGACAGCGACGGTGGAGGAATTAACAACACCGGTTGCGTCTGATCGATCTAGATAGTCCTCTCGGGGCCTGTCCTTCCAAGGGCAGGCCCCGTAGGGCATCTAAAAAGTTTTCACTTCCGTCACACCAGTCCCACACCCGAGAAAAGGAGCAGGCCCCGTGTTCACCTTCCCCCGTCAACACCGCTCGTTGATGCAACGCCTAGCTCCTACTCGCAAAGACTCTGGCTTTACCTTGATCGAGCTCCTGGTGGTCATCATCATCATTGGGATATTGGCCGCAATCGCGCTGCCGCTGTATGTGGGCCAGAAGCGAAAGGCCTACGACGCCTCAGCCAAGTCTGGAATTCGCTCCCTGGCCGTCTTTGAAGAGGCCTACCTCAGCGACCATGCTTCATACGGAGACATTTCCGGTTTGCAAGCTGATGGCTATGGCATTACGCCAAGCAAGAACGTCACGGTCACCGTGGTTTATCGAGCTTCAAGTTTGGGCTATTGCTTGTCGGCTAAGCACTCAGGTTCGAACACCACCTGGTACTACGACAGCCAAGCTGGCGGCCTGCTAGGTGCCACGGCTACGTCGTGCCCGACGTCCAACTCTTCAACCACGCCAGGTGGATCAGCAGGTAGCTCGCTGACGGGCTAACCGGAGCCACGGCACTTGTGTGCCACTTTTCTGCCACTTTTGGGCGATCCTCACGCATGAGGACCGCCCATTTGCCTTTCTTTGAATGCTTAAGAATTCGGCCAAAAATGACGAAGAAGTCTGCATGGACCTCGCCTGGCCCCATTCAGTACTTAGCCGTGTGCGCACAGCGTGCTCGAGCGATGCTGGCATGACCCTTATTGAGTTGATGATGTCCATCATGGTGTTCACCATCGCCATGGCAGGAATTATGGGCGGGTTTGTCTCGGTTGGGCAAAAGACCAGGCTAGATAAGGATCGCGTTGCCGCATCAAACTTGGCGGCTCGTGAACTTGAAATTGTGCGCAACCAATTCAATGCGTCCTCAACCGGTCCGCTAACTGTGGCCGCTGACCTTGACGTGACCAATGGCTACCCACTGCCAGGCGGAACTGTGGGAAGCTCGTTGGTCGTTGACTCGGTTCCGTACACGGTTTTTCGTCGCGCTCAGTGGCTGCCAGCTGGAACAGGTCAAAGTCCATGTGATGGCGGATCAAGCGTTACCTATCCCACACTTGCGGTCAATGTTCGCGTGAGTTGGCCCTACATGGGTCAAGTCAAGCCGGTAGAAGCCAACACGTTGCTCACTCCTCCCAAAGGAGTACTGGCCACCGGAACCTCATTTGTGGCGGTCAAAGTAGTCAGTGCATCAGGTAAGGGACAAGAAGACGTACCGGTGGTGTTGTCCGGTACGGGTGGAACCTTTAATGGCACCACGGCAGAAGACGGATGCGCGACCATTGCCGTGTCCTCGGCTGGCACTTACACCGCTTCATTGAACAAGTCTGGTTGGGTCGATTTCTATGGCGCTGCAACTCCGTCAAAAACGGTGACCGCGTCAACATCATCGATTTCGCGACTCACCTTCAACTATGACAAGGCCGGCTCCTTGCGGTTGAGTTTGACCACGCAAACCGGTTACGCGCTACCCACTGGCCTGCGCAGCATCACGCTTTCGAATACAGGCTTGCAACCAACGGGAACCCAAGTCCGTGACCTTGGCGCCACCGCAACCACGGGATCGGTGACGATTCCTACCCTGTGGCCCTTTACTGACGGGTACAGCTTGTGGGCAGGTTCGTGTACTCAAAGTGATCCAGCTGTCGCTGGCGGTTCTCGAGCTACATCCGTGGTGGTCCCCGTTGGCGATACCGTCACCACGACAACTCGGTTAGCCCCAGTTCAGGTCAATGTGACCACCTCCACCGGATCTGCCATTACGAATGCAACGGTGACGGCCACCCCGGTCACGACCACTTCATGTGTGGCTTCTGAAAACCCATTAACCCTTGGGGTTACTAATTCCTCAGGGCAATTGCTCACGTCTTTGCCGGCTGGAACGTGGACTTTGAAAGTTACTGGCCGCACAGCGGTGGATTCCTGGCCCAATACCCCGAACTTGCTACCCACCGCAGCGCCGGTGACAGTGGCGGTGAGTGCCGCATGATGCGCTCAAAAAATGACGATGGTTTCACCCTGATGGAAATGATGGTGGTTGTTGCCATCTTGTCGGGTGTTTTGGCCATGGTCATGACCACCACGATTGCGGCTCAAAAAAATGTCAACGGCAATGCCGCTCGCTTGGATCAGGTTCAACAAGGCAAGGTCGCCATGGAGTCGATGTCCAAGACTTTGCGCACGGCGGTACGGCCATCCCAACTCAACGCCACCTGTACCGGTTGCGATGCGGCAGCTTTCTTGCAGGGAAATGCTCGAACTGTGCAGTTCTATGCCAACATCAACAACCCAGCCAATATCTTGGGTCCAAGCCGGGTCAGCTACAGCGTTGATGCCGCTGGTGTCCTCACCGAAACTATCCAAGCTCCTAACGCCCACAGCGCAACCGATTACAACTACCAGTACTGCACCCAAGGTACGGCTGGGTGTGCGGTCAGTTCTCGAGTGCTTGCTCGCGGGGTTTCCACGACTTCCACCATGTTCACCTATTACGACGCTTCAAATAACACCTTCGCGACCTTGCCGCTGGCCAGTACGGACCTTCCGCGCGTGGACTCCATTGACATCGTCGTCGTTGTTTCCAGTAGTTCCCAGGTCTCAAGCACGACCTTTACCCAGCGAGTGACTTTGCCCAATGCCGATGCGGTTCAGCAAACGGCGGTGCCGACGCCATGACCAGCCTCCTTAAGCTTCGTCGAAATATCAGCACCCGTTTTTCGATCGTTCGCGAATCAGAAGATCAAGGCATCGCCATGATCATGGTGATGGGCATGATCATCGTGCTGAGTCTGCTATTGGCCGCGACCTTTAGTTACGCCCAAGCCGTTGAACCACAGGCCAAGCGCGATTCAACCTGGAACGCGGCCCTAGCAGCGGCTCAGGCCGGTGTTGATGATTACGTTGCCAAGCTCAATGCCAATGACAACTATTGGCAAAGCATTGATTGCACCAATGTGGCGCTGCGTGGCCCAAATGCTGGCACAAATAACTGTTCATGGACCTCCGGCACCGCTGTCGGATGGCAAAATGTAAGCGCCGATGACGCAACGGCAGGACAGTTTCACTATGACGTGGACTCGTCGGTTATCAATAGTCAAGGTGCTGTTCGATTGACCTCCACTGGCAAGGTAGGGGGATCGAGTCGAACGATTCAGGTGTTGGTCTCGCGTGGAGGATCAACAGACTTCCTGTACTACACCGACTTCGAAGATGCTGATCCATCCAATACTGCCGTTTACCCAACAGGCGCGCCGAACGCAGACTGTGGCTCTACCGGCCCTGCAGCTGCCAAATATTGGTGGAACGGTCGCACGAGTACAGACAGTTGCGTGGAGATTCAGTTCGTCACGGGGGACACCTTGGACGGCAAGGTTCACTTCAATGACACTCCGTTGATAAACGGAACGACATCGTTTTTGCAGGGCTATGAGACCAGTACGACCAGTTGTAGGAACACGCCTTATTCGGTGACCAACTGCAAGCGTGGAACCGGCACGCCAAACTTGAATGGCAACAAGGCAACCTACGCAGATCCTTTGAGCCTTCCCGATAACGCCACGAATTTCACCAGCTATCCAGGGTGTCAGTACACCGGAGATACCCGGATTAAGTTCAATGCCGACGGCACGATGACGGTGTGGAGCACTCGAAGCGCAGGAACCAACACCAGTAATGACGGATCAACCTGCGGAACCTTTACTGGGACCTCGTCGGTCACCGTTCCGGTGCCGACGGACAAGACCATTTATGTCAAGAACTGGACCAGTGCGGCCAAGTGCACCACGGGGCAAGTTGGCGATGGGTTGCCAGTTGCTGGCGATGTCAATGTTGACAACTCAACGTTCTTCTGCGGCAACGGCAATGTCTATATTGAAGGAACGGTCAAAGGTCGGGTAAGTATTGCGGCACAAAACAATGTCGTTGTCACCGGAGACCTGCTCATTGATGGCGTTACCGCGGGGGCAACACCATCTGGAACCAGTGTTACCGGTCTGGTGGCAGGGAACTCGGTTGTGGTTGAACACCCGGTTAAGTGCACGGCAACGTCGGGGTCAACGTGCACCACGTATGCAAATATCGACACCACCGGTACCAATCGCTACATCTACGCATCCATCCAAACGCTACAGCGCAGCTTCTGGGTCCAGTCCTATGACAAGGGTGCGCAGTTGGGCACGTTAACTGTGTACGGATCTATCGCCCAAAAGTGGCGCGGGATCGTCGGGACTGGATCAACGACGGGATATTTGAAGAATTACCGCTATGACTCTCGTCTGCGCTTCCAGGCCCCGCCCTATTTCCCACAGTGGACCAATGCGGTGTGGGCCGGTCGCACTACGGGTGAAATCAAGCCCGCGTACTAAGTCCTGGCTATGCACATGATCGCGCCGAAACCCTCTGCCGGCTTCCAAGTGGGATACGGTCGCCAATCGTGACGGGTGTAATTGTTGGGCTATGCGCCATTGTGGGCCTAGTCATTGGTTCGTTTCTCAACGTGGTGATCTATCGCGTTCCTGCAGGGCTTTCCGTGGTTGCCCCGCGCTCGCGTTGTCAAGGGTGTCTAACCGAGATCGCATCCCGCGACAACATTCCCGTCATCAGCTGGCTCCTGCTCAGGGGTAAATGCCGCACTTGCCAAGCACGTATCAGTTGGCGCTACCCAGCCGTCGAAGTATTCACTGCCGCACTATTTGCACTCTTCGCATGGCACTTTGGTTTCGTGGGGATTTTGCCTGCATTCTTGTATCTGGCTGCCGTGGGAATTGCCTTGGCGATGATCGACCTTGATGTTCGCCGCCTGCCTGATCAGATAGTTTTGCCTTCCTATCTTGTTGCGCTGGCTTTGCTTCTTGCTGGATCGCTTGTCGATGGTCAACCTCGGTTAATGATTGGGGCCTTGCTTGGCGCGCTGGCCTTGTACGCTTTTTACTTCCTGCTCGCACTTATCTACCCCGCAGGAATGGGATTTGGGGATGTCAAACTCGCCGGAGTCCTTGGGTTGTACCTGGGATATCTAGGTTGGGGGAGTTTGATCATTGGCGGATTCTTGGGATTTGCCCTAGGTGGCGTTGTTGGCGGCGCGCTGATTGTGATCCGCCGGGCTGGCCGCAAAACCATGATCCCCTTCGGACCCTTCATGCTTGCTGGAGCGGGCCTAGCCGTCTTCTTTGGGCAGGCCTGGGCGCAGGCGTATCTGACCCATCTGGGCCTGTAAACGTGCCTTAGCCTAGGCCTGCCCCCCGATTTGGGCCAAATCTCGTGTCTAAAAGGGCTTAAGCCCACGCCTGAATCGGCCGAAAACCTACCTAGAGATCCTCGTACGACCTGTGCGTGGACGGCTTGGATAAGCGGCTAGGAGGGCACCATGGCTGGGAAAACCGCCATTGGTCTCGACATCGGCACTACCGGCGTGCGCGCTGCTGAATTGTCCTTCGGAAAGAACGGCATCACCTTAGAGAAGTTCGGCCAAGTTGAACTTGCGCCAGGGTGCGTGCGCGACGGTGAAGTCGTTGACGTTGAAGCCGTCGCTACGGCAATCAAGCGTCTGTGGGCGCATACAAAGTTTTCTAGCAAGGAAGTTGTCATCGGTGTTGCCAACGGCAAAGTCATTGTGCGACAAGTTGACCTGCCCTGGATGTCGCCAGAAGATCTAAAGCAATCCCTTCCATTTCAGGTCCAGGAATTCATCCCTATTCCTGTTGAGGAAGCGGTTCTGGACTTTATGCCCGTCGAAGACTTCGAACTCGAAACAGGTGCGCGCATGTTGCGTGGCCTCTTAGTCGCGGCCTCGCGTGACATGGTGATGGGGGCGGTCCAAGCAGTGCAACAAGCCGGTTTGGTTCCTGCGGTTGTTGACCTAACCTCCTTTGCATTGTTGCGCTCCCTGTCCAACCCCACCTTTGCGGCAACGCCTGCGGTTGAAGCGGTCTTGGATATCGGCGCACGAGTGACAAATATCGTTATTCACGAAGGTGGAGTTCCCCGATTTGTCCGAATTTTGCTGATGGGCGGGGCGGACGTCACCGAATCTGTCGCCGAGCGCATGGGAGTGCCAACGGCTCAGGCGGAAAGCTTGAAGCAGGCCATGTCGGTTGATGGAAACTGGTCCGACCAAGAAGTCGATCCTTCATTGGTTCATGTCCTTGATGCCAGTGAGCAATCATTCGTAGACGAAGTTCGTGGCTCCCTTGATTACTACTTGGCATCCACGGGCTCAGCTCCCATTTCTGAATTGGTTGTCAGTGGAGGCGGCGCACGACTTGTCGGATTGGCTACCCGCCTATCCCAGGCAACCGGCATCCAAGTAACCATTGGATCGCCCACATCAAATCTTCTGATCGGTAAGACCGGCCTCACCGAAGAACAGCTCGCATTCCTTGGACCACTGACTGCAGTTCCCGTTGGTTTGGCAATGGCGGTGCACGCATGAGCACTTTGACACGCAATCGTGAAGCTGCGCCGTCAACGGTGCTGGTGCCTCGAGTCAACCTCCTGCCGCCAGAGATCGCCGAACAATCGCGCTTTGCTCACTTGCAACGCTTGTCGGGTTTTATTCTGGCCGCCGTAGTTGCTGTCGTGGCCCTGCTGGCTTTGGTGGTCAACCTTCAGGTTTCATCGGCTCGCAATGAGCTAGTTGCTGCCCAGGCGACAGGGACAAGTTTGCAAAATCAGGTCAGTCAATTCACTGATGTACCCAAGATCTATAGCGATGTAGCTGCTGCGCAGTCGCAGCTGGCCACTGCAATGGGCAATGAAGTTCGCTGGTCGACGTATCTGACCTCGCTCAGCCTGACCATTCCCTCAAATGTTGGTTTAACCTCCTTGACCATCCGCCAAGACCCGGCAAATCCGGTCACAAGTGCCTTGGGAAACTCAGGAATTGCGTCTGTAACCTACGAAGGTCAGGCTGCCAATAACAAGAACGTTGCCACGTTCCTTGATTCACTCTCGAAGCAAAAGGGATTCATCGACCCGTATCTAACAAGCGCATCGAAGTCCACCAGCGAGACAGCAAAAAATCTTGTCACCTTCAGTGCATCGGCCACCATCACCGATGCAGCGCAATCTGGGCGATTTAGTGCAAAGGCTGGTAAGTGATGACTAAGTCGCGTCAATGGATTGCTGGAACGGCACTAGTTGCGGTTGTGGTTTTAGTGGCGGGCATGTTCCTATTTGTCCAACCGCGTCGATCGCAGGCCTCCGCCTTGCGTGGGCAAACAGCGACTCAAGACGCTGCCAATCAAGCCTTGCAAAATAAGATTGCGACGTTGAAGGCACAGCAACAAGACCTTCCCAATCAACAGGCCATCCTGGACACGATTCGTCAGCAATTGCCTCAAACTCCTAATTTGCCGTCCCTGGTGCGTTCTTTAACTGATCTGGCGAAGGCCAGTGGCGTTGAGTTGGTTGCACTGGCGCCGTCAAATCCGCAGGCATTGGTTCAAGCAAGCGCACCGGCTGGAGGCAACTCGAGTTCGGCTCCATCAGCTGGTGGCTCCTCATCGGATTCGGCCACTTCGTCCTCGACAGGTTCAACGTCGTCAGGTTCGGCAGCTAGTGCTGGCAGTGCGACCGGTGTTCAGCAGATTCCACTCAAGATTTCCGTCATTGGCAGTTACGCCCAGTTGACGCAGTTCCTCACGGGCCTGGAGTCGTCCCAACGAGCGTTGAAGGTCTTGGAGGTCGCAGTAGCCCCGGCTTCTAGTTCGGGCGCAACCACTGCATCCAAGACCGATTTGCAAATGGATTTGTCCGCGCTGGCCTTCATGGCGCCCAAGTCCACCGCACCGAATGCATCCACGCCTGGATCGTCAAACTCCAGCAAAGCCCCAGCCACCAATAGCCAATAGGGACATCACCATGACAAACACTGCACTTGATGAACGAGTCGAACCTGATGTTGCTGAAGCCTTTGAGGAGAATGCTTCGCGTAGGCCCTGGCTCAAACTTGTCCTGATTCTTGGTGGAATTGTTGTTGCATTGATCGCCGGTTGGTTTGTCTTCGGTGCACTTTTTGGCTCAGGTGCCTCACCTAATAGCGAAGGCTTAGTCGTCCCAGCAAGTCAACGTGGCGCTGCACCTGCAACTGCTCCTGCTGCGCCTGGGGTTCCCCAAGCTGCTAATGATTCAGCAACCTCATCAGCGGCTGCTGTTGGTCGCAATCCGTTTGCCCCCGTGGTCCCCGGAAAGTCCAGTGCTGATCCAGTACCGCAGCCAACCGTTGCGGCAGTGGTGAGCCAAAGTGCAGCTGCCAGCGCCATAACGGTTCAAATGGTGAGCTTGACCCCCACTTCGGCAACGCTCAAAGTTGCTGGCAAGTCCTACACGGCCACTGTGGGCCAAACATTTGCCACCGACTTCAAGGTCTATGGAATCTTCGGCACCCAATGCGCCGGCGTGCTCTTTGGTACCCAATCAGTTCCGCTTTGCATTGGGGATGTGCGCACTCTGAGTAAGTAGGCCGCGTGTCCCAAGGGTTCTGATCTGACGTTGCCGTGGGAGACTAGTTTCATGTTGCGATGGCTTACTGCCGGTGAATCTCATGGCCCGGCTCTTGTGGGAGTGCTTGAAGGTCTCCCCGCTGGTGTTGAAGTCACCACCGATGACATCGCCGATGCTTTGGCTCGTCGTCGACTCGGCCATGGGCGTGGCGCCCGAATGGCATTTGAAAAAGATCTCGTGACTTTCCAAGGTGGAGTTCGCCATGGCGTAACCATGGGTGGTCCCATTGCGCTCAATGTGGCAAATAGCGAGTGGCCCAAGTGGACCACCGTCATGTCGGCGGACCCCGTTGATGCCGAAGAACTCGCTACCCAAGCCAGAAACGCACCGTTGACTCGCCCACGACCCGGTCACGCGGATCTGGTGGGAATGCAGAAGTATGGATTTGACGATGCTCGCCCGGTGCTTGAACGCGCTAGTGCCCGCGAAACCGCTGCTCGGGTAGCAGTGGGGGAGTTGGCCCGTAGATTCCTCGCCCAGGCCCTCGGTGTTCAAGTACTCAGTCATGTGGTTTCCATTGGTTCAGTGGAGCTGCCTGATGGCCTGGTCCCAGGCCCCAATGATCTAGAGCGTGTTGATGCCAGCCCGGTTCGTTGTATCGATTCGGCCACCGAGCAGGCCATGGTTGCCGAAATTGATGCGGTCCAAGCTGAAGGCGACACCTTGGGCGGAGTCATTGAAGTAGTTGTCCATGGGTTGCCGCCTGGTCTTGGAAGCTATGTCCATAGTGATCGACGTATCGATGCTCGCCTGGCTGGTGCACTCATGGGTATTCAGGCCATTAAGGGCGTTGAGGTGGGCGATGGGTTTCGATCAGCGCGCCGCCGTGGATCTGCGGCCCATGATGAAATTGAAAACACTCCCGATGGTGTCCGCCGAATGTCAGATCGCGCTGGCGGAACCGAAGGTGGCATGACCACCGGTGAGGTGCTGCGGGTTCGAGCGGCCATGAAGCCCATTTCGACCGTTCCTCGCGCGCTTTCCACGGTCGATGTGTCTACAGGTGAGGCGGCAAAGGCCATCCATCAGCGATCCGATGTGTGCGCAGTTCCGGCGGCAGGGGTTGTTGCCGAGGCCATGGTTTGTCTTGTTCTAGCCGAAGCAGCCCTTGAGAAATTTGGTGGCGATTCGGTTCCTGAGGTTGCTCGAAACCTGAAGGGTTACCTCGACAACCTCGTCATTCGATGAGTCCGCGGTTGGTCCTAGTTGGAGGGCCGGGGGCAGGTAAGTCAACAGTGGGCCATCTTCTTGCTCAACGTTGGAACCTAGAGTTGGTAGATACTGATTCCTTGGTTGAAGCACAAGCCGGAATCACGGTGGCCGATATTTTCATTACACAAGGTGAAGATCGTTTTCGAGAACTCGAACGAGACGTGGTTGCCGCTGCCCTTAGCGCCCATGATGGAGTCTTGGCGCTAGGTGGAGGGGCCATCTTGGATGAAGGCACTCGGACATTGCTGCGGAATCAGCCAGTGGTGTTTTTGCAGGCTGATCCGTCCGATGCCTCTGCTCGTATTGGACTCAATCGCGACCGACCGTTGTTGTTGGGCAATGTGCGTGGGCAGTTGATGACCTTGATGGCGCAACGTTTGGAGTTGTACACCTCTGTCGCGAAATGGAGTGTCGATACCAGCGGGTTGAATCCAGATCAGGTTGCTGATGCCGTAGAAAGCCTTATGGAATCTTCACATCAGGTAGATCCTCAGGAGGCTCAATCGTGACCACGATCGCCGTCCGCACACCTGACCCTTACTCAGTCATCGTTGGGCGCGGGGTGCTTGATTCGGTGCCTGAGTTACTTCAAGTAGGCACCACTCGCGTTGCCGTGATCTATGCGCCGGCTGTAAAGAATGTGGCCGAGCAGGTAGCGAGCAGGCTTGCAGCGTCCCACCGCATGGTGTTGATGCATGAGTTACCTGATGCTGAGGCGGCGAAGACGGTAAGCACTCTCGATGCGTGCTGGGCCGCTTTGGGTGCTGCTGGTTTCACGCGCAATGACGCAGTGGTCTCTGTTGGCGGGGGAGCCACCACTGATCTGGTGGGTTTTGTGGCCGCTACCTGGTTGCGCGGAATTGACGTGATTCACGTTCCAACGACAACCTTGGCCATGGTCGATGCCGCTGTAGGCGGAAAGACTGGCATTAACACCAGTGCAGGCAAAAATCTGGTTGGGGCATTCCATGAACCACGCGGTGTGCTCGTAGATCTGGACGTACTCAGTGAGCTACCCCTTGAAGAACATCGAGCTGGATTACCCGAGATTGTTAAGGCGGGGTGGATTCGTGATTCAGTCATCCTTGATTTGATTGAAGCCGACCCGCAGGCAGCCCTTGATCCTTCCCACCCCGTGTGCCAGGAACTGATTACCCGAGCGATTTCGGTGAAGGCAGATGTTGTCAGCGGTGACCTGCGCGAAGTGGCTATCAGCGGGGTCAGCCGCGAAATTCTCAACTATGGACATACCTTTGGGCACGCAATTGAAAAGGTTGAAAACTACTCGTGGCGCCATGGCCACGCGGTCTCGGTTGGGATGATCTTCGCCGCCGAGCTCGCTCATGCACTCGGCATGATGGATCGTGCCATGGTCGATCGTCACCGATCGCTGTTAACCGCCCTGGGTTTGCCCATTTCCTATGGACGTGCGGACCAGTGGAATGAACTGCTTGAAACGATGCGTATCGATAAGAAAGCTCGCGGTGCGGTGATGCGTTTTGTCCTGCTTGAGTCAGTGGCAAAGCCGGTAGGAGTAAATAATCCTGACTCCCACGCGCTAGAAACGGCGTTTCGCTCTGTTGCTGCGTCACAATAGCTAGGTCGAAAGGTTTCCTCGTGCTGTCTGTATTGGTTATCAATGGGCCCAATTTGGGGCGCCTGGGCTCTCGCGAACCCGAGGTTTACGGAAATACGTCCTATGACCAGTTGGTGAGCTTGCTCGATGAGCAAGCTGCAGTGTTAGGCATCGGCGTTGAGGTCCGGCAAAGTGATTCTGAAACGGACTTGGTGCATTGGATTCATGAAGCAGTCGATGCCAATCGACCGGTGATTCTCAACCCGGCTGCCTTTACCCATTACTCGTATGCGCTTCGCGATGCCTGCGCGATGATGACCGCCCCCTTGATTGAGGTGCATCTTTCTAATCCGGCAGCACGCGAGGAATTTCGTCAGACCTCAGTAATTTCTGGGGTTGCCACCGGAACGATTGCAGGATTTGGCGCGCAGTCATACGTGCTTGCTTTGCACGCTCTTGTTTCGTTAAGCACGTAGTCTCGATCGCAGCCCTGCTAACGATGAATTCACGCCTCACAAGTGCCTTAGCAGCCTCTGGCGCATCGGCATTTCTGGTAACTAATCCGGTCAACATTGCGTACCTGTGCGGCTTTTCCGGATCTGCTGGCGCATTACTGGTCCTTGGTTCGCGGGCAGTATTGGCCACCGATTCACGATACGCCGAGGTGGCCTCACAGCTAGATGTTGAAGGACTCATCACCCGCGAATACACAAGAAGCCTGCTTGATCTTGCGCAAAGCCAGGGGGTATCTCAGGTTGCCTTTGAGTCAGAGCACCTGACCTGGCGGCAACACGATGATCTGAGCGGTCATGGGCTGGACTTGCTTGCCACAGATCATCTCGTACGCACTCAACGGATGATCAAGGATGAGCGCGAGATTGGGGCCATCCGCAGGGCTTGTGAAATAACTTCGGCAGCGCTGCTCAACACCATTGACGCTGTTCGTGCGGGTATAAGTGAGCGTGAATTGGCGAGAATATTTCTCAATTCCATCTCCGATCGGGGTGCCGATGGATCATCCTTCGACCCGATCGTCGCAATCGGGGCAAACGCAGCACGTCCGCATCATCAACCCACCGATGCGACAGCTCGCCCCGGCGATGTAGTTCTTTTTGACGTGGGGGCTCGAGTGGAGGGCTATTGCGCTGATTTGTCCCGCACTGTTGTGCTGGGGCAACCCAGCGAACGCATCCAAGTCATGCATGAAGTCGTACTCTCGGCGCAGAAGTTGGCGCGCGAGGCAATCGCGCCTGGTGTCTCGGCGGGCCACATTGATCAGATCGCGCGATCACATATTGCATCGGCTGGATTTGGGGATGATTTTTTACACGGCACCGGTCACGGAATCGGCCTTGAGATCCACGAGCCTCCGCTGTTGGGTTCGGCTAGCGAAGGTATGCTTGAGAAGAACTTCGTGGTCACCGTTGAACCAGGTATCTACATTTCTGGATTGGGCGGGGTCCGCATTGAGGACACCGTGCTCGTTACTGCAAACGGGCATGAGTCGTTGACTAACGTTTCGCGCGAACTCACGCAGTGCTGAGTTCCCACCTAGAAGGATGGCGCACCCGTGGCCACGAGTAATGACCTAAAGAATGGCATTGTTCTCAACATTGATGGACAGTTGTGGACAGTTATCGACTTTCAGCACGTTAAGCCCGGCAAGGGTGGCGCCTTCGTGCGAACCAAGTTGAAAAATGTCCTGTCAGGCAAGGTTGTCGATAAGACCTTCAATGCCGGCGTTCGGGTCGAGACGGCCAATGTTGACAAGCGGGACATGCAGTATCTGTACAAGGACGCTGACGATTACATCTTTATGGACCTAGATTCCTTCGATCAGATCAATATCTCCGCCCAGGTTGTCGGGGACAACTCCAAGTGGTTACTGGAAAATCAGAAGGCAATCGTTGCGCTGCACGAAGGCAACCCGCTTTACGTAGAACTTCCGGTCACAGTTGAGTTGGTAGTGACCTACACCGAACCGGGTATGCAAGGTGATCGTTCCACCGGTGGGACTAAGCCGGCCACTGTTGAAACTGGAGCTGAAATTCAGGTGCCGCTGTTCATTACGCAGGGTGAGCGCGTCAAGGTCGATACCCGAGACGGCAGCTATCTCGGCCGTATTTCGGGCTAACGCCATGACTGCTCGCACTAAAGCGAGAAAACGTGCCCTGGATGTGCTGTATGCAGCAGATGTTCGCGGTGTGCCATCATCCGAAGTTCTTGCCGAGCTTGTTGCTGAACGTTTGGCCGCTCGCGATTCGATCAATCCCTACACAGTGGAACTGGTTGAAGGAGTCAACGCCCATCAAGAGCGAATTGATGAACTCCTCATCACCCATGCGCAAGGTTGGGCCCTTGATCGCATGCCCGTTGTCGATCGCAACCTGCTACGCATAGGCGTATTCGAGATTCTGTGGCAACGTGAGGTTCCAGATGCGGTCGTGGCCAGTGAAGCCGTCGAGCTCTCCACGCAGATCTCTACAGATGACTCGCCGAAGTTCATTAATGGCTTACTTGGCCGCATTATTGAGATCAAGCCCATGTTGCCCGAAGGCCGGCCTGAGTAGTACTGCCTAACTGGTGGTACCCCGAGTGAGATTTGAACTCACACTGGACGGGTTTTGAATCCGTTGCCTCTGCCGTTGGGCTACCGGGGCTGGTGCCAGAACAGACTACCCTGAACCTGTGAACAACAACCTCGCGTGGTCGGACCAAGGCCGAACTGTTGTGGTTGCTGAAGATGAAGCCCTGATCCGAATGGACCTTGTCGAGATGCTGACCGAGGCCGGCTTTTCCGTGGTAGGGCAAGCCGGGGACGGAAGGCAGGCCGTTGAACTTGCCAAAGCATTGGCGCCAGACATAGTGATCATGGATGTGAAGATGCCGGTGCTTGACGGCATCAGTGCGGCAGAGGAGATCATCGCGGAAAACATTTCGCCCGTTTTACTGCTCACCGCCTTTAGTCAAAAATCTTTAGTGCAACGCGCTGTTGATGCGGGAGCTATGGGGTACGTGGTCAAACCATTTACTTCGCAGGATCTTTTTCCTGCTATTGATGTTGCTCTGGCCCGCTATGAACAATTGAAGCAACTGCGTGACGAGGTCTGGCAACTTGAATCAACCTTGGAGACGCGAAAGCTCCTCGAGCGCGCGAAGGCGGTCTTGATCGAGCGTTTCACGATGACCGAACCGGAAGCATTTCGCTGGATTCAGCAAGCTGCTATGGATCGCCGGCTATCGATGAAAGATGTGGCCCATGTGGTGCTCGACGAAGCCGGTCAAGGCTGAATCGTGGAAGCAACAATCAAGAAGAAGGTTTTCGCTCAATCATTCACCTTTGCCACGCTTGCCTGCTTGTTAGTTGCCTGTGGGCCGGTTGCAAGTCCTGGGCGCTTAGCTGAGCCAAGTCCGACCTCAACGAAGGTTCAGTTGGCCGTTGGGGTCCTAGCGCCGCTGACTGGAGATAACGCCACGCAGGGCGTGGGGCTTTTACAAAGCATCAGTGACCAGTTGGCACTTCGATCTGGTGAATTGGGTCAGGCTGGGATTGAACTCACGGTGATTCCACTTGATGATCGCGGGGAATCTTCGGTAGGTCAACAACAGGCGACCAGACTGCCTGATGATCCGCGGGTTGTTGGTGTCATTGGCAGCGTTAGTTCCTTGGTCAATGAAAGTGTGCAGCCGATCATGAACAATGCCGGAATCGCCATGGTGGCTGTTGGTGGCGGTGATACTCAATTAACGCAACGTGGCACGCCAGCTAAGCGCGCATTTGCTACCTACTTTCGTTTCAATGCTTCCGATACCGCGCGAGCCAGAGCATGTGCGATCTGGACCGTGAGTAAGAAATTTACTCGCGTTCTTGTCGTTGATGATGGGCTAGAGAAGAACCGCGCGATGTCGGCTGCCTATTCAGGCGCCCTTACTGGTCGGGCAAAGCCAGTCCTGACTGTCAGTTCGCTGACTTCGAACCAGTTATTAGATCCCCCTCCTGCCTTGATTCGCCAAATTCTCAAGCCAAAGCCCCAACTGATCGTGATCTTTGGGCCTGATAAAGCAATCCCGGTTTTACATAAGGACCTGCGCAAGTCCAAGGCCACTTTCTTGACACCGGCGCCATTGGTACTTCAAAAGGCTGTTGAAACTAAGCAAGACTGGGCCGGAATTAATGTCGCCACCATTGGCGCGCACACGAAGGCACTGCCCTTACCTGCTTTGCCGGTTAACGCCACCAGCACGCCATCGTCTTCGGCTGCGAGCATCGATCCTGGGTTGTACGCGGCCGCCGGCGTTGATGCGTTGAACCTCATTATTGACGCCTTGGTCAAACAGAGAGTTTTCCATTCGGCAACCTCAACGGCCAAACAACGTCGGGCCGCCATTGTGAGCGCAATCAGTACAGCCAAGACTGCCGGTTTAACGGGTGCGATTGCCTTTGATCAGTTTGGGCAAGTTGTGTCCGCCCCGGTCGGATTTGAAACGTATTCGCTTCAGGGAGTGTGGGTAGACCAACCTACTGTCGTTGTCTCTAATAAACCGTAAGATCTGACCGTGAGCAAAGCCGAGAACCCTGGGGTAGGCAAACGCTTACTTCTGCTTGACGGGCACTCAATGGCCTACCGCGCCTTTTATGCGCTTCCACCAGAAAACTTCGCCACCTCAACAGGTGTTTTCACCAATGCCGTCTATGGATTCCTTTCCATGTTGATCAACACCGTTCGTGATGAGCAACCCACACACCTTGCGGTGGCCTTTGATATTTCGCGAAAAACCTTTAGGTCAGAGCGCTTTCCTGATTACAAAGCAAACCGCGCAAAGTCGCCCCCAGAATTCAAACCCCAAGTCGAACTTATTCAAAATCTGCTGCGCACGCTGAAGATTCCTGTCGTGACAGCTGAGGGTTTCGAAGCAGATGATGTCATCGCCACGCTGGCCAGGGCCGGACTTAGAGATGGATTTGAAAGTTTCATCGTTACGGGGGATCGCGATGCTTTGCAGCTTGTCGAACCTGGCATCACGGTGTTGTACCCCAAGAAGGGCGTGTCAGACCTTGCTCGCATGACCCCCGAAGCCGTTTTTGAAAAATACGGTGTCACGCCAACGCAATACGCGGACCTGGCTGCTCTTCGTGGGGATCCGTCAGACAATTTGCCGGGGGTTCCTGGCGTTGGTGAAAAAACGGCCGCGAAGTGGATCATTGAATACGGGTCCATTGCCGAACTCATCAGTCATGCAGACGAAATCAAGGGCAAGGTGGGTGATGCTTTTCGAGAGCACCTCGACGCCGTTCAGCTCAATCGCCAACTGACGGCACTGGTTGATGATGTTCCGCTTGATATTTCCCCCGATGACGCCATTCGATTGCCGTGGAATGCCAGCGAAGTCAATGCCGCGCTCGAGGAGCTTCAGATCAGGGCTCTTCGCGATCGACTCACTGCCATTGCTGTTGGTGATCTGGGCGCGGGCGAAGACATCGCGGACAGTTCGTCCTCGCCTGCGGCCGACGGCGGCGTCATTGATGATTCAGGAGAAGAGTTAGCTGCTGCAGATGTTCAATCCTGGCTGGACCAGCATGCCAACTCCGTTGCTTGTGCACTCGATGTTCTAGGCGAGGCCGTACATGGCACTGGCGAAGTTCTAGGACTTGCTATCGCCGCACCCACCGGCGTGGCCTACGTTAATCCTGATGAACTTAAGACAGGTTCGGCGGCCCACACAGCTTTTGCGCAGTGGGCAGGAAGTTCAACATCTCCCAAGGTCATTTACTCGGGGAATCGAACGGCACTGTTGCTGGGTTCATTGGGCATCGAACTAGTTGGCGTGCAGACCGACATCGAATTAGCCGCCTACCTGCTGACCCCTGACAGCCGTGGACTTGATCTAGCCCACCTCATCAGTGCTCATCTGAAGTCTTCACTGCCAACAGGCGAGCCGGCAAGCGATCAGTTAAGTCTTGATTTCCAGCCATCTCATGGACCGCTGTGTCGGGCCAGAGCGCGAGCGATTCTTCAACTTGATCAAGCCTTGGAACCTGCACTAGGCAGCGCAGATGTGCTCTCACTCTTGACTGAGTTGGAACAACCGGTAACGGCGATCTTGGTGAAGATGGAAAAACGTGGCATTGCGGTAGATCGGGAGTTACTGACCCAATTATCAGCACAATTTGATCAGCAAGCCAAAGCTGCAAGTGCTGCGGCTCAGGAGATTGCCGGTCAGCCAGTCAATCTGGCCTCCCCAAAGCAACTTCAGGAGGTTCTCTTTGGAAAGCTCGGCATGAAGGGAACGAAAAAGACGAAAACCGGTTACTCAACCGATGCCGCATCGCTGGCCGCGCTCTACGAGCAGGACCCGAACCCATTTCTTGAGCACCTATTGGCCCACCGCGATGCGTCCAAGTTGCGTTCAACCGTTGATGGGCTGCTCAAGGCCACCTCGAAAGATTCCAGGATTCGCACCACCTATGTGCAGACCATTGCCGCGACGGGTCGCTTGTCGTCAACTGATCCGAACTTGCAGAACATTCCAGTGCGTACTGCTGAGGGGCGCCGTATCCGAGAGAGTTTCATTGTTGGTGAGGGCTTTGAATCATTGCTGACAGCGGATTATTCGCAGATTGAAATGCGCATCATGGCTCATTTGTCGGCAGATATAGGGCTGATAGACGCTTTCAGAAGCGGAGAGGACTTGCACACCACCGTGGCGTCCCAAGTCTTCGGGGTTTCTGCTGGTCAGGTTGATGCGCAAATGCGGCGTCAAATCAAGGCGATGTCCTACGGCCTGGCCTACGGCTTGTCGGCCTTTGGTTTAGGCAAGCAGCTGGGCATGGGCACTGGTGAGGCCAAGGAGTTGATGGATGAATACTTCAAACGTTTCGGCGGCGTGCGGGACTACCTAGAGTCTGTGGTGGCGAAGGCTCGATCTACCGGCTACACCGAAACGATCCTCGGGCGGCGTCGCTACTTCCCTGATCTCAATAGTGAAAATCGAATGCGACGTGAAGCGGCGGAACGGATGGCTCTAAATGCACCCATCCAAGGATCAGCGGCCGACATCATCAAGGTTGCAATGATCAACGTTGAGCAAGCAATCGCAGACCACAAACTCTCCTCCCGCATGCTGTTGCAGGTCCATGACGAACTGGTCTTCGAAGTTGCCCCCGGCGAGCGTGATGAACTAGAAGCTCTCGTACGTGAGGGGATGGGAGCGGCCTACGCGCTTGATGTACCACTGGACGTGTCCGTGGGTGTTGGCTTGTCCTGGGATGCAGCCGCCCACTGAGCACCGGCAAAAGGGGCGTAAGTGCGCCCCGACTCCATCGGTGTCAAGCGTGGAGATTACGCTTGGAACTTCACGCACATCCCTACTACTAAAGGCCCCTACTACCTCATGACCGCTACTACATCTACCCCTGCGACCGCACCTCAAATTGCTGTAAACGACATTGGCTCGGCTGAAGATTTCCTCGCCGCCATTGATTCGACCATCAAATATTTTGATGACGGCGACATCGTTGAAGGCATCATCGTCAAAGTTGACCGTGATGAAGTCCTTCTCGACATCGGTTACAAGACTGAGGGTGTCATCCCCTCCCGCGAACTTTCCATTAAGCACGACATCGACCCTAATGAAATCGTCAAAGTTGGCGACAGCATTGAGGCACTTGTCCTTCAAAAAGAGGACAAAGAAGGCCGGCTCATTCTGTCCAAGAAGCGCGCACAGTACGAACGCGCATGGGGAGACATTGAAAAGGTTAAGGAAGAAGACGGCATCGTCGAAGGTCTGGTTATTGAAGTGGTTAAGGGTGGTCTGATCGTTGATATCGGACTTCGTGGTTTCTTGCCCGCATCCTTGGTCGAAATGCGCCGAGTTCGCGATCTGCAGCCTTACGTAGGCCAAAAGATTGAAGCCAAGATCATTGAACTGGACAAAAACCGCAACAACGTTGTGCTTTCGCGTCGCGCTTTCCTTGAGCAGACTCAATCTGCTGTCCGCGTTGACTTCTTGACAACTCTGCTCAAGGGTCAGGTTCGCAACGGTGTGGTTTCCTCTATCGTCAACTTTGGTGCTTTCGTGGACCTTGGTGGCGTCGATGGGCTGGTGCACGTTTCTGAGCTTTCCTGGAAGCACATTGACCACCCATCTGAAGTCGTTGAGGTTGGCCAAGAAGTAACCGTTGAGGTTCTTGAAGTAGATATGGAACGCGAGCGCGTTTCGTTGTCCCTGAAGTCAACCCAAGAAGACCCATGGCAACAATTCGCCCGTACTCACCAAATGGGCCAAGTTGTCCCCGGCGTTGTCACCAAGCTCGTCCCATTCGGTGCTTTCGTGCGTGTTGAAGAGGGTATTGAAGGGCTCGTGCACATTTCAGAACTC
>CAFBLM010000009.1_pt1 | contig 26288 bp, 28 predicted proteins | sample 7268201 | NCBI WGS metagenome assembly CAFBLM01 (sample SAMEA6814037, study PRJEB35770) | freshwater metagenome | biome: Freshwater; feature: Freshwater reservoir; material: water | place: Czech Republic | collected 2017-05-23 | depth 30m m
AGCCGCGATTGCCACGCTTCGGGTCAGGACCGCGGCGGACAACAAGAATCCACTCGTAGCAATGGCCACTTTCGAAGGATTTGTGCGCACTAGGAGCAGCGATGAAATAAGGATCAGGGCAGCAAACAACGTTTCGGTGAGTACTTGATGCTCAAGTTGTAGCACGTATGCATCGAGTAGTAGAGGACTTGCGACTAGGATCGCGAGCCAACGTCTGGCGTTGCGGTTGATCATGAACCTATAAACCATTATCGCTAGTAGCACTCCGATGACATGCTGGGAAATAGCGATGAGGGAGACGTCTCCGAAGTGGGAAAGCGCGCGAATGAACGCTGGGTAAAGGAAAGGTCTTTCTGGAAGCGGTGCCCCACGCTGTGCGGATGCAATGTAGAAGTACGAGTCGCCATAAAACATGAGGGCGCCACGGTAGGCAACCACGCAAAGTAATCTCAGAGCAATTCCACCCAGAAGAACCGCGATGAAGGCGCGATGGAAATTGCATGCAGATAGTAGTTTGCGAAACCGTGAAGGTGGAGGTGGCGGGATGCTCACGTAGGGTTGAGTTCCCACTGCTTCGTCTGTGTCAACTTGGCCTGAGGTCACCTTCACGCCTTCCTGACTTGAGGAAACCAAAATGTGGGAGTTCTGCTTCCGCTATTGTTAAAGAATTGTAGGCAGAGGTCGTAACTGTCGTAAAGGTTGCCGGAATTCGAGGAAACTGTGTCGCTCATTGAATCTCAGTCCGGTGCTGTCAGGTGGCCTGTTGGGAAACTCGTTATCGGGTCAACAGTTGCCATGCTGTGGGGAGCCATGGGGCTGACTTTATGGAGTCAAATTCACGTTGGATATTCCAAGTCAAGTTGGCAGTTCAGTGATTGGTTGATCAATTACCAAGGTGGCTTTGTCCGTCGCGGGCTATTGGGTCAACTACTATTGGTGGCCAATCAGCGGTTTGGCTTGGATCCCTATGTCGTTGTTTTGGTAGTGACCTTGGGTGCTTACGTTCTTCTTTGCGCCCTAGCCGTTATCGCGGCGAAAAAGGGCCGAATTCCGCATGCCCTAGTTCCTATGTCATTCGCACTTGGCTTTCCAGTCTTTTCCAACGAGTGGTTTAGGAAAGATGTCCTCCTTGTTCTGCTATTCATTCTTGCATTGACCAGTTTACGGCTCGGCAACAAGAGCCTGAGGTTTGGTTTAGTGAACGCGGTGGCGGGTCTTGCCATTCTTTGTCATGAGGCTTTTGTTTTCATTGGGCTCCCAGCGCTCATTGTTTGCTCAATGCTCCTGGACTCGACGAGTGTGAATTTAGGGAGTTTCAGGCTCGTTCAATCCTTAAAGTTTCTTTCTCCAGCGCTTCTAGTGGGGTTGATAGTTTTCGCGGCCAAGGGGAATTCCCAGACCGCGGTAGCTATTTGGGATTCCTGGAAAAGTGTTTCCTTCCTTCCACGAGGCTTCGCTCCGCCTGAGATTTCGGGGGGAGGACCTCAGGCTGCGATTGAAAGCATCGGATGGAGTTCCTACCGAGGGTTTGAAATTACCAGGGGATCGCTGAAGACGACGTATTACGGAATTCCTGCCATTGTTGGGTGGGCCTTGACCCTTACGTGGGTGTTTTTCACAGCGGTTGCCGTGGCGAGTCGGAAGGCGGTCCAAGGCCAGGCAAAACTGTCACCCCAACAGACGGCCTGCTTGCTCGGTTTAGTCTTTTCCGGGACGGTTCCGCTGTACGTCATCGGACTGGATTACGGACGTTGGATCTTCCTGTGCGTAGGTGTTTCATTTTCTACGATCTGTTTGATTCCTGTTGCCACCCTTGCCCCATTCCTTGACAGGGTCATGAGCAACTTTGGCTCCCGCATTTCTAAGCGGCAGCGAGTAACCAAATTTGTGAGAAAAGTGTCCAGTGCACTGGAATGGTCGACTAAGAAATCGTCGCTATTCATTGTGGGGAGCCTGTTCTTAGCTGTACCCCCGGCGTACTGGGAGGCGTACGAATCTCTTATGCCAGTGACACTTTTTGTCCGCGGGATATTTGGCTAGTTGCGTAAGCCAACCCGACCAGAAGCGCTATTGCGATGACGATTCCTGAGGCGACAACCGGTCCAACAGCCCCGTACTTGCTGGCCAGCACAATCGACAGCGGGATGTTGGTGACTACTTGCGCAAGGGTCAGGCCAGCCATGAAGCGCAAACCCTTGGGGTAGGTCAAGGTCATCGCGCTTGGCGCCCAAGCAGAGACAACGATGATCACGATGCCAAAGGCAAGGAACAGCGACGAGGGAACGTTAATCGTTCCTTTCGACATAAATCGCGTCAGGAACGGACCGATGAGAATCAGGGCTGCTGCTAGTAGAGCCCCAAGGCCAGCAAAGCCCGCCGTTGTGGTGAGCAGATCGCGCACACGCAAGGTCTCGGCAACGCGTCGCTTGGCAAACAGTGGCCACAGGCTGTTTCCCGAGGCAGCCACCAAGCTGCTCAGCGGAGCAAAGAGCGCAAAAACTAAGGAGTACGTCGCTACTGCATTCACCGTCGAAAAATGACTGAGGATCAGTCGATCAGCTTGCCATGCCACGGGTTCGGCCAGCGAGATGATGACCATCGGGCCGGCGATGGGCAGCAAGCGGGCAACGCTGGAGCCCGTTGCGATGTTGTTGGAGGAAAACAGTGAAATGCCGGTGACTCGAGAGGCAATCAGTGTCGTGCTGATGGCGACAACCACGGCGCCCAAGAATGGCCCAGAGACATAAACCCATAGGGGTGCGTTGAGCCATGCTGCAATCGCGACAACAAACAGGCCAGTGAGCGCCATAAGGGTTTGCAGGCCGACGGCAATGTAATTTCTTTCGGCTCCCTGCAGGATTCGAGCCCCCAGGGACAACGGAATGCTGATGCCAAAGAGCGTGAAGCCAATGGCACTGGCGATTTCAACATCGGATGAATCGGGAACGCCCAAAATAGGTGCCCATAGGCCGAGCCCGGCAAAAATCCACGAAACCGCGATGACCCCTAAGGCCAACAAGCCAAGGATGCGCACACTGCGGTGGATCACGGAGGCCACATCGCCTGCTGGCGAACTGTCCCGTCGAGACACCGCATCGGTAACCGCGGCACCGATTCCTAAATCCAAGAACGGGACTAAGGCAACCAAGCCAACAATGAGTGCATAGGTGGCGTAGCCGGATTCACCAACATTGCTGACCACCAGACGCGTGAGAAGCAAACCGGCGATCGCGATCACAGGCAAAGTAAAAGCGCGGGCACCAAAAGATTGCGCAGCACTGCTAAACAACTTTCCCGATCCGGTCAAGTCCGGGGACAGTGATTCGTTCATAAGAACCTACGCATGATTTAGCGTGGCAATTTTCGAAGCAACGGGCGTGGAAGATTTCGCAGCGCAAGAGCTACAGCGCCCACTTGGGCCGGGCTGTAGATGATTGTTCGTCCCTTGCGAATGGCATCGATAGTGTCATTAGCCACGTCGCTTGGATTCACAGTAAACGGGGCTTCCTCAAGGTCAGCGGTCATCTTGGTCCGTACAAAACCTGGTCGAACCAAAATTACCTTCACCCCGACTTCGTTACCGAGTTCAATGAGTCCCTGTGTGAATGCATCAAGTCCGGCTTTGCCGGCGCCGTAAATAAAGTTCGCTCGCCTTGGACGCACCGCAGCAATGGAACTGATCACAACGAGCGTCCCATGACCTTGATTGGCCATTCGTTGGAAAATACGGAAGGTCAACTCAATGGAATCTGTCGAGTTAATCCGGATAACGCTCATGGCTTGATCAACGTTGACCTCATTGAGGCTTTGATTCCCCAGAACACCAATGGCCATCACGGCGATATCTATGTCGCCATCAGAAAAGATCGCATCTAGTGCTACCTCTATCTGACCCTTTTCTTCCACATCGAGGTGGACGATCGAAACGGATCTGCCTGGAGCCTCAAGAGTGGCAGCGGTCGAAGTCATGGCGCCCTGATTGCGTCCTGCCAATGCGATTCGCTGGGTGCGCGAGCCAATCAGCGCGTCAACGATGGCCAACCCAATTTCACTGGTTCCGCCGGCGAGCAATACCGACTGCGGATGTCCAAGTGCATCAATCATCGGTTTAGTCTCCTGGCTTGATCAGAGGCGAAGCGATGTTGCGGGTCCATCACATCGCGAGTGTGGTTCCATTCTCCAATGCGGGGATACATGGTGGGCAGCAATTCGGGCCGCATTCGCGAATCTTTTGCTAAGTAAACGCGGCCACCCGCGCTGGCCACAAGTTCGTCAAGGTCATCAAGGACTCGTGAAAGCCCAACGATGCCGGTCGGAATGTCTAATGCCAAGGTCCAGCCGGGCATTGGGAAAGACATCGGAGCTGGATTAGCCGCGCCGAATCGCTTAAGTACAGCTAAGAAAGAAGCAGCACCGATTCCAGAGAGTTTTTCTATTGCGGTGCGTACGACTTCAGCTGAATGTTCGGGAACGACAAATTGATATTGAATAAACCCGGCGCGTCCGTAGAGGGCATTCCACCCGGCCACACCATCAAGTGGGTGGAAAAATGTAGCCATCGACTGGATTTCATTTTCGCGGTGTTTGGGAGCCTTTCGGAACCATCCTTCATTAAAAGCAGCCACCGACCACCTGTTCAACAATCCAGACGGAGCCATGCTTGGCGCGGAAATCGGCTTGGCGGGTTCATAACTCAAGGGGTCCAAGCCTTGTTTATGTGGAAGATCTGATATTTCGGCGAACCCGCCGGCAGTAATTACTCCTCGACCAAGCCTCTCGTTCTTACTGAGGCAGTCGATCCATGCAACGCAATAGGGGTGCTTGTTTTCCAGGTCAATTTGAAAACTCATGAGTTCATCAAGATTGTTTGCCCGCTTGGTTTCTACATTTATAGACGACGAAGCAACCTTGGTGAGCTGCACCCGAGCTCGAAGAATTACACCGGTTAGTCCCATTCCACCAACGGTGGCCCAGAATTTCTCCGGATCCTGATGGGGCGAGAGGGTTCGTACCTGGCCGTCGGCAAACAGTAAATCCAAGCTAAGGATGTGATTGCCGAAGGATCCGGCGATGTGATGGTTTTTGCCGTGAATATCTGCCGCAATAGCTCCACCGACCGTGACGAGCCGCGTCCCTGGCGTTACCGGAACAAACCATCCTTGCGGCAAGAAGAGGCTGATCAGGGAGTCAATAGAGATGCCAGCCTCAACATCGACGATGCCGGTGATTGAATCAAAACTGACTACCTGATTAAAGCCAGTCATATCGAGCACTAGCCCACCGGCATTTTGAGCGCTGTCGCCGTAACTGCGACCGAGGCCGCGGGCCAAAACCCCACGCTCTTTGACATTGAGCACATCATCGATGGCCCCAGCTTCGTCGTTGACTGGTACTAGATAGGCGGACGAAGGGCTCGTTCGTCCCCATCCGGTTAAGACCGTGGGGCGATTGGCCGAATCTGACGGGCTACCTGTACTCACCCCCCTACTCTAGAGGCGTGGCCGCACCCGCTTTGATCCGAGCGCTTCGTCCGAAGCAGTGGGCAAAGAACGTTCTGGTGGTGGCTGCCCCCTTCGCGGCTGGACGCCTTTTTGAAAAGTCCGTCCTAGCGGACGTGGCGATAGCTTTCGTGTCGTTTTGTTTGGCAGCTAGTGCTGTTTATCTGCTCAATGATCTACGCGATGCTGACAAGGACCGGTTACACCCGGTTAAGAAGAATCGACCGATCGCAGCTGGCCAAGTTCCCCCGAGCCTTGCCATTGTCGTGGCTGTCGTGGCCTTGGTGTTATCAATTGGATTAGCAACACTTGCAAGGCCTGCACTTGTCTGGGTGATTGTCACTTACCTGGTGATTCAAGTGCTCTATGTATTTTGGTTGAAGAACCTGCCTGTGATTGACCTTGCGGTGGTGGCTAGTGGTTTCCTTTTGCGGGCGCTAGCTGGTGGCGCGGCAACCGGCATCACAATCAGTGACTGGTTCTTGCTGGTGGCAGGTTTTGGATCACTATTTGTCGTTGCCGGTAAGCGATATTCCGAACTTGTCAATTTAGAAGCTGAAGGTCAAACGATTGGCCAGACCAGAAGCACGCTACTGGCTTACACGCCGACTTATTTGCGGTTTGTTTGGACAGTTGCTGCTGCAGTAACAGTGATGGTCTACGGACTGTGGGTGATCACCGTTCCCCGAGCCTCAACGTCGGCGACGTTAATTTCCCTGATCCCGTTCACGTTGGGCCTTTTGGTTTATGCACTGATCGTAGACAGCGGTAAGGGTGACGAACCAGAAACAGCAATTTTGCGGAATCCAACATTGTTGGCGCTAGGCGTGCTTTGGGTTTTAAGCCTTGGCGTCACTTTGTACATGTGATGTCTAACTAGCGCTTGGTTAAACCCAACCCCCGCTTTTGGCTGAACACCGCAAGGCGATATCTCAGGTAGCCCAGGATTGGTGCTTTAGCTGATGTACCCACGATCGTTAGTCGCTGATTTTCTTCGGCGACCCACTGTTTCCGAGAAAATGTGCGGAATCGATACCTCAGAATGGGTTCTGGTACTGCGCCGAAGGTGGTTCGTGAACGCTCTCGGTAGTAAAGATCGAAATCTTCTAGTCGCTTGAGCTCAGTGCTAAAACCACCGGTGCTGTCAAACCATTGGCGTCGAAACATCACACATGCGTTTGCAATAGGCATTCTTCCCCTGTCAAGTTCATCGTGAATCATGTGATTCTCGGTTGGGTAGGTCAGAATCCAATGCCTGTTGCCCTCAGTGGCACTCATCGCTCCGCTGACGACATCAACGTCAGGGTGATCGCTAAGCAAGGCAACTTGCAAGGCGATCCGATCCGGCAGTGATTCATCATCAGCGTCATTGAGCGCAATGAAAGTTCCAGTGCTTGCCGCGATAGCCGCATTCAGAGCCGCACTTCGACCACGGTGTGCAGCTGGGATAACTGTCAGCCGAGTATCAGTAATTCCTTGAAGGCTGTTCGCAGTGGCATCTGTTGAGCCATCGTCAAGCACGATGAGCTGAAGGTCATCAAAGGACTGGCTCAGCACCGAATTGACTGCCGAATTGATTGTGGGGGCAGCGTTAAAGGCGGTCATGATGATCGAGACGGTGGGATTCAGGATGTTCCTCCACCACGCAGTAGCCAAACGCGATGACGGATCCGCTTGGTTGCAGCCAATGCCGAGGTGATTAGCCCGTCAGCCAGATTGCTTCCCCACACCAGGCGATCGTCGAGCTGTCTGATCATTTGGGCCTTGCGAACAAAAGCATCTGGTGGCAGCCCTGACGAGACGCCACCGGTTTCCAGCGATGCCAGCACCTCATCGATGTAGGCAGGCTCGGCGAGGTCTGCGGCTCGCAACATGAAGTCTTGGTCGGATTGCACTCCGACTTCGGATCTATACAGACCTACCTTTGCCACCAGATCACGAGCGAAGTAGGCGCTTTGATGTCCGATGGCATTTAAGCCCATCCGTAGTTTCCATTTACTGAAGTCCTGCCACCTGTTGACGTCAATGACATTTCGCTGGCTATCGACGATGTTCATCGCGCCATAGGCCCATGACCAGCCGCGTTGTTTTTGGTCCTGGTCAACGAGAGCTAGTGTCTGGCTGCTGGCGAACATGTCACCTGAATTGATGAAAACCAGGAGCTCACCCTTGGCCCGAGCGATGCCCTTGTTGTAGGCATCTTGGATACCGTTGTCCGGTTCAGAAATGAAATCCAAAAAGGGCAAATCTTGCGACTGCAACCACTCAACGCTTCCATCTGTGCTTCCGCCGTCGCTGACAATCCATTCAAGGTCTCGAAAGGTTTGTGCATCGATCGATGCGGCAGCAACTTTGAGCCCGGGTAGGTCGTTGAAGCCGATCGTGATGATGCTGAAGCGCGGGGCACCAGCCTGAGCGGAGGTCATGGACTAAATCTAGGAGAGTTGGAGCAAGGGATGGAAGATAAGGGTCAAGTTGGCGCTTGTGGCGAGGAGTGTGAGGGCTACCCTGATGTTCCTTGACCGCGATGGGAGAACTGATGTCTGAGGCCAGCGCCAGTGCGCCACGGCGTTTTGACGTGCTCACCATCACGTGGAACAACCTTGAAGGCTTGAAGCGCACTTGGGAATCGGTCAGTGGTCAGGATTTTGATAGTTGGCGCTGGCTGGTTGTTGATGGCGGTAGTTCCGATGGAAGCGTTGAGTGGTTGCAATCGCTAGCTGACGAACGAGTGGATTGGCAATCTGGTCCGGATGGCGGAATTTATGAAGCCATGAATAAGGGTATTGATCGCTCAACCGGAGACATCGTGGTATTTCTCAATGCTGCGGATACTTTCTCAACGCCCCAGGTGCTTGGCATTGTTGAGCAAAATCAACGTGATCATCAATGGCAGTGGGCCTACGGTGTGATGCGTTATATCGATGAGTCAGGTGCAGTTGAAGGCATCCACTTCACGCCGAAGTTTTCCATGAATGACCTGCGCATGGGATTGCGCTTCATCGGGCATCAGTCAGCTTTCTTTACCCAACCAATGGTTCAACAACTCGGTCACTACCGACCCCAATTCGGCTATGCCGCGGATCAGGAGTACATGCTGCGTGCTGCGGAAATAAGCCCGCCGATGCCGATTCCCCACATGTTGGGCGATTTCTTGCTCGGTGGAGTATCAAAGGATGTCGCCCCGGATTACTTCATCCGGACCAGCCGACAGATGCGTAAGGATCACGCGGTTTTAGTTCAGGGAAATGATGCGTTAGATGCTGCAATCACTACTGGTTTAGCAGTTTCTGCTCGAGTGAGACATTTTGCAGCAAAAAGTTGGCGCAGCATCGCTCGCAAGTAGCAACTATTTGTCGGTGAGCTCGGTGTAAATCTCGATCAATTGCGGAGTTGTTACCGTTTGATCAAATTCCTTGAGGAAACGTGCTCGAGCAGCCGCTCCCTTGTGAAAGATCTGCTCGTCAGTCAAAGACGCAATAGTCGATGCCAGGGCGACTGCATTTGAAGCAGGCACTTTCCACCCGATTTCAGCTGTCACGGTTTGCCCCAGGCCGCCAATGTCGCTGGCAATGACCGGTCGCCCACGCGCGATGGCCTCAGCCATAACAAGCGGAAGGCCTTCAAAGCACGTAGACGGAATCACCACTGGTCCACACTCATCCATGAGCTCGGCAACATGCTGCGAGTCCTGCATGCCATGGACAACGATGGATGAATCAGCCCGTGCGGCTCGATCTACTGCTGGACGCAGTTCGCCATCACCTACCAGGTGTAAGCGCCTTCCAGTTTCGAGAGCACCAGAGATTCGCCAAGCTTCCAGCAGAACATCAACGCCTTTTTCCGCACCCAGCCGTCCGACAAAGAGCACATCTGTGCCAGGTGAGGGAGTTTGGCCAGGATCCTTGACGCTGGTTGGGCGAACCACGATGCGGTCAGGACTAATTCCCATTCGGATGAGGAAGTCTTGATGAAATCCAGTAAGGGCGATGAATTGATCAACTAGTTGCCATGTCGAGCGATGCAGGCTCCGGCTCACAACCATCGGAATTGATTGAATCTTTGAGTCGCGGTAGCACCCGTGCGCAATAGCTGGCATTGCAAATTTCGTGCTTGTGCAATCCGTGCATACATGGCCATCACGAAGGTAAGTCCCAGCCACACAATCTAGCCTGAAGTTATGCACCGTCATTACGATCGGAATGCCAGCTGTGTGTGCGAGGCGGATAATCCATGGACTAATCAGCGGGTAGACATTGTGGATGTGAACTACGTCGGGTTTTTCCGATTCAAGGAGCTCAGAGAATTCACGGACCCCTTGTCCTGAGCGAATCGGACCAAATGCAACGCTGACTTTTTGCAACTGTGACATGTTTGCGATTTCATCACTTGAACGAAGGTAGGACACTACGTCCACGTTGCTGGATTGCAAGGTTGCAATTTCAGCATCAACGACCGAGTTTTCACCGGAGGGAATCGCACTGCGGTACCGGTTATGCACGATGAGAACTTTCATAGCTCCCGCCGAGTGATAACTGCCTTGATGAAGGCAGGGCCACCGACGAGATATCTCTGCCAAAGCCGCCCAGGTTCTTGGGAGAAGCGATGAAGCCATTCGGTGCCGCTGTTTTGCATCCATTGGGGTGCCTCAGCAACGGTGCCAGCGATGAAGTCGAAGGCTGCTCCCACTGCGATAGCGACCACTGGCAAATTTTGTGCCAAGTAAGCAGCCTCGTGATCTTGTTTAGGGGTTCCAAGCCCAACCCAAACGACCTGTGCGCCGCTTTCCTTGATTCGTTCGAGTTGCTGGGTGCGCTCAGCGGCATTGAGTTCCCTAAACGGCGGAGAGTCAGTGCCGACAATGAGCGCGTCAGGAAAACGCTGCGAGATCTCGATCTTCATCGCGTCCAAAGTCTCAATCGTTGAGCCAAGGAGAAAGTGTTTGATCCGGTTGGTTTGTCCTGCGGCCAAGACATTGACGAACAAACTGGGACCGCGCACGCGAGTTCGTGGTGGGTTAGCCTGCGAGTGCAGGAGTCGATTTGCCCACACCACCGGTGTGCCATCAGCTAAGTTGAGCGAAGATCGATTCAGCAGTGCACGAAATTCGTGGTCACCATCAGCCAGAGCCAAGGTGTATGCATTGCAGAGGTGAACGTCAAAACCGGTTGTGTTGGCTGTGAGGTTTTGAGCCTGTTCAATGCACCACGTCACTGCCTGTTGCATCTCGAGTGCTGCGATGGGAACACCTGCGCACGCGAGCACAGGCACCGAGGGCGTCTGTGGGCTTGGCATGAGTACTCCAAAAGTTGTGGCACTGCCACCCCTTAGATGGCCAAGGGGTGGGAAGATAGGCCGGTGGATCCGACGAGCAGTGGTGCGCCAAGAGTACGCGAATCTGAGTCCACCCAATCATGGCAACGGGCCCGGGCCGTTGAACTTGTGCTTGCGGACGCGGTCGTTGTTGGCTTTTCTATGGTTTTGGCTTATTACGTACGCTTCGGCTCGATCGGCGATGTTTCTCCCGTCAGTTACGGCGCGGTGGCAGCCCTGTTGTGGGGCGCCTGGCTCGCGACCTTGGCTTACAGCCGCGTGTATGAAACGCGAATGCTGGGGATTGGCACCGAGGAATTCAGGCGCGTTACATCGGCCACCTTCCGCATCTTTGGCGTAGTGGCCATCGTTTCTTACCTCTTTAAAGTCGAAGTCGCGCGCGGGTTCATTGCGGTGGCATTGCCGCTTGGTTTTGTTTTGCTCGTGATCGTCCGCTTTATGTTTCGCCTACGCCTGCAGTCCTCACGCCGTCAAGGTCTGAATTTGAATCGGGTGCTTGCCGTTGGGGATGCCTTCGGTGTGGACGAATTGGCTCGACAGATGCGGCAAGATACGCACGCGGGTTTCGCCGTTATCGGAATGTGCGCCACGAGCCCCAATGAGGCCTCTGCAGATATTCCAGTTACCGGAACCGTTGACGACATTGTTAGCGCAGCTCGCGCTTGCGCAGCAGACACCGTGGCGATAACCGCTGGGATGTCGATGGGATCTGAGGGAGTTCGCCGGATCGCTTGGGCCCTTGAAGGCACCGATATTGACCTAGTTATCGCACCAGCTATTGCAGATGTTGCCGGACCGCGAATTACGATGCGTCCGGTCTCTGGACTTCCACTCATCTACGTTGATGAGCCCCAATTCACCGGGGGTCGCCGCGTCGTCAAACGAGCAGTTGACTTAGTTGGCAGCATTTTCGGCCTTGTAGTCCTCTCGCCCATCTTGCTCGTTGCGGCCATCGTTGTTGCCCTGACGAGCTCGGGCCCAGTGTTGTTCAAGCAGGCTCGCATTGGGCGAAGCGGGGATGAGTTCTTCTGTTGGAAATTCCGCTCGATGTATGAAGATGCACCACAGCGTCTTGCATCGGTGGCTTCGAGCAACGAAGCAGATGGTTTGCTTTTCAAAATTAAGGATGACCCTCGCATCACACCAGTGGGTCGATTCCTGCGACGCTCATCTATTGATGAACTTCCACAACTGATTAACGTGCTCGGCGGATCGATGTCATTAGTTGGTCCGCGCCCGCTTGCTGTTGCAGGCGACGCCTTTCAAGGAGATGAGCGTCGACGGATGCTGGTGCGGCCAGGAATTACTGGATTGTGGCAAGTCAGTGGTCGTCAAGAGCAGTCATGGGAAGAGGCCGTGCGCCTTGACCTTTATTACGTTGAGAACTGGTCGCTATCGCTGGATGTAGCAATCTTGCTGCGCACCTTGCTTGCTGTCCTTCGTGGCGGCGGGGCCTAGCCACTGTTGGTGAGCATCAATGGGTTAGCGGGTAAAGAGCCCGCGCTTCTTTTTTGGATCCACCGGACTCGCAGTTCGAGGAGCTGATTGCGCGGATGAGGATGCGCTTTCACTCTTGGCCGGCGCCTCTTCTTGCAGGCGAGACAGGCTGGAGAGTTCGCGCATCAGTGCTGCACTGTCAATGTTTCGGGAAAAAAATTCGGTTGGGGTAGTAGACGGAGTGGATGCGGGCACCGACGGTTCAGGGGCTAGTTCGGCTGCTTTAATCGCAGGTGCATCAGCGACCGAATCAGCTTCACGATTAAGCACTGTCAGCAGCGAAGTCAGCTCAAAGCGAGACTCGTGGATTTCTTCAGGAGTGGGTGCTGATTCGACAGGTACATGAACCACGGTCGGTTGTGCCGGTTCAATGAAGACGACAGGTTCGAGTTCGGTGTCTGCGAAATCAGTAAACACGTGGGTGGGTTCAGCTGCGACAGGCTTGAACACAGTGGTGTGAACAATCTCTGGTTCAGCAATGACTACTTCGGTAAAGATCTGCTCGGCAACGACGGGTTCTGCGACCACGGGTTCTGCAATGACTACTTCGGTAAAGATCTGCTCGGCAACGACGGGTTCTGTGACGGCTGGTTCTACGACCACGGGTTCTACGACCACGACTGGCTCATCGGCCACAATGTCCTGGTCGAGCTCAACGGGCTTGGGCAACTGATCAAGCACGATGACCGGTGGAGCAAGGATCGCCGGTCCCGCGATGGTGTCCTCGGAAATGATGGTGGCAAGGTTTTCCTTGATCAAGCTCACGAGAAGTTCAGCGGCTTCAAGGGTGGTAAACCCGCACTCGTCGGCCAAATCAACCACTGTGTGGTGACCATCAATTTTGCAAAGGATCGCCCATTGTTGGTGTGTCAATGTTTGAGCGCGATCAGCAACCTCTTCAACTAGTCGTGCGACTACATCTTCGGAACCTAAATAGGACAGGGCCTTAGTCCATCGCTTGCGACGCTCGCGCACTCGCTTGAGCAGTTGCACAAGATCTTGGGACTGAACGTCGTGGCGCGTGCGATCGCCGTTACGAAATTCTGAGGTGGCAATACTCCAGTCGACCACACTGTCCAACATGTCGTGGAGTTGTTCGCCAATAAAGTCATCGATGACTTCATGATTGACATAACCAAGGTGTACAAGTAACTCGCCAAGCCTCCACCCTTGAAGTTCAGTGCGCTGCACTTCAAGAGCTTCCCCGAGGGCTTGCGTAGTTAAAACTCCCGATGAGACCATTCGGGAGCCAAGGAGCGCGCGACGACCTGGCACCGAAATTGTGTAGAGGCGACCGTCCCGCAGCCACATCGTGGCCATGTCATTGGACAGGTCGGTCACGGTCAAGGATCCGGTTGCATCCTGCGTGGCCAAATCCAAAAGCAAGGTTTCTAAAGCGGTGGGGGAATCAGGCAGACTGGAGTGTTGACTCATGACTACCTTCCTTCCCGGCCAGACCTGAACCTGGGGACAAACTCCCCATGAGGTCTCTTCGGCAGAAATAGGAAAAAGATTGAGCACCCAGATGGGCCCTTTTCCGCCCCTTCCTAGGCAAAATATGGGCAATCTGGGTCCCGTGGGCCGCTGAGCTGGCTCAGGCGTGACACGATGTGCCTACAGACATGGGCAGGGAGGTCACATGACCGCACCAATGAGCGGTGGTCGCCGTCGGGTAGATCGGGTCCTGGCTGATGATTTCTTGGCTGATCTGGCCACTGCGGACCTTGAAACCCTCAGCGCCAAGCGGGTTGACGCTGAGCAGGAAGAAGTTGACCTGTCTTATGTTCGTCGATTGATCCAAGGCCGAATTGATATTGCTGAAGCCGAGCAGCATCGTCGAGCCACCGGTGCGCAAGGTTCAATCATCGACCAGCTGGCCAGCATCTTGGCAGACGACAATGCAACAACCACTGGAAGCGGTAGGCACATCAGTGCTGAGCCTTCTCGCTTGGATGAACACCGCCGGGTTGTTGAACGGGTCGTTTCTGATGTCCGCATGAGCGATGTGACTGTTCTTGATGATGAACAGTTGGTAAACGCGATTGATTTGTTGCGTCGTCACGAAGAGCATGTGTCTAAACTTCGTCGAAGGGTGCAGCAGGTAGCTGATGGCCTTGCAGCTGAAATTGGTCGTCGAGTGGCTGCTGAATCTGGAGCTTCGTTTACTTAAGGAGAATTCGTGTCGGCTCAGTTGCCTTTGGCCCGCCGCGCACTAGCCGAATTCGTCGCAACCGCATTCCTTGTTGCCGCCGTGGTTGGTTCTGGAATTGCCGCACAAACCTTGAGCCCCAACGACGTGGGCTTGCAACTTCTTGAAAACACCATTGCCACGGCAGGGGCCCTGTTTGCCATCATCGTTACCTTCGCACCGATCAGTGGCGCGCACCTTAACCCAGTGGTGACTGTCGTGGACTGCTTCTTCAAACGCCGACCATGGGCCGATGCAACCGCCTACATCCCGGCGCAAATTCTTGGCGCCATCTGCGGAGCTGTCATCGCGAATGCAATGTTCGCGCGCGCGGCACTTGAGTTTTCGACGAAGGATCGAAGCGGTGCGAACACCTACTTCGCAGAGGTTGTAGCAACCCTGGGCCTAGTACTTGTGATCTTCTTGCTGGTTCGAACAGGTCGAGCGGGCGAACATCCACTTGCTGTACCGGCAGCCGTTGCCGGTTACATCACGGCTGCGTACTGGTTCACCAGTTCAACCTCTTTTGCCAACCCGGCCGTGACGATCGGGCGTGCCTTCAGCAATTCATTTGCCGGGATCGCACCATCAAGCGTTACCCCTTTTGTCATCGCGCAATGCGTTGGCGCTGTCTTGGCGGTTGGACTATTGCTGGTCCTAGCGCCCGCACCGGAGAAGACCAATGACTGACCAAATTCCCAACGCGAGACCGACTATTTTGGTGGCCTGTCGAAAGAATGCTGGTCGCTCACAAGCGGCAGCATCCATCATGCGACACCTTGCCGGGGACAAGGTCCTTGTGCTTTCAGGGGGATCAGAACCGGCAGGCAAGGTGCACGAGGAAGTTCGTCAGGTCTTAGCCGAACGCGGTTTAGGTGTTGAAGAGGTGCCCAAGGCCTTTGATGAGGCGATGGTTAAGTCCGCGGATGTGGTGGTCACGATGGGCTGTGGGGAAGAGTGCCCTTATTTCCCTGGCAAGCGCTACCTCGATTGGGAAGTTGAGGATCCACATAATCAAAGCGTTGAAAAGGTGCGGGCCATTGTTGATGACATTGAGCAGCGGGTGCGCTCACTTTTGAGCGAATTGGGTATTAGTTAGTCGCGAGCCGCAATCCAGTTTACGAGATTTTCCGTATCCTTCAGGTGTGGTCTTCTCAGCGCTTAACTCCCTGATTGGCATCATCGGTCTTGTGACCTTGATCTTCAAGGTCTTTACTTTTATTGATTGCCTGACTCGTCGCGCCGAGTTGTTTCCAGCCGCGGGAAAGCAGACCAAGGTCTTCTGGTTGGTGATCTTGGGAATTGCCAGCGTGTGGAATTTCATTAACTCTTCGCCGATTGGCATCATTAATTTGATCGGAATCGTGGCGGCCTTGGTATATGCGGTTGATGTGCGCCCGGCCCTGCGTGATCTCGGTGGTGGGCCTCGAGGTGGTTCAGGGTCAGGTTCAGCCACGGGTTGGTAGTACCCGCTCACGTAGGGCACACTAAAGGCATGGATTTTTCCGGCGTATCTCCTGTGCGCCCAACCCCTAAGCGGGTTGCCATGCTTTCGGTCCACTCCTCCCCACTTGATCAACCCGGTGTGGGCGATGCCGGTGGCATGAATGTCTATGTCGTGGAATTGTCCAGACGACTTGCAGCCATGGGCACTGAGGTAGAGATATTTACTCGGGCGACTTCGAGTGACCTAGCCCCCGTTGTCCAAATTAGTGATGGCGTCACAGTTCGCCATGTAACGGCCGGCCCATTTCAAGGCATGAATAAGGAAGACCTGCCCTCACAGTTGTGCGCGCTGACCTCCGGAGTCCTGCGAGCTGAAGCGGCCGTTGAGCGCGGTCATTACGACGTCATTCACTCCCACTATTGGCTCAGTGGCCAAGTGGGCTGGTTAGCCAAGGAGCGCTGGGGAGTTCCGCTGGTGCATTCCATGCACACCATGGCAAAAGTTAAGAACCTCGCACTTGCTGAAGGCGATGTTCCCGAACCAAATGCTCGAGAAATTGGCGAGGTGCAGGTCGTTGAAGCGTCGGACCGCTTGGTTGCAAACACCAACGATGAAGCGCAGCAACTTATTGATCTTTATGGAGCAACGCAAGAACAAGTAGCCGTAGTTGCCCCTGGCGTGGACCTTGATCGTTTTCGACCAGGTAATAGAGATCAAGCGCGAGCGAAATTGGGGTTGCCGCTGCACGGTGATGTTGTGCTATTCGTTGGTCGCATCCAACCCCTCAAGGCACCTGACGTATTACTAAGAGCCATTGCGCGTTTGGTACAGCGCAATCCGCAACGTCGTCAAAACCTGACCGTTGCTGTGGTGGGCGGACCCTCTGGAGCCGATAGCCACTTCCCTAATCACCTTCAGGGTTTAGCAGATTCGCTGCGCATTTCTGACAACGTTCGTTTTGCCCCGCCAGTGCATCAAGACGATTTGGCCAATTGGTATCGCGCAGCTGATGTAGTGGTTGTGCCCTCGTACAACGAGTCCTTTGGCTTGGTGGCCATTGAAGCTCAGGCCTGCGGAACCCCCGTGGTTGCTGCCGCTGTTGGTGGCTTGCGTACTGCGGTCTCGCATGAGGTATCTGGCTTGTTAGTTCCAGGGCATGATCCTTTGGATTACGCAGAGGCGATTGGGCGTTTACTCGACAATGATCTTGAGCGCCAAGCCTTAAGCCGTGGTGCGCTGCGCCAAGCCCAGCAATTTAGTTGGTCAGCCACCGCTGCTGCGATGCTCCAGGTTTACAGTTCAGCGGCGCATTCGCTTGCGTTGGTGAGTGCAAATCACGCGTAAGTGCTTACTCAACGGCAACTTTGAGTTCTTCTCGCACTAGATTGTTTGGGTGGACTTAACCGCGAACCAACAGCAAGCTCTTGGGGTAGTACGCGAAGTACTAGACCAGGCAGGGCTGGCCTTTGAACAACCAGAAGGTAACGCTTTTGTCGTTGCACTTCCGGGCGAGCACAAGTTGTCCACGCCGTGTGCTTTTGTCGTTGGCCAACACACCGTCTCGGTCAATGCATTTGTTGCCCGTAAACCAGATGAAAATCATGAAGAGGTCTACCGGCGCATATTGCAGCAGAACCCTCGACTTTCAGGTATTGCTTTTGCTCTTGATCGTTTAGGCGATATTTACCTTGTTGGCCGAGTGCGTACGGACGTAGTGACCTCTGATCTCATTGATGGCCTGCTGGGATCAGTGGCATCAGCGGCAGATTCGATTTTTGATCGGATCTTGGCTACCGGTTTTGAGTCATCAATCCGAAAAGAGTGGCAGTGGCGTCAGGCACAAGGCCAACCCACTGACAGTCTTGAGGCGTTTCGGACCCTGCTTAATCTTGATGTAGAAATCGAGATTGAGAACTGATTAGTGCGTGCTTGAAGCCTCTGCGAGAATGGACAACATGACACAGCCTGCAGCCACCTTGATTTTGTTACGCCACGGCGAAAGCGCCTGGAATGAGAAAAATCTGTTTACCGGTTGGGTAGATGTCGATCTCACCGAAAAGGGAGTTCTCGAGGGCCATCGAGCCGGCCAGCTTTTGAAAGATGCTGGAGTATTGCCGGAAGTTTTGCATACCTCATTGCTAAAGCGTGCGATTCGCACCGCGAACCTCGCCCTTGAAGAGTGTGACCGCAGTTGGATCGGTGTTAGCCGCACGTGGAGGCTCAATGAGCGTCACTACGGTGCGTTGCAGGGGATGGATAAGAAACAAACGTTGGACCAATTTGGCGAAGAGCAGTTCATGTTGTGGCGCCGTTCTTTTGATGTGCCGCCGCCGCCGATTGATCCCGACAATGAGTTCGCCCAAACCCATGATGTTCGCTACGCAGATCTTGACCCGGGCCAAGTCCCAGCTACAGAGTGTTTAAAGGATGTCATCGTTCGGCTTAAGCCATATTGGGATCAAGCCATTGCCCCTGACCTGCTGGCCGGGAAAGTCACCATGATTGCCGCTCACGGAAATTCCTTGCGGGCCTTGGTCAAGCAGCTGGATTCAATCTCGGATGAGGACATTGCTGGTTTAAACATTCCAACCGGCATTCCGCTTGTGTATCAACTCAATAAAGAGCTGGAACCATTAGTTCCTGGTGGGGCTTATCTGGATCCGGCCGCGGCTCAAACGGCTATCAGTGCAGTCGCCAACCAAGGTCGGTAGGAAGGCTAAGGCCTTAAAAATCGTTGGACACTCGACGAGCTACCGAGACCGCATGGTCTGCGAAGCGTTCGTAGTAGCGACTAATGAGCGTGACATCGATAGCGCCTTCGACGCCGTGTGACCACGAGTCGTCAAGTAAGAGAGTAAAAAGTTTGCGGTGTAGGGAATCCATTCGGTCGTCATCTTTTTCAATTTGCTCAAACAGGGAGCCGTCGCGCGAGACCAAAGCGCTTCCGGCTTTTTGGACAACGAGTTCAGCGATTTGACCCATCTCAAGCAACGTGCCGCGAAGTTCGGCTGGGATTGCGGATTCGGGGTAGCGCAGCCGAGCAATCTTCGCGATGTGGACGGCTAGGTCACCCATGCGCTCCAACGTCGCGGAAATTCGTAGGACTGCTACGACCAACCGAAGTTCACCGGCTACGGGCGATTCCAACGCCAAAATACTGATCGCTTCGGCATCGAGAGCTTCACGTAATTCGTCGATGCGGTGGTCTGATGTGATGACCTTTTCGGCCATTTCAATGTCGGCGTCAAGCAAGGCATTGTTGGCTCGAGACATCGCAGAGGCCACGCGCCGGGTCATTTGCCCCAACTGTTCAACGAGTCCATCAAGACGCTCGTGGTACGCGGTCCTCATTGGTGCCTCCAGTGGGTTTTCTGGCTTGATCTTAGCCCCGCCAAGAGTCATGAGCCTGCTTGAGTAAACATTCGTGGCTACTTGAGTGAATAAATGGGGAACCTTCTTGATCAATGCAGGGTGAGAAGCGATGGTCTGAGGATCTTGACCTACGCTGAGGTCTATGGACCCATCCCTTGGTGTCGGAGTTGGTGCTGCGCTTGGAGTCGTCTTAGGCGCAGGTGGATTTGGTATGTACATCGCTGCCAAGCAAACCAAGAATCCGCCCATCAAACCCGTTGGCGAATCCCAATTGGCTCCTGGGCTTATTGAAGTTCTGGATGCATTGAATGCACCATCAGTTGTAGTCGGGCCAGATGATGTGGTTGTTCGAGCAAGTGGGGCGGCACACGTTATGGGTCTGGTGCGGGCCGATCGTGTGGTGCCAGCAACGCTGACCGATGCGATCATGAAAGTTCGCCGCGACTTGCGACCGCGCGATCGTGAAATTGTTCGCGACCCAGCTGTTCGCGATGAGAAGGGTCTGCGCACCGTTGAAGTGCACATCGCACCGCTCAGTCGTGGGTACATTTTGTTGCTTGCTGTTGACGTCACCGAAGCTAGACGACTGGATACCATCCGCCGCGATTTTGTCGCAAACGTCAGCCATGAGCTTAAGACTCCAACCGGTGCTTTAGCTCTCCTAGCCGAAGCAGTTGCTGAAGCATCCGATGACCCTGAGGCGATTAAGCGCTTTGCTCAGCGAATGAACCACGAAGCCAATCGACTTGGAAAATTAATCTCGGAACTTCTTGATCTGACTCGAGTTCAAGATTCAGGCCCGCTTCAAGAACCTGACGAAGTCTCAATGGACGCAGTTATTTCAGACGCCGTTGATCTGACTCGCATGAGTGCAAGTGTCAGGCAGGTTCAGATTGATATTGCTGGCACTGAAGGACTGACTGCTTATGGCGATCGCGAGCAACTAGTTACCGCCTTGAGCAACTTGTTAGTCAATGCCATTGCCTACAGCCCAGAAGGCACGCGGGTTGTGATTACGAGCCGAGCAGATGAGACTCAGGTTGAAGTAGCCGTCACCGACCAAGGTATTGGAATTCCCGAAGCTGATTTGGACCGTATTTTCGAACGCTTTTATCGTGTTGATCCAGCGCGTTCGCGAGCTACCGGTGGCACCGGTTTGGGGCTGTCCATTGTTAAGCACGTGGTGGCCAACCATGGTGGCGAGGTTTCGGTGTGGAGCGTGCCCGGTGAGGGTTCGACCTTTACCTTGAAATTGCCGCGCACTGCTGATGCAGCAGACCTAGCTACTGCAGGACCGCCTCTGCAGCAGGGCAGCCAGGATCCCAAGGATCAAGGTCCTGATGACAAGCCTCGTGGGCGGATCAGGTTGGTCTCATGACCAGGCTTTTAGTCGTTGAAGATGAAGAATCCTTTAGCGAGGCTTTGTCATACATGTTGCGTCGCGAAGGTTATGACGTAGCCGTTGCCAGCACAGGGCCCGATGCCTTGGAAGAGTTTGATCGCAATGGCGCCGATCTCGTTCTGTTAGACCTGATGTTGCCCGGCTTGTCTGGAACTGAAGTGTGTCGAGCGCTTCGGGCCAAATCATCGGTGCCGATCATCATGCTCACCGCTAAGGATGCGGAAGTGGACAAAGTGGTCGGCCTAGAAATTGGTGCCGACGACTATGTGACCAAGCCTTATTCGAGTCGAGAATTGCTCGCCCGGGTTAAAGCTGTTCTTCGCCGTGGCGGGGAAGTGGAAACAAGTGATGAAGGTGTCATTGAAGTTGGCCCGGTGCGAATGGACGTAGAACGTCACACGGTCACGGTGTCAACTAAGGCCGTCAAACTTCCGCTCAAGGAGTTTGACCTGCTGGAGTTACTCATGCGAAATGCTGGACGCGTGCTGACCCGTGGGCAACTCATTGACCGTGTGTGGGGCAGCGATTATGTGGGGGATACAAAAACCCTTGATGTTCACATCAAGCGATTGCGCGCGAAGATCGAAGAGGATCCGTCGATGCCGCGCTACCTATTAACGGTGCGAGGATTGGGTTATAAGTTCGACCTCTAACCCTTGGTGCGCGTTTTTCGAGTCAGAAGTTGTTATTTTGCTCCGGCCAACGTTGCGGTGTATTCGCCAAGGGCCGGAACCACCGGCACTTCAATGGCCACATCGCCAGACTTGGTGAAGGTGAAGAGCAGCTTGACTAATCCGCCGGGTTGGCCCTTGAATGCAACCGCTATTGCTGGCCTTTGGTTGCCGGCCGGATTGGGCGCTCCGAAATATTGAGCACCACGTGGACCTACCACCAACGTTGAGTTGGTCAGGTTGCTGACTTTTCCGGTTGCATCGACCAAGCTCACCGAGGTGACAGTGTCAATTTGATCGGTCTTATTGACCACAGCACCGGCTAGCGCTGCCTTAGAACCATTGCTGACAATGAGCACGTTCCGGAGCCCGATTTGTGTGCTGTCAGCGCTTGTTCCATTGCCTGCCCGCGAGAAGTTGTTGACATCTGATTCGGCGCAACTGCTCAGAGTTGCACATGCAACAGCTGCAATGACAAAGCAGATCAAGGTGCGAGAAGTGCGATTCACGTGAACTCCGAGCCAAATTAAGTAGGTGGTGGAAAGTGTTGTGGCTAAAGACTAACTATGTTCAATTGTGAAAAGTTGCTGGGGGATTACGTGTCCTAAAACCGTGATTCTCCCGTCCTGACGGCGAATTCAAGCGCACCTCATGAGGAGCAAAAGTGCGGTGGTAGGATGGGGTTCCTTGGAAAGGGGCATGCCTCTCATGACATTTAAGGTCGGCGACACAGTCGTTTATCCGCACCACGGTGCAGCTCTTATTGAAGCCGTTGAAAAGCGCACAATTAAGGGCGAGGAGCGTCTCTACCTGGTACTTAAGGTGGCTCAGGGCGACTTGACCGTACGAGTGCCTGCCGACAACGTTGACATGGTCGGCGTTCGAGATGTTGTAGGCCAAGAGGGTCTGGACCGAGTATTTGATGTCCTGCGGATGCCCTACACCGAAGAGCCCACCAACTGGTCACGCCGCTACAAGGCAAATCTCGAAAAGCTGGCCTCTGGGGATGTCATCAAGGTTGCTGAAGTTGTTCGTGACCTATGGCGTCGTGAGCAAGACCGAGGCTTGAGTGCCGGCGAAAAGCGTATGTTGGCTAAGGCCCGTCAGATTCTGGTTTCTGAACTCGCATTGGCTGAGAAGACCAACGAAGACAAGGCAGAAGCAATCCTTGATGAGGTTCTAGCTTCTTAAGGTTGCTCGTAAGGAGCATGTGGTGATCGCTGCCATCATCACCGCAGCAGGTTCTGGTCTTCGTTTAGGACCTGGTGATCCCAAAGCACAGCGCATGGTGCGTGGCTTGCCGCTCTTTGTGTACTCCTTGCGAACCCTGTGCGCCAATCAATTAATAGATCACATCGTTGTTGTCGTGCGCTCAGATGCTGTCGATGAGGTGAAGGACTTTATTGCGCACGATCCGATCGCGGGCCCGTCAAGCACTGAAGTCAATGTTGTTGCCGGTGGGGCTACTCGTCAAGAATCGGTGGCACTAGGGCTTGCCAGTATGGACGCTGGGGTGGATCACGTTTTGGTCCACGATGCCGCTCGGGCGCTGGTTCCGGCCGAAGTGGTGGAGGCCGTTATTGCTCGGTTGATGGACGGCGCTCTTGCTGTGGTTCCGGTCATTGAAGTCACGGACACCATTCGCTCGCAGGTTGATGCGTCGCTGGGAGTGGTTGTGGATCGAAACAGTCTGCGTTCGGTCCAAACACCGCAGGGTTTTACTCGTGAGGTGTTGGTGCGTGCTCACCAGAGCGTAGGTGTGGCTGCCACAGACGATGCATCGCTCGTGGAAGCCTTAGGTGTGCAGGTGGTGGGGGTCAATGGATCACCTGAGGCATTCAAGATCACCTATCCGACAGACCTCATCTTTGCTGAAGCATTAATTGACCAGCAGGAAGCAGGATCTCAATGACGCAGTTTCGTACCGGTATTGGTGTTGATGTGCATCGCTTGGTAACTGGGCGACCGATGTTTTTAGCCTGCCTTGAGTGGCCCGATCAGTCCCAAGGACTTGATGGTCATTCTGATGCCGATGTTGCAGCTCATGCTGCCTGTGATGCGTTGTTGTCGGCCGCAGGGTTGGGCGACCTTGGCTCCATCTTTGGCCTTGACGACCCCAAGTGGTCAGGAGCCTCCGGGGCTTCGTTGCTCGCCCATGTGCTTTCACTGGTTACAGAGGCCGGTTTTGCCATTGGCAATGTTGCTGTTCAAGTGATCGGCAATGCGCCACGGATGGCAGAGCGAAGGCTCGAAGCTCAAGATGCGATGTCAAAGGCGCTAGGCGGTGCTGATGTCGGCCTTTCAGCCACCACTACCGATGGCTTGGGATTGACTGGTCGCGGTGAAGGGGTTGCGGCCATTGCCACTGCATTGCTTGTCCCTGCTGGCGCGCAGTGATGTTGGCACTAGGTAAGGTTCAGCGGTGAGTCTTCGACTATATGACACCGCTACGCGCTCGGTGCGAGATTTTGTTCCCATTACTGACGGCAAGGTGGGTATCTACCTCTGCGGCGCCACCGTGCAGGCGCCGCCACATGTTGGCCACATCCGAAGTGGTTTGTGTTTTGACGTTTTGCGTCGTTGGCTTGAACACAATGGAAATGACGTCACCTTTGTTCGTAACGTCACTGATGTGGATGACAAGATCATCCATAACGCTGGTCACGAAGATGTCCCCTTTTGGCTGTTGGCACAGCGTGAGGAACGCTCTTTCAACCGGGCCTATGACGTCTTGGGATGTTTACCTCCCACGGTAGAACCACGGGCTACTGGTCATATTCCGGAAATGATTGAACTGATTGCTCGTCTCATTGATGCTGGCCATGCTTATGCAGCTGGTGGAGATGTTTACTTCAAAGTGCGGTCCTTCGATAAATATGGCGCGCTGTCCGGTCAACGCCTAGATGACATGTTGGCTTCCCCTGATGAGGACACCGCCAAGCTCGATCCGCACGACTTTGCCTTATGGAAGGGCGCCAAGACCGACGAGCCGTACTGGAATACGCCGTGGGGTCCGGGACGGCCTGGGTGGCACATCGAATGTTCAGCTATGGCCGAGAAATACCTTGGTGCCACGTTCGATATTCACGGTGGCGGACTGGACTTGATTTTTCCGCACCATGAAAATGAAATTGCTCAGAGCCAGGCTGCCGGCGATGGCTTTGCACGTTATTGGTTGCACAACGCTTGGGTAACCACTGCCGGCGAGAAGATGAGTAAGTCGTTAGGTAACTCGCTTCTGGTCAGCGAAGTTGTGCAACGAGTGCGCCCGATTGAATTGCGTTACTACCTGGTTTCTGCCCACTACCGATCCATGATCGAATTCTCTGAAGAAGCGATGCAGGAAGCCGGAACTGGGTTTAGGCGACTTGAAGGCTTCTTAGACAGAGCCAGTGAACGCGTTGGCGTCATTGAGCCGGGCGATATACCCGAGACGTTTACAGCAGCGATGGATGATGACCTCTCCATTCCGGCAGCGTTGGCTGTGGTGCATGAATGTGTTACTGAGGGCAACAAGCACCTAGCTGCTGGTTCGCTTGATGAAGTTCGATCATCCGCCGCTAGCGTTCGAGCTATGTTGGCCATTTTGGGCGTAGACCCTTTCAGTTCAGCATGGGCCGCTGCCGGTGGCAACTCTTCCGATATGCGCTCGGCCATTGATGCTTTGGTCGCGGTTGCTCTGGACCAACGCAAGGCTGCTCGTGAGCGCAAGGATTATCAGGCTGCCGATTTGATTCGCGATCAACTCGCGGCGGCAGGTATTGCTATTGAAGACACATCGCAGGGGCCGCGCTGGTCCCTTGAGAACAAGGGAAACTAATGGCTGGCAACAGCAAGCGCCGTGGCGCGGTTCGCACCAGCAAGAAGGGGCCCACGACAGGTTCAGGTGGCAAACGTAAGCGAGCTCTTGAAGGTAAAGGCCCAACTCCGAAGGCCTCAGAGCGCAAGGGTCATAGCAAATCCCGACAAAAACGCGCAGCGGAAAAGCGTGCGAGCAGTCGCGGAACTCGCGGTGCAGGTGGTGGCGCTCGCAAGACCACCAGTGAAATCGTTTTCGGTCGTAACGCGGTTGTTGAAGCACTTCGAGCTGCAGTTCCGGTGACAGCCCTTTATGTCGCATCACGTATTGACGGCGATGAAAGGGTGCGCGAGGCACTCAAGATTGCAACGAGCCGTGGCTTGCCCTTACTTGAAGCTCCACGCGGCGAATTGGATCGACTAGCCGATGGGGGACCACACCAGGGCCTGCTTCTTCAAATGCCTCCGTACGTCTATGCCCAACCAGGGGATTTGATTGATGCTGCGCAGGAGCTAGAAACTGGCGGATTGGTGGTTGCTCTCGATGGTGTCACTGATCCGCGCAACCTTGGTGCCATCGTGCGTTCAACGGCAGCCTTTGGCGGAGTCGGAGTTTTGGTCCCGGAGCGCCGATCAGCAGGAATGACAGCTGGCGCCTGGAAGGCATCTGCCGGTGCAGCGGTGCGAGTTCCGGTGGCACGGGCAAAGAACCTGACGCGTTCGCTGGAAGATTTCAAGGAAGCTGGTTTTTTTGTTCTCGGTCTTGCTGTCAATGGCGCCATTAACTTAGACGAACTTGATATAGACCCAGATCAAGATGTCGTCATTGTGGTCGGATCTGAAGGCAAAGGGCTGACGCGCCTAGTTACTGAAACCTGCGATCAGCTGGTGGCAATTCCGATGGCCCGTGAAGTTGAGTCTTTGAATGCGAGCGTGGCGACGAGCATCATGATTCATGAACTGAGTCGAAAGCGTCAGTAATAGACCAAACGACCCATGCAGTGTCTTGCACAAGTCGCTTGGCCAGAGGGGAAGAGGACGCCTGTCCTAGTCGCCATCACCTATTTCAAAGGTGTAGGCC
>CAFBLM010000010.1_pt1 | contig 25507 bp, 24 predicted proteins | sample 7268201 | NCBI WGS metagenome assembly CAFBLM01 (sample SAMEA6814037, study PRJEB35770) | freshwater metagenome | biome: Freshwater; feature: Freshwater reservoir; material: water | place: Czech Republic | collected 2017-05-23 | depth 30m m
CCGATATCCCAGCTTTGGCACCGATTGCCCGAAGTGGTTTGCGCGGCATTAGTTATGTAGAAGCCTTGGGCGCAGACGATCAGCAATGGGATGAGCAGCGCGCTGGTGAAGTAGGTAACGCGCTTGATGTGGCGATGGCGCAGACTCGAACTGCAGGTATTTCGCCGCACTCGCTGTACACCCTTAGCCGCCATGCTTTTACCCAGTCAATGCGTCGCGGACGCGAGTTGGGCTTACGCGCACACACTCACTTGGCCGAGTCTGCCGATGAGGTGGAGTTCGTCGCTGACGGCACGGGGTTGTTGGCCGATATGGCAAACGGCATTGGGTGGAAATTAGATGCCATTTCCTGTGGTGGTTTTGCGCACACCCCAACGATCGAAATGGACGGCCTCGAGGGTTTAGGTGCCGATGTTCACGTCGCCCATGGTGTGCACTGCAATGCCGCTGATCGTGCGCTCTTGCGCGAACGCGGCACGGCGGTTGCGATTTGTGTGCGCAGTAACAAGATTTTAGGCGCTGGCCGGCCTCCGATTGCCGACTACTTAGCAGAGGGATCACCCATTGGTTTGGGCACTGACTCCTTGGCCAGTTCGCCTTCCTTAGACCTGTTAGAAGAAGCTCGGGCAGCCCGCGACCTTGCGTTATTGCAGGGCTACGACCTGCCCGATCTCAATGCCCGTATCTGGCAGGCCATCACGGTTGGTGGTGCCTTTTGTTTAGGGCTTGATGGCCGAGACCTCCCGGGTGGCACAGCTGATCAAGTCGGCGCATTAACGCTCGGAGCTCTAGGTGACCTTGCCGTATTTGATGTGCCCACGGACTCCGATCCCTTCGCTGCTTTGATTGATCATGGGGCCGGGGAATGTGTGGCCACCGTCTTGGGCGGCACTTTTGTCCACCGAAGGAGTGGGCGATGACCGAGCCGATTCGCGCTGGAATGGATAAGGCACCGCAAGAAGTAGCAGCGATGTTTGACGACGTTGCGCAGCGCTATGACATGACAAATACCGTGCTCTCAATGGGTCAAGATCGCTTATGGCGCAAGGCCGTGCTTGCGGGCGTAGATCCGCGCGATGGCGAGCGCATTCTTGATCTTGCCGCCGGCACTGGTGCAAGTACGCAATCCCTGGCAGCTTCGGGTGCGCACGTTATTGCGTGTGATTTTTCACTGGGTATGTTGCGCGCAGGTCGAGCGGCTCGGCCTGAGTTGAACTTTGTCGCCGGCGATGCCACGGCGTTGCCGTTTGCTGATCACAGTTTTGATGCGGTGACTATTTCCTTTGGACTTCGCAACATTGTTGATCCCGATGCCGGCCTGCGGGAAATGTTGCGCGTGACCAAACCTGGTGGGCGCCTGGTGGTGTGTGAGTTTTCGCACCCCAGTGTGAAAGCTTTTGCGACGGTGTACACCGAATACTTGATGAAGGCGCTGCCCGCTATTGCCACCAAGGTCTCGAGTCACCCTGACGCCTATGTGTACTTGGCGCAGTCCATTCGGGCCTGGCCCAATCAGCGTGAGTTGGCTGCTCAGATTCAGGCCGCAGGCTGGCAGCGACCGGCTTTTCGCAATCTCAGCGGCGGCATTGTGGCCCTGCACCGCGGGACTGCGCCCTAGATTGCGCAGTCGTATGCTTGGGGAGCACTTAGTGAAAGTTTTCACAAGCGCACAAGGTTTCACCACTTCCCGCGACCATTAAGGGGTCTTGTGAGTAGCCACGACAGCGCAGCAACTGCTGACGTCATCGTCGTTGGCGCTGGCCCGGCAGGATCAACCACTGCCTATTACTTAGCCCAAGCCGGGCTCGATGTACTGCTCTTGGAAAAGACTGCTTTCCCACGTGAAAAAGTCTGTGGTGATGGTTTAACTCCGCGGGCGGTTAAACAACTCATCGATATGGGTGTTGATATCAGCGCCGAGAATGGCTGGATTCGCAATAAAGGTTTGCGCATCGTCGGTGGTGGTCACAGCATCGAAATCCCTTGGCCGCAACTGTCTACTTATCCAGACTTTGGTCTAGTTCGTACTCGTAAAGATTTTGATCAAGCTCTCGCAGAACACGCCGTGGCAGCGGGTGCGCGATTGCTTGAGCGCACCAGTGTCATAGGTCCGATCATGGACGAGAGCACCGGACGTATCGTTGGCGTTCGCGCTCAGGTAAAAAATGAAGATGGAACAGCAGGTCCGCAGAAAGCCTTTCATGCACCCCTAGTAGTGGCCGCAGACGGCAATTCCAGCCGGTTAAGCCTGGCTATGGGGCTTCAAAAGCGGGACGACCGCCCGATGGGGGTGGCAGTTCGCACCTATTACACCAGCCCGCGCACCAATGACGATTGGCTGGAATCTTGGCTGGAATTGTGGGATGGAGACAAGCTCCTGCCCGGTTATGGCTGGATCTTTGGTGTGGGCGATGGCACCGTCAATGTAGGTCTTGGAATTTTGAACACTAGTTCTGCATTTGGCAATGTCGATTACAAAGATTTGCTGACGCGTTGGTTGGAACAAACGCCCCAAGAGTGGGGTTTTCGTGAAGCCAATCGCACTGAACCTATTCGTGGCGCTGCCTTGCCGATGGGCTTTAACCGTACGCCGCATTACACCCGCGGCTTGTTGCTCGTTGGCGATGCCGGCGGAATGGTCAATCCTTTCAATGGTGAAGGGATCGCCTACGCGATGGAATCTGCTGCGATTGCTGCTCGAACGATTGTGCAAGCCCATTCCCGACCAACAACGGCACAAGCCGAGATGGCCCTGGCCAGCTATCCCGAGCAGATGAAGCAAGCCCTGGGTGGGTATTACACCTTGGGACGTTGGTTTGTTAAGGCCATTGGTAACCCTGAGATCATGCGTCTGGCCACCAAGCACGGCTTGCCGCATCCGCGGGCTATGACCTTGACCTTGAAAATGTTGGCAAATCTGACCGATCCACGTGGTGGGGACTTCTACGACCATGTGGTCAACACCATGTCCCGAATGGCACCCACGGCATGATCCACGGTGCTGTCGGTTCTAGACTGAGCGTGCGTAATTTAAGCGATTTTTTGGCCTCAGATTCTGCTCAACTGGACCAGAGATGTTCCGCCCCATGTCCGAGAGGATGCGCCTGACGTGAACGTGTACACCCCCGTTCTGGTGCTTGCCGCTATCGGCGCCGGATTCGCCCTTTTCTCCATCGTCTCGGGTGCCATTGCCGGACCGAGTCGGTACAACCGGGCCTTGCTGGATGCTTACGAATGCGGCATTGATCCTACTGAGCGCAAAGTCGCGGGCAAGATTCCGGTCAAGTACTTTCTCACCGCGATGTTGTTCATCATCTTTGATATTGAAATCGTCTTCATGTACCCCTGGGCCGTGGCCTTTGACAAGCTCGGCTTGTTTGGCTTGGTCGAAATGATCCTGTTTATTCTCACCGTCTTCGTCGCCTACGTGTACGTGTGGCGCCGTGGTGGTTTGGAATGGGACTGACATGGGCCTAGAAGAAAAGCTTCCTAGTGGAGTCATGCTCACCACGGTGGAGAGCCTAGCTGGGTACATGCGAAAGAACTCTCTGTGGCCAGCAACCTTTGGTTTGGCCTGCTGCGCGATCGAAATGATGGCCACCGGCGCTGGCCGCTATGACCTAGCGCGATTTGGCATGGAAGTTTTCCGCGCATCGCCACGGCAAGCAGACCTAATGATCGTCGCGGGTCGCGTCAGTCAAAAAATGGCACCGGTGTTGCGCACCATCTACGACCAAATGACTGAACCTAAGTGGGTCATCGCCATGGGCGTGTGTGCAAGTAGTGGTGGCATGTTCAATAACTACGCGATCGTGCAAGGTGTTGACCACATCGTCCCTGTTGACATGTACTTGCCTGGCTGCCCACCGCGTCCAGAGATGTTGATGGACGCGATCTTGAAACTGCACGAGAAGATCGCTGTTGAAAAACTCGGTGTCCAGAAAGTTCGCGAAGACCTCGCCCGCGAACGCGAAGCTTTGATCGCCGAACCGACTTCGGCCATGAAGGGTTTGCTTGCATGAATGGCGACACGTCAGGCTATGGCGGACTCGTTGTACGCAACGATCCGATTGCGGCCAGCCAACGCCCTTTTGGCGGCGCATTTGATTCCATCGCTGATGCCATTGAGGCCGCTTTACCCAATCATGCACAGGTCATTACCGGTGTAGTCATTGATCGCGACCAAATGATTGTTCAAGTGCAGCGCGATCGTCTGCTTGAGTTTGTGCGCGTGCTTCGTGACGACCCAGCGCTGCGATTTGAGGTATGTCTAGGCGTTAGTGGCGTGCACTTCCCCGAACAAGAAGGTGCTGAACTTCATGCGCACTATCCCTTCTTGTCTATTACTCATAACCGCCGGGTCTTTGTTGAAGTCACAGCTCCTGATGCAGACCCAGTCATTGATTCGATTACATCGGTGTACCCAACCAATGATTGGCATGAGCGCGAAACGTACGACTTTTTCGGAATCATTTTTTCCGGTCACCCGTACTTGACCCGAATTCAGATGCCGGATGACTGGTCAGGTCACCCACAACGCAAGGATTACCCGCTTGGTGGAATCCCCGTTGAATTCAAGGGCGCGCAGATTGACCCGCCAGACCAGCGGAGGTCGTACAACAAATGACCACCTTTAACGACAGCGAACCCACCGTTGCCCAAGAGCGTGAAACCTCGCAGGGACGTATCTTTACTGTTCAAGGCAATGACTGGGATGAGTTGTTGCATGACTTGTCGAGCACCCCGGCCCAAGAGCGCATCGTGGTCAACATGGGTCCGCAGCACCCGTCAACACACGGCGTACTTCGTCTGATTCTTGAACTCGATGGTGAAACCGTCACTCAAGCTCGTTGTGGCATTGGCTACTTGCACACCGGTATTGAAAAGAACATGGAGTTTCGTACCTGGACTCAGGGCGTCACCTTCGTAACGCGGATGGACTACCTTTCACCGTTCTTTAATGAAACTGCGTATTGCCTCGGTGTCGAAAAATTGCTGGGCATTACCGATCAGATTCCGGAGCGGGCCAATGTCATTCGCGTGATGATGATGGAACTCAACCGCATCTCATCGCATCTGGTGTGTTTAGCCACCGGTGGCATGGAACTTGGCGCCCTCACGGCTATGACCTTCGGTTTCCGTGAGCGCGAGCTGGTCCTAGATGTCTTCGAAATGATCACCGGTCTTCGCATGAACCACGCCTTCATCCGCCCTGGCGGGTTGGCGCAAGATTTGCCTGAAGGTGCAGAAAAGAAAGTTCAGAAATTGCTGGACATCTTACCTGGCCGCTTGAAGGACACGGCAGATCTCCTCGTCGATAACACGATTTGGAAGGGCCGCACTGTCGGTGTTGGCGCCTTGGATCTTGCAGGTTGTATGGCTCTGGGCATTACCGGACCGATTTTGCGTTCAACAGGTTTGCCACATGACTTGCGTAAGTCACAGCCTTACTGCGGTTATGAAACCTATGAATTTGATGTTCCTGTCCAAACCAGTTCAGATGCATATGGTCGTTTCTTGATCCGCATTGCCGAGATGTTTGAATCAATGAAGATTGTTCAACAGTGTCTTGATCGCCTCAAGCCAGGTCCGGTCATGATCGAAGATAAGAAGATTGCCTGGCCTGCACAACTGGCCCACGGAGCAGATGGAACTGGCAACAGTTTTGAACACATCCGCCAAATCATGGGTACGTCAATGGAAGCACTCATTCATCACTTCAAGTTGGTCACTGAAGGATTTAGAGTCCCGGCTGGTCAGGCCTACGTTGCCGTTGAATCACCCCGCGGCGAACTAGGCGTTCACCTGGTCAGTGATGGGGGCACTCGTCCGTACCGAGTTCACTTCCGCGATCCAAGTTTCACTAACCTGCAAGCCACTGCTGCGATGTGTGAAGGTGCGCAAATTGCAGATGTTGTGGCGGCTGTCGCAAGTATCGACCCGGTGATGGGTGGTGTTGATCGCTAATGGCTCTCACTGACAAGACTCGGGACGAGATGCGCGAGATCATGGCGCGCTATCCGCAGCCACGTTCGGCCTTGCTCCCCATGTTGCACCTCGTGCAATCCGAAGAGGGCTATGTAACGCCTGAAGGTATTGAAATGTGCGCTGCCGAACTGGGGATCTCGGCAGCTGAGGTAACCGGCGTAGTCACTTTTTACACGATGTACAAGCGCAAGGCCATGGGCAAGCACCACGTCGGCGTGTGCACGAACAGCTTGTGCGCGATCATGGGTGGGGATGCAATTTTTTCTCGCGTGAAAGAACACCTTGGCGTTGGCAACGACCAAACCACTCCCGATGGAAAAATCACCCTTGAGCACATTGAGTGCCAGGCCGCCTGTGACTTCGCACCGGTGATGACCATTGACTGGGAATTCTTTGATAACCAAACTCCAGGTTCTGCGATTGACTTGATGAATGACTTGATGGCTGATCGTGAAGTCACGTCCACTCGTGGACCGGTGATTTCTTCCTGGCGCGAGAACGAGCGGTTGTTTGCAGGCTTTGCTGATGGCAAGGCCAACCAAGGACCAGCCGCCGGCGATGCTTCTTTGCTGGGATTGAACTTGGCCAGAGCGCGTGGCGACTCAATCCCTGCAAATCCTGGAGCTGATGCCTGATGGCCACTATTACTCCCGTCTTAACGGCCTACTGGGATGAAGCCGATGCCTATACCTATGCCGGATATACCCGTCACAACGGATACCAGGCCGCTCGCAAAGCCCTGACCACGATGCAGCCCGATGATGTGATCCAAACGGTGAAGGATTCTGGTCTTCGTGGCCGAGGTGGCGCAGGATTTCCTACCGGTATGAAGTGGGGCTTTATTCCCCAAGGCGATAACAAGCCGCATTACTTCGTAGTTAACGCCGACGAGTCCGAACCAGGCACCTGCAAAGACATCCCGCTGATGATGGCCAACCCGCACGTTTTGGTAGAAGGCGTGATCATCGGCTCGTACGCGATTCGCTCGAACCATGCCTTTATCTACATCCGCGGTGAAGTGCCTCACGTCTTGCGTCGTGTGCAAGCTGCAGTTGCGCAGGCCTATGCCAATGGCGAATTGGGCAAGAATATTCACGGAAGTGGATTTGATCTTGAGATCACCGTGCACGCCGGCGCAGGTGCCTACATCTGCGGTGAAGAAACTGCACTTCTGGATTCACTTGAGGGCTACCGCGGTCAGCCCCGCCTGCGTCCACCGTTCCCGGCTGTTGCTGGTTTGTATGCCTGCCCGACCGTGGTCAACAACGTTGAATCGGTTGCCAGCGTTCCATCGATCATTGCCAATGGCATTGAATGGTTTGGCAAATTCGGCACTGAAAAGTCCAAGGGTTTCACTTTGTACTCGCTGTCCGGGCATGTGAAGAATCCTGGCCAGATTGAAGCCCCCTTGGGCATCACTTTGCGTGAGTTACTTGATCTTGCCGGTGGCATGCGAGAAGGCAGCACGCTGAAGTTTTGGACCCCTGGCGGATCGTCGACGCCCATCCTGACGGCGGCCCACCTTGATGTTCCTTTGGACTACGAGAGCATCGCGGAAGCTGGCTCGATGTTGGGTACTAAGGCGCTGCAAATCTTCGACCAAACCACCTCGGTTGTTCGCTGCGTCTTGCGCTGGACCGAGTTTTACAAGCACGAGTCGTGTGGCAAGTGCACCCCATGTCGTGAAGGCACCTGGTGGTTGCAGCAGATCATGGAACGCATTGAGCATGGCAAGGGCACCGAAGAAGACATTGAGAAGTTGCTCGACCTGTGCGACAACATCATGGGCCGATCATTTTGTGCTCTAGGCGATGGCGCGACCAGCCCGATCACCTCGGCCATTGAGTACTTCCGTGACGAGTTCATCGCCGGTACTCATACGCCTGCCTGGGAACTGTTCCCCTATGAGGCCTCCGCACTGTTCGCAGGAGCCAACGCATGACGATGACTACTGGCCCTTCATCTGAGGTAGCAGTTTCCACTGACTTGGTCAACATCACTATTGATGGTGTGCACCTGAGTGTGCCCAAGGGCACGTTGGTCATTCGCGCGGCTGAACAAATCGGCATTGAGATTCCACGCTTTTGTGATCACCCCTTGCTTGACCCAGTCGGGGCTTGTCGGCAGTGCTTGGTTGAGGTAGAAGGACAACGAAAGCCACTGGCTTCTTGCACGACAACTGTTGCTGAAGGCATGGTCGTCCTGACTCAGAAGACTTCACCGGTTGCTGAGAAGGCACAAAACGGTGTGATGGAATTGCTATTGATTAACCACCCACTGGATTGCCCAGTGTGTGACAAGGGTGGCGAATGTCCACTGCAAAACCAGGCGATGAGTAACGGCCAAGCTGAATCCCGCTTTGAAGGTTTCAAGCGCACCTACGACAAGCCGATCAATATTTCGGCGCAGGTCCTCCTTGACCGTGAGCGTTGCGTACTGTGCGCACGGTGCACACGCTTTAGTGAACAGATTGCTGGCGACCCATTTATCGAGTTGCTCGAACGTGGTGCGCTTCAGCAGGTTGGCATCTATGAGAATCAACCCTTTGAGTCCTATTTCTCGGGTAACACCATTCAAATTTGCCCAGTCGGTGCGCTAACCAGCGCTTCCTACCGTTTCCGCGCTCGCCCCTTTGACCTGGTCTCCACACCGACAGCGTGCGAGCACTGTGCATCCGGCTGTTCGCTGCGCACTGATCACCGTCGCGGCAAAGTTGTTCGTCGCCTGGCGATTAATGACCCCGAAGTCAACGAAGAATGGAACTGCGACAAGGGTCGCTTCGCATTCTCATCGGGCACGGGGGCGGATCGGATCACAACACCCATGGTTCGCGACGCCGATGGGCAGTTGCAGATCGCTTCATGGCCAGAGGCCATCGCTGCTGCTGCTGATGGGCTCATTGCTGCGCGCGGAAATGCTGGTTTCCTTGTTGGCGGTCGCCTAACTCTTGAAGATGCCTACGCCTATTCGAAGTTTGCACGTGTTGCTTTGCAAACCAATGACATCGATTTTCGCGCGCGTCCAACCTCCGATGAGGAACTTTCCTTTTTGGCAGCAGAAGTTGCCGGAACTGGCGTTGGTCTGACCTACACCGACCTGGAAAATGCTCCGGTGGTTTTGCTTGCCGGTTTTGAACCTGAAGATGAATCACCGATCATTTACCTTCGCCTACAAAAGGCCGTTCGCGCTGGCAAACAACAAGTCTTCACTATTGCTGCCTTGGCCTCTCGTGGCAGCGAAAAACTTAAAGCAACTCTGATCCCAGCCGTTCCTGGTCAAGAAGCAGCAGCTTTTACCGGCGAGGTCGAGCAGGCATTGCAGGCCAGTGGATCGGTGATCGTGGTGGGTGAGCGCTTGAGTCAAAGCCCGGGCGCCTTTGCTGCTGCAGTTGATCTGGCTAAGAAAACCGGCGCCAAACTTGCATGGGTTCCACGACGAGCTGGTGAGCGTGGGGCGCTAGATGCTGGCGCTGCGCCTGACCTGCTCCCCGGCGGTCGACCGCTCGCATCGGACCACGCTCGCGCAGAGGTGGCCAGTGCGTGGAATGTTGATGCCCTGCCGACTACTGCGGGTCGCTCAACTCATCAGATCTTGGAAGCTGGTGCTGCGGGAACACTGGGTGCGTTGATTGTGGCCGGTGTCGATGTTGATGACCTATCGGATCCCGCCCTTGCTCGCCGGGCCTTGAGCTCGACTGAGTTCATCATCTCCTTTGAAGTGCGAGAAAGTGCAGTCACCCGGGCTGCACATGTTGTTTTCCCTGTTCCTCCCATTGCCGAGCGCAGTGGAACGTTTGTGAACTGGGAAGGACGAGCGCGCACCGTTGAAGCCGCACTTGAAACCCCGACCATGTCCGAGATTCGTATCTTGAGCGCCTTGGCCGACGAGCTCGATCTTGATAGCGATGATGATATTTCGATGGCCTTTAATTCGGCCGACGACGCCTTGGCTGAACTGAATTCGCTGGGCGCCTATGCCGGTGAGCGTTCAGGTGTGCAGTCAGCTGCGGCAAGCCCGGCCGGCGGTTCGGGCAATGTCGTACTAGCGACCTGGCGAGCACTGCTCGACCTTGGAGCTGGCCAAGATGGCCAAGAATTGCTGGCAGCAACTTCTCGTAAGTCGGTGGCTCGCCTATCACAAGCCACCGCGTCTCAGATTGGTCTTAGCAACGGACAATCGGTGCGTATTTCGAGCCAGGCTGGGTCGATTGAACTCGAACTACAGATCACGCAGATGGTTGATGGCGTTGTGTGGCTACCGATGAATTCAGTTGGATCACGAGTGCTTGCTGACTTAGGCGTTGTTGCTGGTTCCCAGGTAACTGTGGCAGGCGGTGCTGCATGAACAACGTTGATGTCGTCTTCGGAGCCGACCCAGGCTGGTTAATCCTGCTCAAGTCCGTGGTGATTTTTGCCTTCCTGGTCTTGGTCACCTTGTTCACCATTTGGTTTGAACGTCGCGTGGTCTCACGGATGCAGATGCGTATTGGACCAAACCGCGTTGGGCCCTTTGGTTTGGTCCAAGGTCTAGCCGACGGCGTAAAACTTGCACTCAAGCAGGACATTATTCCCGCACTTGCTGATCGCCCCGTCTTTATTTTGGCGCCGATCATCTCTGCCACGACGTGCTTTATTGCATTTGCAGTTATTCCCCTTGGTCCTGAAGTATCAATCTTTGGAACCTGGACGCATTTGCAATTGACTGACTTCCCGGTTGCTGTGCTGTTTGTTTTGGCGATTGCATCCATTGGGATTTATGGAATCGTGCTCGCCGGCTGGTCTTCCGGATCGACGTACCCGCTGTTGGGCGCACTACGTTCGTCTGCGCAGATGATTTCTTATGAAATCGCGATGGGGCTGTCCTTAGTTGCCGTGTTCTTATATGCCGGTTCGATGTCCACCTCGCAAATTGTCAACGCCCAGCAAAACGTCTGGTACATCGTCCTTCTGCTTCCATCCTTTGTTATTTACACCACGTCCATGGTGGGGGAGACCAACCGAGCTCCCTTTGACCTTCCTGAGGCCGAAGGGGAACTCGTTGGTGGCTTCCACACCGAGTACTCATCGTTGAAGTTCGCCTTGTTCTTTTTGGCTGAATACATCAACATGGTCACCGTCTCAGCCCTTGCCACCACGCTGTTCCTCGGCGGCTGGCGGGCTCCGGCTCCTATCTCCACCCTGTGGGCAGGAGCAAATTCGGGTTGGTGGCCTTTGCTGTGGTTCATCGCCAAACTCTTTGCTTTCATCTTTGTTTTCGTCTGGCTGCGCGCCACCTTGCCAAGGCTTCGCTATGACCAATTTATGAAGTTTGGTTGGAAGATTTTGATTCCAGTCTCCCTCGTGTGGATTGTCATCGTCGCCACTTCGCGCGCGCTGCGTCAATCGGCCAATGTCAACTCGTCTTCCTTGCTGGTCGGCGTTGGAATCGTGTTAGCAATTCTGGTTGTCTTGAGCTTTGCGCTGGATTCAATGCTGGCCAAGCGGTTGCCACAAGACAGTGAGACTGAGTTTGAGTTAGACGTTGAGTTTGACGCCTTCGCCGGCGGCTACCCAGTGCCACCAATGCCTGGTCAAAAACGTCCGCAACCTGCGGCAGCCCAACAAACCATCACGTCAGGAGAATCTGATGGCTGATGTCATTGGCACGATCAAAGGATTTGGTGTCACCTTCGGGACGATGTTCAAGAAAGTCAATACTGAGCAATACCCTGAGGAAAAGCGTGGTCGCGACTTCCCTATTGAGCCGCGATTCCATGGACGGCACCAGCTCAACCGCTATCCCGATGGGTTGGAAAAGTGCATTGGCTGCGAATTGTGTGCATGGGCCTGCCCAGCAGATGCAATTTTTGTTGAAGGCGCCGACAACACTGAGGACAATCGCTTTTCGCCTGGTGAGCGGTATGGCCGGGTCTATCAAATCAACTACCTGCGGTGCATTTTGTGTGGCTTGTGTATCGAAGCCTGTCCAACCCGCGCGCTGACGATGACCAACGAGTATGAGTTGGCTGATGACGATCGTGGTCGATTGATCTACACCAAGGAACAACTCCTTGCCCCTTTGTATGAGGGCATGCTTGCACCACCACACCCGATGGTCGCTGGCACTACCGACACGGACTATTACCAAGGGAAAATCATCCAGGCAGATGCTTCTCAAGAACTTGCTCGCACCCGTGAACCAGAAGGTCGGGGTGGCGCCTGATGAATGGGATCGTTGCAGCCGGCACCGCCACGGTGTCATCTGGTGAGACCTTTGGTTTTTGGATCCTGGCAGTTTTGACTGTGGGCGGTGCGATCGGAATGATCGCATCGCGTAAAGCGGTGCACTCAGCGTTGTGGATCGCGCTGACCATGGTCAGTTTGGCCGTGGTGTACCTCATCAATGCCGCACCATTTTTGAGCATGGTGCAAATCATTGTTTATACCGGCGCTGTCATGATGCTCTTCTTGTTTGTCTTGATGCTTATCGGTGTTGATGCCTCCGACTCGTTGGTAGAGACCATTAAGGGTCAGCGGATTGCTGCAATCTTGGTCGGTTTGGGCTTTGGTCTGCTGCTTCTGATCGGCATTGGTGGCCTGACGGTGAACACCGTTGTCGGCCTGGATGCGGCAACGGCTCCGGCTGGCGGAAACCTTCAAGCAGTAGCGCAATTGATCTTTGGTCGCTATGTGTTGGCCTTCGAAGTAACCAGTGCTCTGCTGATCACAGCTGCCGTGGGTGCCATCGTTTACACCCATCGTGAGCGCCTGGTGGGCAAACCAACTCAGGCAATGATTTCTCGGGCCCGATTTAAGTCAGTCACCGCGCCACGTTCGCCGTTGCCGGCACCTGGGGTTTTTGCCAATCACAACGCAGTTGACACTCCCGCCTTACTTCCTGATGGTTCACCTGCAACACAGTCTGTGCCTGCACCTTTCCAAGTGGAAGGCGCTCGAACCTTCACAACAGCTGATGGCCGCTCCATCACTGCAGACTTTGAGCAGGAGCAGCCATGAACCCGATGAATTACATCTACCTCTCAGTGGCCCTTTTTGCCATTGGCGCCTTTGGAGTCTTATTCCGTCGCAACGCCATCGTGGTGTTCATGTGCATTGAGTTAATGCTTAATGCAGCCAACTTGGCCTTTGTGGTTTTCGCACGAATTAACGGCACTTTGGACGGGCAGGTCGTTGCCTTCTTTGTGATGGTGGTGGCAGCGGCTGAGGTTGTTATCGGCTTGGCCATCATCATGGCCATCTTTGCTACCCGACGATCGGCTTCGATTGACGAAGCCAATTTGCTGAGGTCATGACCTAATGGAAACCATCGCCGCTGCAAGCGGCATTACCTCCCTGACCTGGCTACTGATCGCCTTGCCGGTTGCTGGCGCTTTGATTTTGCTCGGCTCAGGCCGTCGCACTAATGCTTTTGGACACCTTTTAGGTGTAGCCACTATCGCTGGATCTTTTGTTGTTGCTGTCCTGCTCTGGTTGAACATGCTAGGCAAATCATCGGATCAGCGTGCAACTCGTGACTTCTTGTTTACCTGGATGTCTTTGGGCCGGTTTAAGGTTGATGTGGCTTTGCAGTTGGATCAGCTCTCGATGGCATTTGTTCTGCTGATCACTGGCGTGGGTCTTTTGATTCATATCTATGCGGTGGGCTACATGCATGGGGACGATGGCCGTCGCAGATTCTTCGGCTATCTGAACCTCTTTGTCGCTTCCATGCTCCTGCTCGTTCTGGCGGACAGCTTTGCATTGCTGTACGTCGGCTGGGAAGGAGTGGGACTTGCTTCTTACCTCCTGATTGGTTATTACCAGACTCGCGAGAGTGCAGGTCCGGCGGCCAAGAAGGCATTTGTTGTCAACCGCGTGGGTGACATCGGTATGTCAGGGGCCATCATGGTCATGTTTGCCGCCTTTGGCACCGTCACCTTCCAAGGAGTCTTCGCGGCTGCACCGAGCGCTAGCACAGGCATTGTTACGGCCATTGGTTTTGCATTGCTTCTTGCGGCTTGTGGAAAGTCGGCGCAGTTTCCTCTCCAGTCGTGGCTCTTGGACGCGATGGAAGGCCCCACTCCGGTGTCGGCCCTGATTCACGCAGCGACCATGGTGACAGCTGGTGTGTATTTGATTGCGCGCTCGAACCCGATATTTGAGGTTGCTCCGAATGCGCAAATGGGCGTGATCGTTGTTGGGGTCATCACCTTGCTGGCCGGAGGAATCATCGCAAGTGCCAAAGATGACATCAAGAAGGCCCTTGCTGGTTCAACGATGAGCGCGATTGGTTTCATGATGCTCGCTGTTGGCCTTGGCAAGAGCGGCTATGTCTATGCCATTGCCTTCCTTCTGGCCCACGGATTCTTTAAGGCTGGCCTGTTCCTTGGCGCAGGTTCGGTCATGCACGGCATGAATGATCAGGTAAATATGCGCCGCTTTGGAGCGCTTCGATCCGTGATGGCCATTACAACTCTCACGTTCGGTTTGGGATACCTTGCCATTATCGGTATTCCGCCCTTGGCTGGTTACTTCACCAAGGATGTGATCATCGAGTCAGCAATGGCCCGCAACCCCATCATCGGAACTGCGGCCGTGATCGGCGCTGGACTCACGGCCTTTTATATGAGCCGCATCTTCTTCATGACCTTCATCGGCCCCAAGCGCTGGACGCAAGATGTGCACCCGCATGAATCACCGGTAGTGATGACTGCTCCGATGGTGATTTTAGCGATTGGTTCAGTGGCTTCTGGCTACCTGCTTATGCGTAACCAAACGTTGCAGCGTTGGCTTGAACCAGTCACCGGGTTTACCGAGCCTGATGGCGCCCTTAGGCCCCTTGTCCTGACTGGAATTACGTTAGCTGTGGTTGCACTGGGAATTATTGCAGCAGTGGTGCTGTTCCTTCGCCGTCCCATTCCCGAGACCGCACCCTCCAAAGTTTCAGTGTTGGTTTCAGCAGCTCGCCGGGACCTGTATGGCGATGCCTTTAACGAAGCAGTGTTCATGCGCCCGGGGCAGTGGTTGACGCGATCACTTGTTTGGGTTGATAACCGAGTCATCGACGGCGCCGTTAACGGGGTAGCTGCTGGTCTGGGTGGTTTGTCGGCTCGGGTTCGTCGAACCCAAACCGGCTATACCCGCTCCTACTCGCTGGTGATGCTCTCCGGTGCGCTCTTAGTCATTGTCTTACTTTGGATTGTGAGGCTCTGATATGAAAAACCTCCCGTGGCTGCTCATCGCAGGGTTGGTGCCCCTTGCTGGCACGGTGCTGATTGCTGTCTTGCCCCGTAAGTTTGAATTCCGTGCGCGCTGGATTGCCCTTGCTTCGTCTCTGGTCACACTCGGCGTTGTCATTGCTATGGCGACCCAATTTAGTGTCGGCGGAACCCAAAAGTTTCAGTTCGTCACGTCGTATAAGTGGATTCCAGCCTTTGGCGTGAACTTCACCCTTGGGGTTGACGGAGTCGGGCTGGTCTTGGTGTGCCTTGCTGCCTGCCTGGTTCCCTTTGTCTTGCTTGCGTCTTGGCGCGATGTTCAACCCGGTGGTTCGGTTAAGTCCTACTTCGGATTGATGCTGGTCCTTCAGACCTTGGTCATTTGGGTGTTCTCGGCCCTAGATGTCTTCTTGTTCTACTTGCTCTTCGAGGCAATGCTGATCCCGGCCTACTTACTCATCGGTCGATTCGGGGGCGCCCAGCGCTCCTACGCCGCCACTAAGTTCTTGCTCTACAGCCTGTTCGGTGGACTGGTGATGCTGGCCGCCCTGATTGGTCTGTATGTCGCAAGCCAAACGCTGTTGGGCAGTGGCACCTTCGACTTCCAAACTCTGAGTTCCTTGCAAATCAATTCCGGCTTGCAAAACCTTTTGTTCCTTGGGTTCTTCCTTGCGTTCGCCATTAAGGCTCCGCTATGGCCCTTACACACGTGGTTGCCTGATGCGGCCGCTGAAGCAACGCCAGGAACGGCAGTGCTGCTGGTTGCCTTGATGGACAAAGTTGGCACCTTCGGCATGATCCGTTACTGCCTCCAGCTCTTCCCGGATGCATCGCGAACGTTTGCCTTCACCATTTCAATCTTGGCGATCATTTCGATTATTTACGGCGCGCTGGTGGCCATTGGACAAACCGACATCATGCGTTTGATCTCCTACACGTCCGTATCCCACTTTGGATTCATCATTTTGGGAATTTTCGCCTTCACCAATCAGAGCCAAACCGGTTCGGTGTTCTACATGGTGGCCCACGGATTTAGTACAGCTGCGCTGTTCCTGGTTGCCGGCATGATGATCGCCCGCGGCAAGTCGCGCAACATCGCTGACTACTCGGGTGTGTTCAAAGTTGCACCGTTGCTTGCCGGCTTTGTTCTGATCGCCGGATTATCCGGACTTGCCTTGCCCGGCCTGGCCAGCTTCCCTGGTGAATTCCTAGTTCTGGTTGGGTCCTACCTGCGCTATCCGGCTTTGGCGATCATTGCAACGGTGGCCATCGTGCTTTCTGCGGTTTACATTCTCTGGCTTTACCAACGTGTGGCCACCGGTTCACCGCGAGGAGTAGTGGTCGGCACCTTCGGCGAAATTCGACGTCGTGAAGTGCTGGCCTTGTCCTCAATTGTTGCTCTCATGATTGGCCTTGGTGTGTACCCGCAGGTATTGACGCGCGTGATCGAGCCGACCGTAAAAACCACGATTACCCGAGTGGGTGCGGTTGAACTTGCACCCACCCAGATTAAGGACCAGGTAGACAAGCAGGTGAGCAAAAAATGAGTACCGTGCTTGCAGCAACTGATGGGCTGTTCCCAGCCCCGGTCCTGGAATACAAAGAGCTCGCTCCAGTCCTGATCGTTTTGGGTGCGGCCACGTTAGGTGTTCTTATCGAGGCATTCTTGCCACGAACCCTTCGCTTCCGTGCGCAGTTGGTGGTCACTTTCGGTGGCTTGGGCTTGGCGTTAGCTGCCTTGTTCCTAGCGGGCGAGCAGAACTCGATCCTGGCTGAAGGAGCCATCGCATGGGATGGCCCGGCGCGCTTTCTTCAAGGTTTGATTTTGGTTTTAGCTGTTGTGGCCTTCTTGCTCTTTACTGACCGCAAGATAGATCCGGGACGTGATGCATTTACCCCACGTGTTTCGGCGGTGCCAGGCAGTCCTGAAGAGCAGGTTTTGACGAAGAAGCTCATCCAGCAAACTGAGGTGTATCCGTTAGCCCTGTTTTCCCTCAGCGGCATGTTGCTTTTCCCAGCATCTAACGACTTGCTGATGATGTTTGTCGCCCTTGAAGTGCTCTCCCTTCCGTTGTACCTCTTGGCTGGTATGGCTCGCCGTCGTCGATTGTTGTCACAAGAAGCTGCCTTGAAGTACTTCCTGCTGGGTGCGTATTCGTCGGCGTTCTTCCTCTTTGGCGCAGCACTGATCTATGGATATGCGAATTCATTGCGATTTAGTGTCATCGCTGCTGCCACCGCAAGCGGCACCTCATCTGAAGCGCTCTTGCTTGCTGGCATCGGACTGATCGCAGTTGGTCTACTCTTCAAAATTGGTGCAGCCCCCTTCCACGAGTGGACTCCAGATGTTTACCAAGGCGCACCAACGGTGGTCACGGCCTTTATGGCCGCCACGACCAAGGTCGCAGCTTTTGGTGCGTTAGTTCGTATCTTCTACGTAGCTTTCGGCCCCGTACGCGATCAGTGGTTGCCGTTGATGTGGGTGATTTCGGCGCTGACCATGGTTGTCGGTGTCTTGTTTGCGCTTACGCAGCAAGAGATCAAGCGCATGTTGGCCTATTCATCTATTGCCCATGCAGGATTCTTGCTCACTGGCGTGGTGGCTTTGTCTCCTAAGGGTGTCAGCGCGATCTTGTTCTATCTGGTGACCTATGGCTTTGCCACGATCGGTGCCTTCGGGGTGGTCATGCTGGTTCGCGATGGTGCAGGTGAGGCAAGTCATCTATCGGCCTGGGCAGGATTGGGTAAACGCTCGCCAGGTGTAGCCGCACTATTTTCACTGTTCCTTTTGGCGATGGCGGGTATTCCTTTAACCAGTGGTTTCCCAGCGAAGTTCGCGGTATTTTCGGCAGCTTCTGCCTCCGGAGCCTCATGGTTGGTTCTCATCGGTGTTCTCACTAGCGCGGTTGCCGGGTTCTTCTATGTGCGAGTCATCGTCTTGATGTTCTTCACCGACCCGCAACCTGGTCAAACCACGACAGTTGCTATTCCATCCCTTGCAACCGCCCTTGCCTTGGCTGTATGTGCTGGTGTGACAGTGGTGCTGGGAGTTTTCCCCCAAATTGGGCTCGAAGTCGCCGATAGAGCGTCTTTGTTTGTCCGCTAGTAGCCTGATGACATGACCACCCCCTTTGGTCTTGAGGATTTGGACTCTGACCTGGAGTCCTCTCTGCGCGATGGCCTTGATGCGGTTGAGGCCCGATTGCGAGTGGCTGTTCAAAGTTCGGATTCCTTTGTTTCCGAAGCGGCCAGTTATTTAGTTGAAGCCGGCGGCAAAAGATTCCGGCCCTTGTTGACGTTGTTGGCCGCGCATTTTGGAGATCCAACGCGAAGCCAAGTTATCGACGCTGCAACAGTGGTTGAAATTACTCACTTGGCCACGCTGTATCACGACGATGTGATGGATGAGGCCGCGTTGCGCCGTGGTGCTGCTTCGGCCAATGCCCGCTGGGATAACAGTGTTGCGATCTTAACTGGGGATTTTCTCTTTGCCCGTGCCTCACAGATCTTGGCTGACCTTGGTCCGCAGGCTGTATTGCTCCAAGCCCTGACCTTCGAACAATTAGTCAGTGGTCAGATTCGGGAAACCATTGGCCCAAGTGATGGCCAGGATCGGGTCCAGCATTATTTGAGCGTGGTTGCTGAGAAGACCGGTTCACTGATAGCCACGAGTGGGCTTTTTGGTGCGATGTTCTCTGGTGCTTCCGAATCAATTCAGCACACGATGAAGGAATTTGGTGCATCCATTGGTGTTGCATTTCAGCTCAGCGATGATGTGCTCGATGTTGCCTCTGACTCGAGCGAATCCGGAAAGACTCCAGGCACGGACTTGCGCGAAGGTGTCCTGACCTTGCCAGTGCTTCAAGCACTAGCTGTAGATGATGCGCCGGCACGTGAGATTGGTCGGCTCATTGGTCCTGAGTTGGCACAAGCTCCGGCTCATGAAGTCGACCAACGCATTGAGCAGGCCTTGACCTTGTTGCGCACCCATGAAGGAATGAATCTGGCCCGAGCCGAGTTGAGCCGGTGCGCTAGCGATGCCAGAAAACTGCTGGAACCACTTCCCGATGGTGCCGCCAAGCAGGCGCTGGCAGCCCTAACTGAGGTTGTCGTTAGCCGCTCTGTTTAGCAAGTTCTTTGTTCTTTTGAGCCGTAGCAAAACCATCGATGGCCAAAATAGTCAGTGCGATCCACACGAGGGCAAATCCGATGAACCGGGTGAGGGTCATTGCTTCATGAAATACCCAAAGACCGAGAATGAATTGAATCGTCGGATTGGTGTATTGCATCAGGCCCATGAGCGAGAGCGGAATCTTGGGTGTGGCGTATCCAAAAAATAGCAGCGGAACGACAGTTAAGATTCCCAAACCCATCAGCAGGATTGAAGTCCCTAAGCCTTGTTGCGTGGTGGTTAACTCATGGCGATGCGACAGCACAGCAAGCATGACCAGCGCGGGCACGAACATGGCGCCGGTTTCAATGCCGACACTTTCCAGCGCAGGTGCATGGCCTAACTTCTTAGTCAGGCCATAGAAGGCAAACGTGATTCCTAAGGCCAGCGCGATCCAAGGGACACCGCCGTAACCCACCGTCAAAATCCCAACCGCAAGTCCAGCGATGCCAAGGGCAACCCATTGCCAGCTACGAAGACGCTCTCGCAAGATCACTACGGCGAGAAAAACGGTGATCAGCGGATTGATGTAGTACCCAAGGGCACCTTCAACCACCGCATGAGATGCCACTGCATAGGCATAAACCGTCCAGTTAACCGACAGGATTAACCCACCCAGGGCGCAGGCGATGACTGCAGTGCGCGTGGTGAGTGTCTTTTTCACAAGCGCCCAGCGTCGCCCAATCGTCACGATGATTGCGACGAAAATCAGTGACCAGACAACTCTGCTTGCCGAAATTTCAAAGACGTTGACGCCTTTGAGTAGCGCAAAGTACAGCGGGAAAAAGCCCCACACGGCGTAAGCCGCCAAGGCGGCAACTACACCCTTGCGGTGTGAGGTCAGCTGATCGTCCAGGTGTCATTGCCGGCGATCAGTGCAGCCAAGTCGGGTGCTCCAGAACTTTGGGCTTGGGCTACTTGATCCCTGAGCAAAGTGTCGTAGGTCGGGCGCTCAACCGAACGGAAGATGCCCATTGGAGTTTGATCCAAGTTTTCCGGGTTGGACAACCGAGACAGAGCAAATGCCAGCCCAGGATCATTGGCGTGAGCATCGTGCACAAGCACGCTATCGAGACCAACGTCGGCGACTTTTGCAGTTTGGATGGAGCCATCAGCTGCACGGATTACGCCGTTTTCGCGCTCGGCGCCAAAGACGATGGGTTCGCCGTGCTCAAGCCGGATGATGTGTTGTTCCTTTTCTTCGCCATCCTTGAGACCATCGAAGACACCGTCGTTGAAGATTGGGCAGTTTTGGTAGATCTCTACGAGGGCGGTTCCATCGTGTTCGGCCGCTGCTCGTAGAACCGAGGTCAGGTGTGCACGGTCCGAGTCCATAGTGCGAGCAACGAAAGTTGCTTCGGCTCCTAGTGCCAACGAGACCGGGTTGAAGGGGTAGTCCAGGGAACCCATAGGGGTCGACTTGGTGATTTTGCCTTGTTCGGACGTGGGCGAGTACTGACCCTTGGTCAGACCATAGATCCGGTTGTTGAACAACAAGATCTTGAGGTTGACGTTACGTCGCATGGCATGAATGAGGTGGTTGCCACCAATGGATAGCGCGTCACCGTCGCCGGTAACGACCCAAACGGACAGGTCCTTACGGGTGGTTGAAAGTCCCGTTGCGATGGCTGGGGCGCGACCGTGGATGGTGTGCAGGCCATAGGTGTTCATGTAATACGGGAATCGCGAAGAACAGCCGATGCCTGAGACCCAGACAATGTTTTCTCGCTTCAGACCCAGTTCTGGCATAAAGCCTTGGACGGCAGCCAAAATCGCGTAGTCACCACAACCGGGGCACCAGCGCACTTCTTGGTCCGACTTGAATTCCTTGGCGCTTTGTGGCTCGTCTGCGCTGGGCACAAGGGCTAGGGAGGGGAACTTAATGGTGTCAGACACTCTTAATCACGTCCTCAATAACGCCGGCAAGTTCTTCTGCCTTGAAGGGCAACCCGCGGACTTGGTTGTAGGAGATGGCATCAACGAGGTATTTCGAACGAACCAACATGACAAGTTGCCCAAGATTCATCTCTGGAACAACCACCTTCTTGTAACGCTTGAGTACCTCTTCGGTATTGGCTGGGAAGGGGTTGACGTGACGGAAATGGGCTTGAGCCACTTTCATCCCAGCTTCACGTACTCGACGGCAGCCGGCTCCGATGGGACCGTAGGTCGAGCCCCATCCCAAAACCAGTACGTCGGCATCCCCGGTGGGGTCATCCACGAATAGCGGATCAATGTCATTGGCAATGCCGTCGACCTTGGCTTGCCGGGTGCGCACCATGAAGTCGTGGTTGGCCGGGTCGTAGGAGATGTTGCCACTGCCGTCAGCCTTTTCAATGCCACCAATTCGGTGCTCAAGCCCTGCTGTGCCTGGGATGGCCCACGGCCGCGCCAAGGTTTGAGGATCACGTTTGAATGGCCAGAACACCTCGGTGCCATCAGCCAAGGTGTGGTTCGGCCCGGTGGCAAATTCAATCTTCATGTCGACAAGCTCGTCAAGGTTGGGCAACTTCCATGGCTCGGAGCCGTTGGCAAGGTAACCATCGGAGAGTAGGAACACTGGAGTGCGGTACTTCGTGGCGATCCGGCAGGCTTCAATGGCTGCGGCAAAACAATCAACGGGACTGTTGGGCGCAATCACCGGAACAGGTGCTTCGCCATTTCGCCCGAACATCGCTTGAAGTAGGTCGGATTGTTCAGTCTTGGTGGGCAGTCCGGTCGATGGTCCACCGCGTTGAATGTCAATGATGACCAAGGGAAGTTCCATCGACACCGCAAGTCCGATCGTTTCGGATTTCAAAGCGATACCAGGACCTGACGTTGTTGTCACGGCAAGCGCGCCACCGAAGGCTGCGCCAAGGGCTGCACCAATGCCAGCGATTTCATCTTCGGCTTGCATGGTGACTACACCAAATTTTTTGTGCTTACTCAATTCGTGCAAAATATCGCTGGCCGGAGTAATCGGGTAAGCGCCTAGGAATACCGGCAAACCGGATCGCTGACCGGCAGCCACTAAGCCGTAGGAAAGAGCGGTGTTCCCGGTGATGTTTCGGTACGTTCCGGCATCCATGGGAGCGGGCTTGACCTCATAGGAAACCGCGAAATCTTCAGTGGTTTCACCGAATGCGTGGCCGGCTTTGAAGGCAGCCAAGTTGGCGGCCAAGATGTCGGGCTTCTTACCGAATTTTTGGGTAAGGAATTCAACGGTGCCTTCGGTTGGGCGGTTGTAGAGCCAACACAACAGGCCCAGAGCGAACATGTTTTTTGAACGCTCGGCATCCTTTTTTGAGATGTCAAAGCCCTTGAGCGCTTCAACGGTCATTGATGTCAGGGCGATGGGGTGGACGCGGAAACTTTCGAGCGAACCGTCTTCTATGGGGTTCGATTCGTAACCTACTTTTTGTAATGCTCGCTTTGAAAATTCATCAGTGTTGACGATGATTGATCCACCGCGGGGCACGTCGTCGATGTTGGCTTTAAGGGCTGCCGGGTTCATCGCTACCAAAACATTGGGTGCATCGCCGGGGGTCATGATGTCGCGGCTGGCAAAGTGCAATTGGAAGCTGGAAACACCGGCTAGAGTTCCGGCAGGGGCGCGGATCTCAGCGGGAAAGTTAGGCAAGGTGGACAAGTCATTGCCGAATGAAGCAGTCTCTGAGGTGAATCGATCACCGGTTAACTGCATTCCGTCGCCGGAGTCGCCGGCAAAGCGGATAATGACACGATCGAGGGGCACGACCTGCTTGGTCACGAAGCCATCCTTAGTGTTGATTTGAACCGGTTTGACCCTACCGGAGCGTAGGTTGGTTAGGCGTGCGGAGGAACTATTCATCAGGAGGGGTTGTGACACAGGACACAACTGAGGTTGTAGTGGCCCTTGATGGCCAGCCTGTTCGGTTGATGGCCTTTGAAGCCGGGCTGGCCTGCTGTGGGGTCGAGTACTCCGCCGCGTCTGGATTGCTCAGCCAGCTTGCACAAGAACTGCCTATTGAGCAGTTCGCACCCTTGGACGTGGCCAATGTATTGGTTATTTCCGGAACGATTACTCACGCGCTGGCCCCAGCAATTCGGGCTTTGCACGAACGACTGGGTCCTGGCACGCGCGTGTTGTCCTTTGGAGCCTGTGCTGCAACCGGTGGCCCGTACTGGGATTCCTACGCAGTTCTTGATGGCGTTGATCGGATTATTCCCGTTGATGTGTATGTCCCGGGATGTCCTCCAACGCCGCAGGCGCTCATTGAAGGTTTGAAAGCGTTGCGAGCCATGGCATGACAAATCAAGAGTGGATCAAAAAATTTCACGCGCAGCAATCCCGCGACTGTTTCGACACCGTCTCTTTCGATGTGGAGCTAACGGTTTGGAAACCTGCGGTAGAAGCATTGAAACCTTTATTCGAGCGCTTTGAATTTCTTACGGCTGTTGATCAAATCTCAGCGGGCATCTCACTGGTTTTGTGCCTACAAGATCGTGAAGGTTGCCATGTGTTGTTGCGCACGCAATGCGTTGCTGGTACGCCGGTTGAATCCTTGACGCCAATCTTTTCGGGCGCTGCTTGGCATGAGCGCGAAGTCAGCGAAATGTTTGGCGTTGAATTCGAGGGTGGATCCCCAGCGAAGTTGCTCTTGAACCAAGATAGCCCGATCAACCCGATGCTGAAATCCTTCTTGCTGGCTAGTCGAGAGGATCAGCGATGAACTCTGATTCCGCACATGGATCAATTGCGCTCAATCCATCTGATTGCACATCATGCATGTTGTGTGTCAAGGAATGTCCGGACAAGTGCATTCACATTGAGTCGCACCCAGTTGTCACCGATACCGGTGGGGCGCGGCCGGTAACCATTTCTGCCTTGGATCGATTCGCGATTGATTTCGGACTGTGCATTTACTGTGGAATCTGTATTGATGTGTGTCCCTTTGACGCGTTGGCTTGGGTTGCTAGGTCAACGGTCCCAGGTCAAGAACGCCAAGGTTTGATCCATGAAATGGACCAGTTAGCGTCCGATTGGCCCGCTCAAGAGCCAACTTAGGACCTTTTGACCTATCTGCACCCCGAAGAGTCAACAAGCATGGACCTGAAGGGGAGTGGTTGCTGTGTCTAGGGTGCGGCGCCGATTCTCGCTATCGATGTTTAGTGTGCTTGGACTTGACGTCGTTGTATTCATAGCGCTGGTGTTGTTCATCATTTTCCATGCCACCTCTCCGGCTCCAGTACCTGTTCAACCCAGGCCTGAGGCCACCGTGGTTGCACCACCCGATGATTTTGGCGATGGCGCTCAATCGCAGCAAAGCCTTCAACTTCAAGTGCTTCCTGGCGTGCTGACGTTGCGTACCTACCCGTTGGGATCGAATCCAAACGCCTCGACGGTTGTTCTCAAGAAGTCCCAGCAGGCGAACTCAACAACAGCTCAGTTTTCGGGTCAGCTCAATGTGATGGTTGTTACGGATGAACGCAGCGGCGAGTTTGGCTGGTCACTTTCTGCATCTGTGAGCCGTGTTGGCCGATCCCGCTTTGCTGGGGGCTCCAGAGTCTTCATCGCACCAACGTGTGGTGAGGCAACCGACAGGCAAGGATTTGACTATAAGAAATCGGGAAAGGTGGTTGTGAACGGTTACAGGGAAGTTACGTCGGCTCCGGGCCACTTTGTTGGTAAGCCTGCCCTGATCACCGGCAGTGTTGTGTTGTGCTCAAAAGACTTGTCGAAGTCCCTCGTGAGCCAATCAACCTCTGGCTTGTATTCGGTTGGGGGAAAAATCACGGTGGATCAACCCGCGTCATCGCTGCCTTACGTGGCTGTGCTCACGATAACCCTGTTTTGACCACGCCTTCGACCTAGCGGTAGTTGACAAATTGGGTTGCGAAATCGAAGTCAGCACCCTTGACCAATGTCTGGACCTCTTGCAAATCATCACGTGACTTGCTGGTGACGCGAAGTTCCTCTCCTTGTACTTGAGCCTTAACGCTCTTGGGTCCCTGGTCGCGGATCAACTTCGCAATCTTTTTGGCTTGCTCCTGGGTGATGCCTTCCTTGAGTTTGATCAAGATTTTGAATTCCTTGCCAGAGGCTTGTGGTTCACCGGCGTCAAGAATCTTCAGAGAGAGCTGGCGCTTAATCAACTTTTCCTTGAACACATCAAGCACTGCAAGGGCGC
>CAFBLM010000011.1_pt1 | contig 24884 bp, 25 predicted proteins | sample 7268201 | NCBI WGS metagenome assembly CAFBLM01 (sample SAMEA6814037, study PRJEB35770) | freshwater metagenome | biome: Freshwater; feature: Freshwater reservoir; material: water | place: Czech Republic | collected 2017-05-23 | depth 30m m
AGCCTCCTCTTATAGGTGAATCTGACGCACAATCCGATCGGGGTGCACACAGAATCCGGTCATTTTCCGATGGAGTCAATCCTATCTGGGCGAGGCGGGACTTTGGTCACGCGAATTAGGGCCGAACGCGGAATGGGTCTCTGCACATTTTCGCTTCATCGGTTCGCCAACTAGCCCCGAACAAACAGGCCAATCGAGGCCGCAGTGCCCATCACGATGACGATCCAACGCACGGCCACGTCTGGGACTCGTAAGCCGACGCGAGCACCGACAAAGCCCCCTACGACCGAAGAAGCTAGGAGCAACAAGGCTGGTTCCCAATCAACCCGACCAGCCGCGATATAGATCACCGCACCAGCAGCAACGCAGAAGAATGAAACCACGGACTTCAAACCATTATTGGCCTGCATTGAGGTTGTTAAGAAACTTCCGAAAAGCGCGAGCAAAATGATCCCAAGCGCTGCGCCAAAGTACGCGCCGTACGTGCCTGCAAGGAAAATACACACACCCAGGGCCACGCTGATCTTGGCTGTCTTCAAATGCGCATCACTGGGTAGCGCAGAGGCTTGTTTTGCAATCCATGGCCGTGCAATGAACAACACCACTGATGCAAAGATGAGAAAGGGCACTACTTTGCTAAAAGCCTCACGTGGTGTAACCAACAACAAACTCGCACCCAAGACGCCACCAACTGAAGCAATGACAACAAGGCGATTGCGAATTCCTGCGACTTCCTTTAATGCATGGCGATAGCCCCAGGCCCCACCCGCATAGCCAGGAAACAATCCGATGCTGCAGGCAATGTTGGCTGAATAAGCAGGCACACCGGCCCAAATCAATACCGGAAAAGCAATCAGCGTCCCACCCGCAGCAATGGAGTTAACCGCTCCAGCAAAAAACCCAGCGGCAAGAACAACCAAGATGTGAAGCAGGCTCGAATCCACAAATGCCTAGACTACGTCCGCATCCGCCACGGAGGTGGAATCCTCTTCGGCAGAGTCCGGTTCTGCAACGGGAGCACGCTTGTAGCCCACCGCCAAGGCTGTCCTGGGTAAATACTTCAGGACCACGCCCATGCCGGCCAACGCAAACAACGCAGCCACAACAGCTGTGACGTGCACGCCGGTTAAGTAGGCCTGACCAACAGCACAGGCTTGATCAACTCCACACAGGAAAGTATCTGAAGCTTGCTTTGCAGCCGATGGATCAGTCTTGCCTAAAGTTTGAAACACCACGTAGGTGTCGCCGATCGAGCGGCTCGCTTGGTCGCGAACACTTTCCGGCAAAACTTCCAACGATGGCTGGATAGATCGTGCATACATGACCTGCAAAATCGTTCCGAAGACGGCAATACCCAACGCGCCACTTACTTGACGAGTGGTGTTGTTGACGGCCGCACCCGCGCCTGCATTTTCCGGCGGCAAGGATGACATCACCGATTCTGTTGACGGGGCCACCACATTGGCCAAGCCGGCACCGGTCATAAAGCCCAGCACGTAAACGTGCCAAACCGGATCGCCTACTGAGATGAACACATACAAGAACAAGGAAAGAGCCAGGACCCCTAGCCCTAAAGCAATGGTGAACTTCGGTCCGATTTTTGCCACCAATTTGGGCGCCCGCGGAGCAAAGATCACCTGCGCAAGACCTACCGGGAGAACAGACAAGCCAGCTTGCAGTGGAGATAACCCCTTAACAAACTGGAAGTAGAAGGTCAAGAAGAACGAAATGCCGAACAGCGCGAAAAATCCAAAAGCAGTGGCAACTGATGCCGCGCTAAATCGCGGATTCTTAAAGAAACGCACATCAAAGGACGGGCTCGAGACTTTACTTTCCACCAGAACAAACAGGACCAGGATTGCTACCCCGAAAACGATCAAACCAGTCGACAAGACCGATGACCAGTCACGCTTCTCGCCGCCATAGACCAGACCAAAGATCACAGCACCTAAACCAACGACGGACAGGACGATCCCTGCTGGGTCAAACTTGCCAGCGTTTTCATTCTTGGATTCGGGAACTAAGAACCACGCAGCAATGAAGGTGCCGACCACAATTGGAACATTGATGAAAAAGATGCTGCCCCACCAAAAATGATCCAAGAGCAATCCACCTACAACGGGCCCAAGAGCTAAGGACGCTCCCGTGCAACCGGCCCAAATGGCAATTGCTCGGCCTCGTTCAGCGGGCGGAAAAACATTAGTTAGAATCGACAGTGTCTGAGGCGTGATCATGGCAGCACCAACAGCCATCGCTGCCCGCAAAACAACAAGTTGATTGGGGTTTGCAGCCTGAGAAGCCGCCAATGACGAGATTCCAAAAAGAACTAGGCCCGACATGAAAATTGCTTTGCGTCCCCAGCGGTCACCCATCACACCAGCGGTGAATTGCAAACTTCCGAAGACCACTGCATAGGACAAGATCGCGCCCGTTAGTTGAGCTTGGCTAGCCCCAAGTTGTCGAGAAATACTTGGCAAGGCCACGTTCAGAATCGTGTTGTCAATAATGACGATGATCAAGCCTGCAACCAACGTGACCATCGTCAACCAGCGACGGCGATAAATCTTCTCTTGTGCGGTCTCCATGTGTGCAGAACTTACCGCGTCGGGGTTCACCAGGCGTTCGACAAGAGCATCTGCCGCATCTTTTCGGCCGTGTCCTCGCCAACAATCTTGCCCACATCCCGCCATACCGGGTCAACTTCAGGGCTGAAGAGGTTGTATCGCAATTTGTGATCGTGAGCGATGATCTCGTCCCTGTTCACAGTCTGAGCGACATCAGCTGGGACCCCAGCGTCCAACAGATCCAGCCAGTAGTTCAGGTATGTCTTGACGGGACCGCGACCTTGCTCGTCATCTTCACCGGAGAATCGGCGGAACGTGGGTTCCGTGGCACGGCTCACCAGCATCCACGGCGACATCATCGCGTACTGACGAGGTCCCACTTGCGCGCGAGTCAGGCCATCCCACTTCACGGTGTCGTTGAAAGTATCGGTCAAGCCGCCATAGACGTAGTCCATATATGGAACATGGACGGACAATTCCGCCTTGGTGATCAGGTCGAGGTGGAAAGCCAAACTCCCGTTGGCGTTCACCGAGTCCAAGGTGAAGTGCGGCAGCGGGGAATCTTCAGCGGTAAAACCAAAGATCATGTGGGTGTCCATCTTGAACTTTTCTACCGTTAAGCCGCAGTAGACGATCTTCTTGACTTTGTCACTCTTAAATACCCGCATCTTGCCGACTGGATCTGGTCCAAAGGGGCTCATCAAGGTCAAGTAATCGCCACCGTCTTCGCCGTGGACTTCCACGGCTCCGGTGCGCTCAACCATTTCGGCAAGGGTGCGATCAGCAAGATCCTTTGGCAAACTCATGAAAACTCCAGCTCAGTAATGACTACGTTCGGGATGGCCCATAAAGGCCAGTTCTGTGACTTTAGACCTGATTGCCTCTGCCTGCCTACCAAAGTTGGTAAAGAATCAGGCAAGGAGGTTCCACATACCGCGCCTGTTATGGCAGGGTGTCCCCACTAAAGCGCGCCGAGGCTAGCTTTCGGTGAAGTATTAGTGTGATCACAACCTAGCTGAGCCTTCACTCACATCTGCGAAACGAGGAAATGAACAATGGCGGAAACAGTTGCCCTCATTGCTGACATGGTCGATGGGGCAGGCGCCCTTGATGTCACCGACGTTTGGGAAAACGGCTGGAAGATCTCCAACGAATTGATGGACAAGATTCGCCCGGTCTTCGAGCTCCACCGTGACCCCGGCTACGCAGACCTTGAGCAATACGGCGCCGATGGAATTACAGGTCCTGGTGGATCACTCAATGCCTACACCGGCCCCGAAATTGACTGGTTGGCTCACGCCTGGATCGGTGACTTCAAGCGCGCCTTTGTCAACGTGCACGTGACCGCTTGGCTTGGTCCGCACATCGACGTTCCGCACTTGGGAATTGCCTTCGGCACCTCGCCTCGCCCCTGGATGTACTTGGACACACCTGCGCGTCAGGACCTGAACACCAACATCGACTACTTCGACAAGTACATCGAGCCACGCAACGAGCACTACCTTGAGTTGCGCGTGGACCCACGTCTGACCCAGTTCGTCAGCCGTAGCGCCTACATTCGTCAGGTCCTCACTGACGTTGCCATTTGTTCCTCGTTGGACAACAACGAGGAAAACTGGGAACTCATGCGCACCGAGGCCCACCGCCTGGTGGACATCTGGCTGGGATGGGTCAAGGAAGCTAAGCCCGTTCCGGTCGAAAAACGTGCTGAATTGGCCGAGCGGGATCTGATTTTACGCCGTACGATCGTTAAGCGAGACCCAGCCAATGTCCTGGCCGCACGCCGACTTGGACCTGACATTGAAGAGCGTTTGGTCAATGCACTCTGGGGAGCTGACCGCCAGCTTCCTCGACCATCCGCTTCCTAACGAACTACTAGCGCTAAAGAGGTAAATATGACGCAAGCACCCGAAACCACAAAGCCTGGTGGACCACCCGCACACGCTGCAGCTGGCGGACCACCGCCCGGAGCAGGAGGACCTCCCGGTGGGATGCCCGACTTCAACGCGATTGCAGAGCGTTACTTGACCGCTGAGCAGACCGACTTTGATGCCATCGCTGGCCTTGAAAAAGAGTTTGCCATTGGCGTGAAGTTGGTCATGCGCACCCTTCATGAGCAAGTGCCTTACCAGCACGAACTCAATGACGCCTTGATCAAGTTGCACTTGCAGGCTGTCCAGTTTGCCAAAGAGCGCGACATGATGAACGAGTGGAACGCACACGATGTGAAGACCATGAAGCCGGTCAACGAGCGCATGGGACAACTCATTGCGGTCACTGGCAAAAAGGAACTCGCGGTTTTGGCTGTTGCTGGCTACAGCGCGTGCCACTACCACATGGTCCTAGAGACGACTCGCTCCGAAGATGGCCTGCGACGAACCTGGATTTCGCCGTTTAAGACCTGTCTTGAGGCCGGCTCACGCATTGGTCAGTTCGATATGACCGAGCAGTGGCTGTGGGAAGAGTACGTAATCCCGCGCTTTGAGGGCTACGCCAAGGACTTGGGCGTTGAGTTCGAATACGCCACGTGGAACGACGCAACCCGTGAAGTTTGGGTGCAAGTTAAGCCATAAGCATGACAAGACATTGAGTAAGCCGCTCTTCACCACGAAGGGCGGCTTACTTATTTCTTATTTCGTAGGGCCTTATTCCGATTCGAAGTTGGCGTGCTCGTCCCGAATTGCGTCAACCTCTTCGCCAAAGAGCGCCTTCGATGCTGCCGAGTCGGCGTACTCCTCAAAGCGCGTGATCTGCCCATCAACGACAGTGACAACCAAGACAGTGGGGACTCGCACGGGTTGTCCATCAGCCGAGGTGCCAAGAGTCACCGCCTGCAGGACAAAGCCACCGTCAAAAACCTTGCACTTGACCTCATCGATGCCCAGCACCGCACCTGCGTTAATCCTTCGGGTCCGGCTTGGGGTGGTATGGATGGGGGCTTCCCACTCACCAATGTTGTGCCAGGTACTAACCCCCGGTGCATACAAATGCTCAGCAGCTCGACGGCCCGCCACAAATTCCGGGAGCCAGGCGCGCGCAACCTCCCACGCCATCTGAATTCCGGCTGGGTCTGGCTGGGCTAACTCCATGAAAAACTCCTCAAGGCCACCGTCAACTTAGGTAAACCTAGCCAATCACAACCTCAGCCACCCGCTCATTCGCTTAGGGTCAAAAGCCCCTAGGGTTCAACAAGCAACGAAGAATGATGCTATGCCAAAATCAGTTCACCCCCATTGCCTGACCTGGAGTTTTCATGACGCAACTCATTGCCGAGCGCATTCTTGACCGTATGACCGATGCAGAGCGCGAGCGCGCAGCCGTCGTTGAGAGCATCTTGCCCACCCTGCGTGCGAATGCCCCTATTGCCGATGCCGAAGGACGTTTTGCTCCAGGCAACGCCAAGGCCATCGCGGACTCTGGGCTTCTTGGACTGGTTATTCCCACCGAATACGGCGGCATGGGCGGAACCCTGCGCGACCTGTGTGCAGCGACCTACGTGATGGGTACGGCATGCGCCTCAACAGCACTTGCGTACTTCTTCCACAATTCTTCGTCCTCCCGCGGCATGCTGCCGCTCGGCGCAATTGATGCCGGTTTGTACACCGATGAAGAAATCCCCGTTGTTCGAGCCTTTGCGGAAAAGGTTTTGACCTTCATGGGAACCGATGCGAAGTGGATCGGCAACTTCGCTAGTGAATCGGTGAAGGCAGAAACGGCCAACGTCGTGATTCAAACTGAAGCCAAGAAAGTTGAAGGAGGCTGGAGCGTCAGCGGCACGAAGTCCTTTGGCTGCCTGTCCTCTGTAGCCGATTACTACTTAGTCACCGCCCGCCTAGAAGGTGCTACCGACCTCAACGGCTTGGCTCTGTTCCTCGTTGATCGCACCCAAGATGGCGTTGAGCCGCGCACCCACTGGAATGGACTGGGAATGCGCGCCTCCGATAACGATGGCTGCATTCTTAACGAAGCTTTTGTTCCCGATGACATGGCGCTGACCCTGCATGGTGGTTTCCAGCGCGCAACTCAAGTTGCTCGTGGCACATGGGTCGGAAACCAGATTGCTATTGCTTCGATCTATGCAGGTGTGGCGCGTAATTCTTACGAGTACGCACTCGATCGCACGATGGCTATGAAGTTCGGTGACACCGGAGCATCAATCGCCACGAGCCCGATGCACCAAATCCTCATTGGCGAGACTGAACAAAAGCTCGAAGACATCCACATGTGGTTACGTCGTCAAATCGAACTTGAGACCAGTGAGCCCCCCTTGCTGCCCAATGCTGATGTGGCGCGCAACTGGCGCTTAACCAAGGGCACGATTTGTGAACGCGCCTTTGAGGTCACTGCCAATGCCCTCAAGATGTGTGGCACCAGTGGTGCCTTGATGGACAACGAGATCGGTCGTTCCCTGCGCGATGCCGCAATGGGCCTAGTCCAGGCCTTCCCAGCAGAGCGCGGCAAGCTCGACGTCGCCAAGCAGATCACCAGTGGCCAAGGCTGGGCCGGCATGACCACAGCCGTGACCAAGAAGGACTAGTCCTAGAAAGGTCGGCTCTAGGCGGGAGGGCGGGACTTTGGTCTCCTAGCCGGCCTATTCGACGGTTCAGCGCTCCACCATGCTCAAGTGGACCCAAAAGGTCGCGCTAGCGCCTCGACAGTCGTACTATGAACCAGAGTAATTCGGGGGACCAAACGGAGTTCCTCGTGAGCTCCACAACCAGTGACCGGCGCTGTCAAAGTCCCGGTGCTATCACATAAGGATGTATGACGTGCTGAAGAATCTTTGGTGGCCAGTCGAGTTCAGTTCGAACGTTGTTGATCGTCCATTGCCCTTGCAGGCGCTTGGCCAGCACTTCGTATTGTTCCGCGACTCCCAAGGTGAAGTTCGCTGCCTAAGCGACCTGTGCACCCACCGTGGTGGACCACTGTCTGAGGGATGGCTTGATGAGGACAAGGACGCCATCGTCTGCCCGTACCACGGATGGCAATTCAAGGGCGACGGCGCATGCCGCAAGATCCCAGCCCAACCGCAGCGCAACATCCCAACCAAAGCCCGCGTTGACTCCTACCCCGTCGTCGAGAAGTACGGCTACGTCTGGGCATTCTTGGGTGACCTTCCAGAGTCCGAGCGTCCACCAATTCCTGAAATCCCTGAACTTGATGACCCGCAGTTCCGTCGCGTTGAAGGTAGTTACTACTGGAAGGTGAACTACGAGCGCGCCATGGAAAACGGCATGGACGGCTCACACGCAGCATTTGTTCACGGTAGCCGCTTCGGAAACATCAAGGACCCCTCCGTTCCAGACTTCGATGTCACCACGACCCCGTGGTCGGGACTTTCCACCATCCCGCTGAAGGCTCCACCGAAAAACCTCGGCGGCCTTTGGGGCAAGCTCTTCAAGTTCAAGTACAAAAAGACTGTCGGAGATGGTCCAGTACTGACTCACGTCAAGGCCGGCTACTTCCTGCCCAATATCAACGTTTTGTACGTTCCGCTGCCAATCGGCAACATGGTGCTTATCGACGCACACGTGCCCATCGACGAACACCGCACCCGTTCGATGTACATCGGCTTGCGCGACTTCGTCAAGGCCGAGTGGGCCGACAAGGACACCCACAAGCGCATCCACGACATCTTCAAGCAGGACGACAGTGTCTTGAAGAAGCAGCGTCCGGAGATCTTGCCGTACCAGCTCTCTGACGAACTTCACATTCGCTCCGACATCCTGCAGACCACCTACCGTCGTCGTCGCAACGAACTCATTGACCAAGGCTGGGGCATCGACATGCACCAGATCGTTGGCGATGGGCCGCGCGATGTTGCTGTGGTGATCCCTTCACCGGCGCGTAAGAACAGTCCTGAACTAGCAAATGCCTGGGTGCACAAAGAGGTGAACTCACGAGCCATTCTCGCCGGGAGCAAGCCAGCCACCGCAGGTAATGCTGGTGGAAGCCCGGCCTACGAAATCGAAGAGGCTTAAGCGTCTTCGATCCACCCTTTACGACAACGAGAGCGGGAAATGCGATGACTGAACGCTGGGCACAAAAGCTCAACGTCGACAAGCTCGAACAGATCAAGGCACGCCTTGGGATGAAAGAACTTCACAGCGAAGATGGTGGTCCATTCCACACCATTACTAATGCAGATGGCTCCAAGGATCTGGGCATGACTCGGGTCTTGGTCGGCGATGACCAGGTCAAGAAGGTCGTCTACCACGCCATCACCAACGAAGTTCACCCTCCAGGTGCCCCTGCTCCGTTCCTGCTGGACAGCCACATGGTCTTCGCATTCACGGATGAGGCTTCACCCATCCCGCACTGGACCTTTGACTCGGTCTTTAGCGCCCCGTTCTACGCCATGCACTTGGACCTGCTCCCGCGCGTTGATCTTGGCTCGCACCGGACCTACATGGACTACGTGTTCGGTCACCTCAATGACACCTTTGCTGCCGGCAAATCGCACCCCGGTTTGTCAGAAGCTCAGTTGACACCACGCCAGCGCTCGATCATGTCTCAGTGGATGTTGGCCTACCGCGTTCACGCAGACAACTACCCAGCCATGGATGTCAACGTTCAGGCTTATCTTGACTGGTGGTTCCAGTTGCTGGACGAGGGTCTGCCTCAAAATGTTCTGGACTCAATCAAGGACACCGACATCGCAGCCCGCGACGCCGCCAACCGCGCATTGATCTTCAACCGCGAAGTTGACCCAGTTTGGGATCTCATTGGCCCCATGGTTGGCGATCGTCAATCCGAACTACTGCGTGCACAACTTGAGACCAACGAGGTTGTTTACGAAATCCCAGCTGACTTCAAAGTGCCGGCTCGCACAGAACCGGTCATGAGTCACTAGACCAAACAAAAAGGGACGCTCACTTCGGTGGGCGTCCCTTTTTTTTTTGTTGACGAATGCTCTTTGGAATCTTTGTTACTAGGCAAGCAATTCCGCGGGCGGGAACACTCCAGCCTTACTAACCAGCGATGGCGTCTTCCGGTCAAGGATTTGAGCAAACCACTCACTTGCTTCAAGCAGTTTGTCCAGATCAAGGCCAGTGTCAATCCCACTGCGATGCAAGGCATAGACCAGGTCTTCGGTTGCGATGTTTCCTGTGGCCTTGGGCGCAAACGGGCAACCACCGATACCGGCCAAACTAGCGTCCAAGATGAACACACCAGCCTCAACGGCGGCTAGTGCATTGGCATAGCCGGTATTTCGGGTGTTGTGAAAGTGCGCGCGCAAGGCAATATCGCCCGAGACTTTCTTTACTGCCTCAAATCGTGCCTTCACATCGGCTGGCACAGCAACACCAATGGTGTCAGCTAAGGCGATCTCGGCAACGCCAAACTCCGCTGCCTTCTCGGCCAGCATGACCGTGCGCTCAATAGGCACTTCGCCTTCAAACGGACAACCAAAACTTGCCGCCAGAGTCACCGTTGCTTTGATACCCGCCGCTTTGGCCAATGGAATGACTTCTTCCAGAACGGCTAACGTTCCCAGCGAGTCCATCCGCTGATTGCGCTGACTGAAAGTATCTGTGCTCACCACAACCACATTGACTTCTTTAACATTGGTTGCAGCGGCTCGGTGAAAACCGCGAGTGTTCAAAACCAGACCAATGCTGGAAAACCCCTCTATGACTCCTAGGCCTTCAAGCACCCCCTCAGCATCTGCCATTTGCGGAACCGCTTTGGGATTAGCAAAAGATGCCACTTCAGCACGATCAATGCCCGCGTCAATGGTGCGCCTGATCAGTTCCACCTTTTGCTCAGTGGTCAAGAACGCAGGGTCATTTTGGAGCCCATCGCGGGCCGAAACTTCAACGACTTGGACGCGAGTCATAAATCCTCATCTTCTCGGGCCACTTGCCTGACATCTGATGGTGGCCATCCACTAGATTTCAACTCTACCCCGACGACGAATATTCCGTGGTCGGCCCGAGAGGAGCCCAATGAGCGCCAAGCCCCTCGACAGCGATGTCCAGGCCAACTACGTCGGCGCCTTTGATGGTTCGCTGAGTTTTGGTGAGCACCCCGTCTTGCTGATGGTTGATGTGTGCAAGGCCTACATCGATCCTGACTCGCCCCTGTATGCCGGCGTCGAATCATCGGCCGAGTCCATGAAGCGACTTGTTGCTGTAGCTCGCGAAGTCGGTGTACCCGTGGTGTGGACGCGTGTTGAGTACGAACCTGGTGGGGCAAACGGCGGCTACTTCTATAAGAAGGTCCCTGCGCTTCGGATGTTTGACAAGGGCTCACCCTTTGGTGAATGGATCGAAGACCTTGCCCCTGTCGCCGGTGAACTAGTGGTGACCAAGCAATACCCATCAGCATTTATTGGTACCGACTTGGCGCACACTTTGCACGGTCAGGGCGTTGACACGGTGCTCATCACCGGATGGTCAACCTCTGGTTGTGTTCGAGCAACGGGTGTGGACACCGTTTCCTATGGATTTATCCCGATTGTGATTCGTGAAGCTGTTGGTGATCGCCACCCTGGCCCACACGAAGCCAACCTTTTTGATTTGCAAGCCAAATACGCCGAAGTTGTTTCTGAAGAACAAGCCCTCACCTATCTGAAAAATCGGAGCTAGAGCGTGATAACTCATATCGTGTTGATGAAGTTCGCAGATCCAGCAAACCGCGATGAGGCAAAGTCTCGCCTCGAAACGCTAGCCAGTCAGGTGCCGCAGATTAAGACTCTCCACGTAGGGCTCGACATCGTGGGATCTGAGGTTTCCTACGATCTAGCGCTGACCACCACACATGATTCAGTTGATGATCTCAAGGGCTACCAATCCCACCCAGACCACGTGGAGTTTGGTGGTTGGTTGCGGCCGTTGCTGACCAGTCGCGTCGTTGTGGACTATCAGTCTTAACTGGTTCCGGGGTAGGCATTGGCTGAACCACCCGAGCCGCCTGGACGATATGCGGCGGGCGCATGTAATGACACGTTCTGGGTGTAGTCGAGTAATCCTTCGTCGCCGTACTCGCGACCAAAGCCTGACTTTTTAACGCCACCAAATGGTGCTCGAGGAGTCATGCCGGTTCGGTTGTGGGTATTGATAAAGACGAAGCCGGATTCAATGCGCTTTGCAATCTCGAATGCGCGGTCTTCGTCGGCGCTCCACACTGACGCAGCAAGGCCCAACTCTGTTGCATTGGCTCGTGCGATGACCTCTTCAATGTCGTCATAGGCCTGGATCGGAACTAGGGGGCCAAACTGTTCTTCACACACAAGTTGCGCCTCGTCGCTCAGGTTTAACACCACGCGAGGGCGAACAAAGTAGCCATTGGCCACAACTTCTTCATCAATGACGGTTCCGACTTCAATAACTTCTCCACCTGCAGCGATGGAATCGGAAACGAGTTTTTCCAAACGCTCCTGTGCAGCCCGCGAAACCACTGGTCCGACCGTGACGCCCTCAATCATCGGATCACCAATGATCACTGAGCGCTTGCACGCAGCAATAAACCCAGCGACAAAGTCGTCGTAGGCGCCGCGATGCACATAGATGCGCTTACTGGCCATACACACTTGACCACCCATCATGAACGTCGCCAAGGCGATGCGATCGAAAGCTGCATCGTTGAGCAAGGCATCCTCAAGGAAAATTGCCGCGTCATTGCCGCCAAGTTCCATCACAGTTGGGGTGATCATCCGCGCAGCCGATACGCCAATGTGGCGAGCTACTACATCGCCACCGGTGAAGGCGATCTTGCGAACCAGCGGGTGGGTGACAAAAGCATCCCCGGCTTCGGGTCCGCCATGAACGACTTGCAGCACACCATCGGGCAGACCAGCTGCGATGGTCTCCAGCAACAGAGTTACCGCCAACGGTGCCTGCGGGGAAGGCTTAACGATGATCGAATTTCCAGCGACCAAAGCCGGTGAGACCTTGAGCATGGACAAGACGATGGGTGCATTCCAAGGGGTAATCGCTAACACCACACCAAAGGCAACCCTGGTTCGAACCAGTTTTCCAGCCTCATCATCAATGACATGATCAGCTAAAACCTTGCTCGCCTGCGCGATATTGAAACGCAACAGGGACACCGAATACATCGCTTCGCCGCGCGAGTCCGGAAGCGGTTTACCAACTTCAGCGCACATCAAAGTTGCGATCTGGTCATAAAGTTCTGGCGTGACTAAGTCTGCTGCCTCAGCTAGTACTTGGCATCGTTGTTCAAGACTCAACCCTGACCACTCTTTGAATGCCGCATGCGAACGCTGCACAATCGGATCAACATCAGCAACCGATGTTTCGTTGACTTCACCAACGATGCGATCGGGAAAAGTCGGGTTTTCGCGACGAATAACGTTCACGTGAAGTCCTCAGTCCTTCTGGTAAAAAATTATGAGTAGCGCTCTTCCAATGACAACAACTCTGGCTGACCCAACAAGCTCGTCAACTCATCCCAGGTCAGTTTATCTACGGATTGGGCGCTGCCCTGTGTGGCAATTGCCTGATAGAGCCCAGTCAAGGCTTGCGCAGCTGCAAGCAGAGGTGCCACCGGATACAGCGCGACCTTCACGCCGAATTCAGCCAGTTGGGCTGGGGTAAGTGGCTTGAGGTGAGGATCGGCTTCTGAGACATTGACCATCAATTCGGCGTTCGGCAAGGCCGCATGAACCGTTGCCAATCGCTGCGCATCTGTGACCCCTTCGATGAAAACCAGATCTGCACCGGCTGCGGCAAACTCCCCGGCTCGATCAATAGCAGCATCTAATCCAAGAACACTCATCGCATCCGTGCGAGCAATGACGACCAAACCGGTGTCCGCTTCGACGACCGCGCGTACCTTCTGCACTGCTTCAGCTTGGTCAATAACTTCTTTTCCAGCCATGTGACCGCAACGCTTGGGATTGATCTGGTCCTCAATATGCAGGCCAGCAATTCCAATGTGTGCGTAATGCTCCACTGTGCGGCGTGCATGCAAAGCATTGCCGTATCCGGTATCTGCATCAGCAATCAATGGAAGGTCGATCACTGAGGTAATCCGTTGGGCCGCTTCAGCAATTTGCGATCCATGGATATATCCCAAGTCAGGCAAGCCCAACGTCACGGCTGAGGCGATCGCACCCGAGAAGTGCGCGACCGAAAAGCCAGCACGAGCCAAGAGCAAGGCTGAAACCGCGTCATAGCAACCAGGAGCTTGCACACAGCCAGGCTCAGCCAACACAGTTCGTAGCCGATCGGACGAGACTGTCATCTATAACTCCCTCATTAAGCGGCTACAGCCTTCAATACGATCATCCACACCCATCGCGCGCAGCATGTGCCACAGCACAGCGATATTGATCGGAATCACCGGCTTCCCAAGGTAGCCCTCAAGGCCCTCAGCCTGCTTGACAAAAGACAAGTTCGTTCCAACTTGAACAATGGCCTCAACATCTGGGCCATCAATTTCGGCCACAGTTCGACCAATTTCTTCAGGTGTGACTTCAGCAATGGCCGTAGCTGTTTTGCAACGAAGCCCGGTGACACTGACAACATCAAATCCAGCTTCTGCGAAAAAGGTGGAGACTTGTTTGTCGGCCACTGGCTGGTAGGGCGAGAAAACCGCGATTCGCTTGACCCCAAACGCATTCAGTGCGGCTGCGGTAGAGGTTGATCCGGTGCTCACTGGCAATCCCGAAAGCGCCTCAATCTTCTTCGTGAATTGCTTGCTTCCTTCAAGTCCGCCCCAGAAGGTTCCAGCCGACATTCCCATCATCATGTAATCCGGCTTGCAGGTCAGTACCCGCTCAACCGCGTCTTCAATGGTGGTTTCGAGTTGCTCAATCAGTCCTTCGAATTCTTCATCATTGGACAAATTCGGGTTCGTGATGTGCATGCGTCCAGCATGGAAAGTCATACCCACTGGTCGCCACTGCGCCAGGTCGTGCTCAACGACCGTGTTGGTTGACGGAACAATGACCGCAACTTTGGCTCGCCAGCCAGTGACATCAGGCATGAACTAGATCCCTCAAATTAGACGATGTTTGCAGCACGCAGTTCAGCTATCTGCGCATCCGTCTTACCCAGAACATCCTTCAGAATCTCTTCCGTGTGCTGACCAAGTTCTGGTCCCACCCAACGCACCTGACCTGGCGTTTCAGAAAGTCGTGGGAACGTATTTTGCATAGCAACTTCGCCATACTGAGGGTGCATGACTTTCACAATGGATTCGCGGGCTTTGAATTGAGCGTCTTCGAGCATGTCCGGAGCGCGGAAAATCTTTCCATGGGGAACCTTGAACTCAGACATCAGCGCATCCACCTCTGCACTGGTCTTAGTGCTGCTCCACGTGGCAATCATTTCATCTAGCTCTGCTTGATTTTCACCGCGAGCTGTGTGGTCAGCAAATCGCGGATCCTCGGCTAACTCGGGTTGACTCATACTTTCGGCCAAACGGCGGAAGATGCTGTCGCCATTGCCCGCAATCAGCATTTCACCGTCTTGGGTCGGATAAACATTCGATGGTGCGATCTTGGGCAAGATTGATCCGGTGCGCTCACGGATGTAACCGGCTTGGTCATAGTCAATGACTAGGGATTCCATCACCGCAAGCACTGCTTCATACAGCGCGGAGTCAACGATTTGTCCACGACCGGTGCGCTGACGAGCGTGCAGAGCCATCAAGGCACCCAAAGTTCCAAAGGTTGCTGCCAAAGTGTCACCGATTGAGATTCCAGCCCGCGACGGCATCCGGTCTGGGTCACCCGTGACGTATCTCAAACCACCCATCGCTTCGCCAACGGCCCCATACCCTGCTTCAAACTGCATCGGACCTGATTGCCCAAAACCGCTAACGCGCAGAATGACCAGGCGCGGGTTGATTTCCCACAATTGCTCTGGTGACATTCCCCAACGCTCCAATGTGCCACTGCGAAAGTTCTCAATAAGCACATCAGAGGTGGCCAAAATGTCCCGAGCAATTTGTTGTCCAGCTGGTTCACGCAAGTTACAGGTCACAGACTTCTTATTGCGGCCAAGCACTGACCACCATAAAACTTTGCCATTAGTGCGCTCTTTACCCCACACGCGCAGCGGGTCACCTTGGTTCGGCGGTTCCAGCTTGATCAACTCAGCACCGAAATCGGCAAAGAGTTGGCCAGCAAATGGTCCAGCTAAGAGTTGGCCCATCTCCACAACGCGTAGATCAGACAGCGGACCTGGGTGAGTCATTCACATACTCCGTAATACATAGCTGACGAATACGAATTAACCAAAGACTGCTTTAAGACCTGCGGCCGAGAAGTTTTCCACCCCGACGACGCGTGAATTGGTAAAGAAGTCAAAGGTCTCAGTGGTGCCCTCAACGCCTAGACCTGACAGACCCCACGCTGGTCGAGGAGCCATCAAGTTCAAGCTCAACATGGTTGAGCCATTGACCTTAACCCCACCGGCGCGGACCTGACGAGCAACCGCCAGACCGCGTTCTTCATTGCCGGCAAAGACATAACCTTCAAGACCAAACGGGGTGCCATTAGCTACCCGCACGGCCTCGGCATCGTCGGAAACCTGGTGGACTGTGGCCACGGGACCAAACATCTCTTCTTGCGCAGCCTCACTGGTGACGCCAGTGATCAAGGTTGGGGCCAGGAAGTTTCCAGCCAGATCAGGAAGCGGCGTTGAGGAATGGGCCACGCCACCTTGACTGACATATTCCTCAATGCGACCACGCAGCATCGCTAGGTGACCGGAGTGAACCATCGGACCCATGTCCGAATCGGGAGACAACGAATCGCCCAACCGGACCTGTGCCAATCGATCCATGACCTTAGCCATCAGGTCGTCGTAGATGCTTCCTTGCACAATCAATCGTCCAAGTGCGCGACACCATTGACCATTGAGTTGGGTCATAAGTTCAACAATCCCATTCGCAGCAAAATCCAGGTCTGCATCGTCTAAAACAACGACCGGATTGTTGCCGCCAAGTTCAAGCTGAGTTGCCTTGAAGTCCTCTGCAGCCACTGCTGCGATAGCCCGGCCAGCCGCCAGACCACCGGTCAACGAAATTGCACGAATGCGCGCGTCCTTAACCAACATCCCACCGACGTGGGAGTTGCCCTGAACTACTTGGAAGGTGCCCTTAGGTGCGCCAGCAGCATCCAAAGCCGCGGATACGACCTCAGCCATCACAGTCGTGCCATACGGCGCCCACTCACTGGGCTTAAGGATGGTGGGCGCACCAACAGCCAACGAGTTAGCGATCTTGTGGCATCCCTGCGGCGCCGGCGCATTCCATGGAACCAAACTCAAGGACGGTCCCCACGGCAATCGATGCACTTCAGCCTGGGCTTTGGGATCACTTTGACTGAGTTCAACGTCCACCTTGTGCATTAAACGTCCCTGGCGCAATAAGCCTGCAGCCAAACGGAACGAGCCGCCGTTGATAACCGTGGCCAACATCGCGGTAGTACCGATCACTGCAGCACTGCCGAAAGATTCAAGGGCGGCAATGCGTGGAGCCGCTGCATCGAGTGCATCAGCAACGCTTTCCAAGATCGCAGCGCGCTCTTCAGCGGGCACATTCAGCCATTCACCAGTTTCGTGAACGCGGGCTGCTGCTGCAGCCACCCGCTCAACATCGGCATCTGCCGTGGCCTTCATCCGTGCCACAACCTCGCCGGTATTGGGATTCTCCAACTCAGTGGGCAGGTCAACCGGCGCATCCGACCATTCACCGTCAATCAGCTGACGTGTGGCTGGCAATTCGATGGATTGGGATGGCGTGGTGGTCATGATTTCTCCTCTGCGGAATAGACATCAGAGACAGTAGTGCTCTGGTGAACCGGCCCGGTTGCGCCCCGTGGATCCTGGGGCACTCGCTGAGTCGGGTCTGTACTGATTTTGCTCCCCATCACGGTCAGGACGCGCACCAGTTCACCATCTCGATACAAAGTGGTGGTGCGGGTGCGCTGATTGCCGCCTAGGTGCCGTATGTAGTCCGGATCGTGGAATCGTGTGGTGCCCTGCTCATCAATGCGACGGGGGGCGAAGACCAAGACTCCCGGGCCTCCGCTCACGCCTACCATCTCGGGTGCATTGGGACCGAGCCGATCAAAAACGAGAACTCCATCCACGATTGATCCGCGAAAGGTGCGGGCATGCGGGTCTCGGCCACGAAGAACGACGTTAGTTTGAATGAACTGATCCCCCTCAATATCGAGGTACACCAATTGCTCATAAGGCACCGGACCGGGTGAGCCACCGAGCGGATCGTCAGCCAGGTCAACGCCTGCCGGCGAGTAGGCGCTGATCTGGTCATGCCACACCCCGCGGAAGAGCAACAAGTTTTCAGCAACCGATGTCACGACTGCTCACAGCATCCAGGTAGGTCGCGGTTCAACGGCTCGTGGAAGTTGCAAGTTGCGAGCCAGCGAGCGCGCAACCTCAACAGCTTCAGGGCGCGATGCACCGGTAGAAATATTCAACAACTCCATCAAGTACAAAACATCTTCAGTCGCGATCAAGCCACCCATTCCGCCCAGGGCAGTGTCAAACTGGGTGACTCCACTTTTCAACGCTGCTAGCGCATTGGCTAAGCCCAAACCCGCATGGTCACGAAGGCAGACGCCGGTTGCCGACGGCTTGATTCTTACGCTCACATCCACCAGCCGTTGACGAACAATCAATGGATTGGCATCAGCGGAGGTGTCATCTAGAACAACTTGGGTGAACCCACCCCGCGCCAGGTTTGACACTGCAAAGAGCACTGCATCGTGATGATCGGGATCAAAAGCGTTCAGAACAACGACTCGCTCAATGCCAACCTCGGCTTGCTGAGCAATGGTGGCCTCAATCGCCGCCGCATCGCGCGAATCAACGACAACCTCAGCAGGAGATACCGCCACTCCAGCGGCAGCCAGGGCAGCCTTATCTGTGGTCAAGTCGACACCGGTCTGGGCTTCAAGTCGGGCCACACCCACATCAGCAACCGAGGCCCGTTCCGGAAGTTGGTCTGCAAATTGCCCCCAACTGCGTGAGTGATACAGCAATGGGGCTGACCTTCGCGGGTTTCCGGCGTCAAGGACCTCGCCCACGAAAATGGTGTGATCGCCACCTTCGTATTCAAAAACAACGCGACAATCAATCCACGCTAAAGCGTGATCAAAAAGCGGAACACCGGTTTGGCTTGTGTGGCAATCAACCCCATCGAATCGGTCCGTGATCTCGGGGATCATGCCGGCAAAACGCTTACCTAATTCGGTCTGGTCCGCGGCCAAAATGTTGATACCAAATACGCCGCTCTTGGCAATCAAGTCGTGGGTATAAATACCCTTCAGCAAGCACACCGACACCAAGGGCGGCTCCGCGCTGACGCTGCTAAACGAGCTAGCCGTCATGCCGTGCCAGTTGCCATCAGCAAGGGTGGTGACAACGGTTACGCCACTGGGCCATTGCGCGAGCGCGTCCCGAAATATCTCCGGGTTAACGGCCACCGCGCGCTCCTATCCTTTTCAAGAGATTCTCAATAGTGTGTAGATCCCACGGTTCACCAGGAGTTGGCTATGCCAGGCACTATCAATAAGGACAACCTTACCCGCCTGATCGCGCGGGAACAGGAGCGCTTCGTCCAAAGTCACCCAGCATCTGCCGCACTGCATGAGCGGGCTCAAAATTCCCTTAATCGTGGGGTCCCAATGGTCTGGATGGCACGCTGGGCCGGGGCTTTCCCCTTGTTTGTCACCTCGGCTCAAGGCTCGCACTTCACCGATGCTGACAACCGTGACTACATCGATTTTTGCTTAGGTGACACAGGTGCGATGAGCGGCCACTCACCGGCACCGACCGTGGCTGCCGTTTCAGCTCAGGTTGCCAAAGGGATCACGGCCATGCTGCCGACCGAAGATTCCATCATCGTGGGAGAAGAACTTGCTCGTCGATTTGGATTGCCTCTGTGGCAATTCACCTTGTCAGCAACTGATGCTAATCGAAATGCCATTCGCCACGCTCGCCACATCACAGGTCGAGCCAAGATTGTCGTTCACGATTGGTGTTACCACGGCACCGTAGATGAAACATTTGCCATTCTCGGAGCAGACGGTTCCACCATTTCCCGGCCAGGAAATATTGGTGCTCCAGTTCCACTGGATCAGACAACAATTTCCGTCGACTTCAACGACGTGGCGGCCCTAGAGAAAGCACTCGCCACCGGCGAAGTTGCCGCAGTGTTGATGGAGCCGGCCTTGACCAACATTGGCATCGTGCTGCCCGAACCGGGTTACCTTCAAGCCTGCCGCGAATTGACTGCTAAATACGCAGCGGTGTGGATCGTTGACGAGACGCACACGCTCTCAGTGGGTCCTGGCGGGTGGACTGGAACGTACGGATTGGAACCAGACATGCTCACGGTAGGTAAGCCGATCGGCGGCGGTATCCCGTGTGGTGCTTTTGGGATGACGCACGAAATCGCAGACAAGATCGCCGTTGGCGTCGAAAAAGATGACTTGGATGTTGGCGGAATTGGCGGAACACTTGCCGGTAATGCCCTGTCCTTAGCGGCCATGCGCGCCACCTTGACTGAGGTACTGACTGAAGGTGCCTACAAACACATGATTGAACTAGGCACTGCCTGGGCCGATGGAGTAGATGCTGCCATCGCTACACACGATGCGCCGTGGCATTGCAACCGATTGGGTGCGCGTGGGGAATATATGTTTTCGCCGCACGCAGTTCGCACCGGAGCGCAAGCTTTTGCTGCAGGCGATCATGGTTTAGATGAATTCCTTCATCTTTACGCACTCAACCGCGGCATATTGATGACACCATTTCACAATATGGCGCTGATGGCACCAACTACATCGGCCGCAGATGTGGATGCGCACACCGCCATGTTCAACGAAATGCTCACAGAACTTTTTGCCTGACTTTTGAGCTCGAATATTGGCTCAATCGATAGCTAGAACTTCTGCCGCTTCGGGACTGGTCTCTATAAGGAAGTTCCTACAGCGCACATACTCTTCCTCTTCGCCGATGGCATGAGCTGCTCGAGCCAACGCAGCTAAGGACCGCAAAAATCCGTGATTGGGTTCATGGGACCACGGGACGGGCCCGTGACCCTTCCACCCATTGCGACGAAGTAAATCCAAACTGCGGTGGTAGCCGGTACGCGCAAACGCATAGGACAAGACCGGATCGTTATCTCCTAGCGCCTTCTCAGCCAGCACAGCCCACGGCAAAGCCGATGACGGGTGGGCAGCGGCAACCACTCGCGGATCCGTTCCGCTTTCAAGTTCGACGCGTGGTTCGGGTTCGGATGGCAAAAGGGTCTCTGGCGGTTCACCAAGCAAATTAGTCATGTCTCCATCATGCCTGCTGTGTGCACCTGTGGATAGTTGCCATCACCACGCGCTCGAATACTTCAGGCTGAACCAATGTCTGCGCTCCGCGATCCTGTCTTTAGCCGAACCCAGGCTTTAGCCGCTGGCTTTACCTCCGATCAAATTCGATGGGCGCTGAGAACATCCCGCTGGTTTGCACTACGGCGCGGTTTATATGCAGACTCAGCTGCCTTTAACGAGCTTTGCCCCACGGACCAGCATCTTTTGCAAGCCTTTGCTGCGATGTCGCACCTGAATTGCCCATCAATGATCAGCCATCGCAGCGCTGCTTTCCTTTATGGATTGCCTGCCTATCGAAATCCCCAACGCGTCTGCCTCACAGTCAGTAGAGATCAGCGCCGAACGATGGCCGATGTTGATCTGTACACCACCCGTGACTTGGGCCGGGACAACAGCCTTTTGAACCATCGCTTCACCATGGCCATTGCGATCACCACACTTGCTCGCACGGTCGTTGATGTGGCCCGCACTAGTGATCTGCCAGAAACTCTTGTTGTGGCCGATGCAGCCCTGCACACATCACGCGTAACCAAGGCCGAGTTGAATAATGTTCTGGACGGCCTTTGGCGCTGGCCACATGTTGATCGAGCTCGACGCGCTCTTGAGCATGCCGATCCACGATGTAGTGATCCACAGATCTCGTGGGTGCGCGGTCTATTCATCGAAAACCAGCTACCCATTCCTGACTTTCACGTCGATATCCACGAACGCAACAAGTTGATTGGGCGTTTTGACTTTGCCTGGCCAGAGTTAGGGGTGCTGGCTCACGTTGATCGGCTCAATGGCACGCCATCGGATCAACTGCGCGCCCTTCGACAACAACGCGTCATTGACGAATACGCCCGCCAACTCGGATTTACCGTGCTTGCTCTCAATCCTGATGAATTGGCGGCTCATGCACACCACCGACTTGGTCCATTACGCAAAGCTCTGGCCCAGCAAGCTGCTGCTTAAGGACATAGCCCCTTAAGAAGCTAGCGATGTTCCAGTCGAGCGCAGGTCTTCACACGCTCGAACAACCCGTGCTGCCATTCCGGCTTCTGCGGCTTTGCCATAAGCACGAGGGTCGTACTGCTTCTTATTACCTACTTCGCCATCAATCTTGAGCACACCGTCATAGTTGCGCATGATGTGATCAACCACCGGTCGAGTAAAGGCGTACTGCGTGTCAGTATCAACGTTCATTTTCACCACGCCATAGTCCAACGTTTCACGAATCTCTGAGAGCAACGATCCTGAGCCACCGTGGAATACCAAGTCAAAGGGCTTGTCCTTGCCCGTTGATGCACCTACGTGCTCTTGTATCTCTTTCAAGATCGCCGGCTTGAGTTTTACGTTGCCTGGTTTGTACACGCCGTGAACATTCCCGAAGGTGGCTGCCAACATGTAGCGCCCCTTTTCACCAGTACCCAAAGCTGCTGCAGTCAATGCCGCATCATCTGCTGTGGTGTACAGCTTTTCATTAATTTCATGGGCGATGCCGTCCTCTTCGCCACCGACAACACCGATCTCTAATTCCAAAACGATGTTGGCTTTGCGACATTCCTCAAGCAGCTCTTGGGCGATCGCAATGTTTTCCGCCAAGGGCACTGCCGAGCCATCCCACATATGCGACTGGAAGAGCGGATTTTGACCCTTTGCTACGCGCTCTTGTGAGACCTTGATGAGCGGACGCATAAAACCATCGAGCTGTGGTTCAGGGCAGTGATCGGTATGCAAAGCAATATGTACGTCATATTGCGCGGCCACAACATGAGCGAACTCGGCAAGGGCTACCGCGCCCACCACCATGTCCTTATGTGCGCTGCCGCTTAGGTACTGCGCGCCACCCCAGGAAATTTGGACAATGCCATCACTGCCAGCTTCGGCAAATCCTTGAATCGCGGCATTCAATGTCTGCGATGAGGTGCAGTTGATTGCCGGGTAGGCAAACGCGCCCGCTTTTGCGCGATCCAACATGGTTGCGTACACCTCAGGTGTGGCAATAGGCATTTTCGCTCCTCAGCAATGGCGTTGCTTCATTGTGCCGTACGGCCTCAGGTGAAGGTAGAGACCATCGGCTCGCTGGCGCAGTGCGTGTTGCTTAAGTGCGCCCTCACGTGGCTCTATTGTGAACGGGTGACTTCCTCCCACCTTGTTGCCCTTGGCCCAGCAGTCCTTGATCCTCAACACCTTGCTATCAGTCTGGGCCTTATTGGGGTTCTGGCCATCATCTTCGCCGAATGCGGCTTACTGGTCGGTTTTTTCCTGCCTGGAGACTCACTGCTGTTCGCCGTTGGACTGTTAACGTCAGGTGGGATTGCCAGCGCACACATTGACCACCCGTTGTGGTTCGTCATTGCTCTGATCAGCCTCGCGGCCATCGCAGGCAATCTGTGTGGTTACTACATCGGACTCAAAACTGGTCCAGCAGTTTTTTCGCGACCGCAATCACGCTTTTTTAAACCCGAATACGTCACTAGATCCGAGGAATTTTTTGAGCGCTACGGACGTGCAGCCCTGATCTTGGCGCGCTTTACCCCGATCGTGCGAACCATCATTCCCGTGATGGCTGGCACGGCGAAAATGAACTTCAGGAAATTTGCGCTGTTTTCCACGGTCGGTGGAATTGCTTGGGCTGCAAGTATGACCACACTTGGTTTTTACCTAGGAAAAATTACCTGGGTACAAAAGAATCTCGACATCATCGCGATCGGCATTGTCGCCATCTCGTTTATCCCTGTCTGGCTTGAACTTCGCAAGCCAAGGAACAACGAACCGCTCAGCTAACTGGAGAAATCTTCCGGCCTAGGCCGACCTACAAGCCAAGGTCAGTCAGCGAATAGGCGGCGTAATAAGGCAAACCAGCCTCAACGATGGTTGGTTCAGCCCCGCGCTCAACAACGACGGCAACAGCCACGACCTCAGCACCTGCTTCACGCAGAGCTTCAACCGCTGTCAGTACCGAACCACCGGTGGTGGATGTGTCTTCCACGGCTAATACCTTGCGCCCAGCAACATCAGGACCTTCAACTCGACGTTGCAATCCATGTTGCTTCTCAGACTTACGCACGATGAACGCATCCAATTTGCGACCCTGTGCTGCGGCTGCGTGCAACATCGCACCGGCTACCGGATCGGCGCCAAGGGTTAATCCACCTACGGCATCAAATTCAATATCTTTGGTTAGTTCCAGCATCACTGAACCGATCAGTGGTGCGGCGGTTGCATCCAGCGTCACGCGGCGCAGGTCAACGTAGTAATCAGCCTCACGACCGGAGGACAAAATTACCTTGCCGTGCACAACGGCCTTATCTAGAATTTCTTGGCGCAGGGCATCACGATCAGAAGTAGTCACGGTTGAACCATAACCAAGGCCACGCTGGCGTTGCGCTAGGCCTTCTTTTGAGTGTCAAACCAGTTGAGCATGAGGTCGGCCATATTGACCGATGTCACAGTCTTCCCCAGTGTTCCGTCAAGGCGCGTAGCACCACCCGGGAAGGTGTGGCCCCCATCTACAGCCAGCAACACTTGGGTGGCTGCTTGGCATCCGGCCCAGCTGCGCAAAATCGCATCCGAGGTAAGTTTGGTGTCCGTGAAAGTTGGCTGGCAACCATTGACCTTGGCCCAATAGGTCATCACATCCTCGACTCCCCCGAAGAATGCAGACTTACCTTTATTGACCGGATCTGGCTTATTGGGAATGCCCCCGATGCCGTTGTAAAAGGCGAATTCATCCTTCGTGCCGTGATAGGCGTAAATCGGAATGGGAAATCTTTGGAAGGTGGGATCCACCAGGTTGACGCCACCACCAGGAACAATCGCCGCAAACCGTTCGCTGTCGGACTGTCCTATCCATGTAGCCATAGCTCCACCTGATGAAAAGCCGGTGGCGAAAATTCGTTTCTGGTCAATGCAAAACTCACTAGAAATCTTGTCGAGCATTGCATTGGTGAAGGACACATCATCTGGCGATGTCGAAATTCCCGGAACCGTCCAAGCAACCGAAG
>CAFBLM010000012.1_pt1 | contig 24807 bp, 25 predicted proteins | sample 7268201 | NCBI WGS metagenome assembly CAFBLM01 (sample SAMEA6814037, study PRJEB35770) | freshwater metagenome | biome: Freshwater; feature: Freshwater reservoir; material: water | place: Czech Republic | collected 2017-05-23 | depth 30m m
CAAGGAACAAGGCGTCACACTGGTGGATGAGGAATTCGTGACCAAGATCAACGCCGAGCGAAACGCTTAACCATCATTGGGGAACACCCCAACGATGGTTTTGTGGAGCTAAGGGGACCCGTCGAACGCTACGCGTTCTCCTCCCAAATCCCCGCCACTTCATCTCCACCAAAAAACCATCCTTGGGGAACATCCCAACGATGGTTTTGTGGAGCTGAGGGGATTTGAACCCCTGACCCCCTCGTTGCGAACGAGGTGCGCTACCGAACTGCGCCACAGCCCCTTGGAACTGCCGAAGGCTAGCACTGAAGAACTTCGCGCCACAGAGCCGGATCAACGCCTGACGGACTGCTCATGATTTCGCCAAACGAATTGACCCACTTTTTTCTCCGCCATATATTCGCATCACTGCAAGTGAGTGCATTGTGTGAGCCCTGAAGGGATAGGACGTGATTACACTTTTTATTCGACATGGAGTCAACGACTTTGACTCATTCAAAAAGGGTTACGACGACCTAAAGCCCATTAGAGACAAACTAGGTGTTCTCAAAGACGCAATGTACACAGAAGTTGGAAACGAAAACAACATCACAGTTACGCACACATTTGCCACCCAAGAACTGGTCGATAATTTCCTCACATCAAGTGAGCTGCAAGCAGCAGTCAATGATCTTGGCGTAATTGCTGACAGTTTCACTGCAGTGATCACTGAACAGGTATAGCCGCACGGAAAAGCATTCGAAGCTGGTTCGCCTCTAGCTTTATTCGTTGACGGCGCGACGGCGACGCGGACGGTAATTATCGGCATCTTCTTGCGCTAAGCGCTCTGCAGATGATGCATCGAAATCTTCCGCAAACAATTCACGATCAAAGATCGCATCACGATCGGGTGCATCAGCGGTAGCCCGCGACCACACATCGTTCCCAGATAGTGGCGCATCAATTTCCTGGAGATCTTCGCGTTCACCTGCTCTGGAACGAGCGAGATGATCCAGCATGTCTTGGGCGCTCCAGCCGCCGTCGTAGCGGCGATCCAGTTCACGCGGAACCAAGGTGGCAGGCGGGGCATCGACGTACCGAGGGGCCGGAACCGAGGTTGTTTCCCAACCAGTATCTGAGACCGCTTCGGCCGAATTTCCTGCCGCACGGGCCGCAGCTGCTGGATCAACACGAACACGTGCGCTTCGCGGCTGAGTCGGAACACCTTCAGCACGAGCATGCGCTACATCGTTAGCGCGTTGACGCGATGCTAAGCGGTTTTGTTCACGGCGGCGTGCCTCACGTATACGTTCTTGCTTGGCTGCGGTGTTAACCATCACACCTACGTAGCTACCCGATGCGATAAGGGCTAACACTGGAATCGCCACCGGCACAAGCCCAAGCCCAAAGACGACCGTGGAAAACAGCACCACACCGGCTAGGCCGTAAAGGGTATTTCTCCGACGCTTACGTTGTAGCGAAGCAGCGTTGACCTGCGATTGATCAGTGCGTTCCCGAGGTTGACCTGGCTCAGTTCGAACCAAGATTGGTTCAGGAGCGGGCAAACTCACAGTTCGTTTGGTGGGCTTGATAAATGAGGATTGCTGCGGAACTTGTGTGACTTCAGGAATCCCGAACATTTGATTTTCACGACTATGTGATGTGGTTCTGCGGGACAGAACTTTCATTGCGGAACTAAAACGCTCAACACTGCGAGACTCGTTTTCCGCGTCATTGCGACGAAGCCACATTGGCACCAGCACGCCAGCCCACAGGGCGACTATGACCGCGTAGACCAAACCACTTCCCACACGCACAAAACTACGGTGTTTACTGGCCTGCAGCCCTGACCGAGCCCGGTGTGTCGCCAATGGGGTATTTGAGTCAAATGGGGCAGGTTTGAATTCGCGACTAGAGATTCTTCCACCGGTACAACAACCCGTTGGGTGCCACTTCCTCTGCGGTGACCACATAGGTCACGTGGTCTCGCCAATCACCGTCAATATGCAGGAATCGAGGTCGAAGCCCTTCATAACGCAGTCCAAGCTTGTCGACCACTCGCAAACTAGCTGCGTTTTCAGGGCGAATATTGATCTCAATGCGATGTAGCCCCAGAGCTTGAAAGCAATGATCAACTGCCAATGCCACAGCCGTTGGAGTGATACCTCGTCCCGCTACCTCTTGGTCGATCCAATAACCAATGTTGGCCATCGCTGCCGACCCGTAGGCAATAGCCCCAACCGTGAGCTGCCCCACGAAACGGTTGTCGTAGGTGATCGCAAAAGGCAGACAACGACCACTTCGGGCCTCCGATCGAAGTCGAGAAACCATCTGCGCATACGTTGGCAGCGGAGCCGTATCTTGAGCCGGCGCCGTTGGATCCCACGGCCGAAGCCAGTCATCATTGCGCCGACGAACCTCCCGCCAAGCGTGGACATCGCTGCGTCTCAGCGGGCGCAGGCCAACCCGGTCCTGCCGCAGTGAAACCGGCCAACCGCGGGTCATGCAAACCTTCGCTCTAGTACCACCACATCCACCATCAATCCATCGCTTGCATGGCCGACCCCCTCTGGGACCACCGCAAAAGCACTCGAGCGCGACGTGGCAATCAACGGATGACCGGTGGTTGGGGTAGCTGTCACCACATAAGCGCCCTGATCAAAACTCACAGTGGCCGGAATAAAACTGCGGGCCGTAGGCGAAGTCTCAATTGTGCCTTTCAACATTGCACGAATAACCGGACGATGCACCGGTTCAAGTCCAAGCATTCGGCGAACAACCGGCCGCAAAATCATCTCGATGGCAACATAAGCAGCCAGCGGATCACTAGGAACTACCACCACCGGAATCGCGTCAGGCCCAACTCGGCCATGGCCTAAGACACCGATGGGTTCGCACGCAAGATCGGTGAACTCCACACCGCCGATTCGATTCACAACGTCACGAACCACACTTCGAGTCCGCGCCCCGGCACCATCTACCAGCACCACCAAATCCGCTCGCACGAGTTGATCTTCAATCGTTGCCGCCAAGGTTCGCGCATCTGTGGGCAAGGCTGGAATACGGAAAGCCAGCGCACCTGCATCCCGCAACGCAGCCGTAATCAGCGATCCGGAAGCTTCACTTACCTGACCTGGTCCAAGCGGATTTCCGGGCTCGACCAGTTCTGAGCCCACTGGGATCACCACAACGCGTGGACGCGGATTAACTAAAACGCGATCCGAACCCGCTGCTGCAATTAATCCAAGGTGGGAGGAGCGAAGGCGCGTATGCGCCGGTACTAAAACTGTTGAGTCCTTCACCACACCACCAGCAGGCATGATGAAATCATCAAGCGTGGGAACTTGAGAAATACTCACGCGAGCCACACCACCATCAGTCCATTCAGTGGGAACAACGCATTGCGTTCCGTCGGGAATAGCTGAGCCGGCAGTAATACGTACACCAAAACCAGGTTGCACACTCACACTTGGTCGTTGGCCCGGTTCAATATCGGCCACGATAGGGAGCACCACCGGTGTCGAAGCCGATGCCCCTTCAATGTCTGATCGCCGAACGCAATAACCATCAACCTTGGCCACCGATGATGCTGGCATATCTGCGGCGGCCACGACATCGGAAGCAACTGAGCAACCCATGGCCTCAAGCAATGGGATCTCTAAAGGCTCAAGGGAATGGATCGACTCAATGAGTGTGGCAATAAATCCATCAAAGGGAACGCTCACGAGGTTGGCGCCTGGGCTTGTACAAAATCGTGGAGCCACTGAGAAAAAGCAGGGCCTAATTCATCGTGCTTGATCGCCAATTGGACAACCGCCTTGAGGTATTCCAGTCGATCCCCAGTGTCATATCGACGACCCTCAAAAATGACCCCACTAACTCCGCCACCGTGGCCATCAAAACCGCGAGCAGCCAATGTTTGAAGTGCATCAGTGAGCTGAATTTCACCACCTCGACCCGGTGCGGTGGATTTCAAGACTTCAAAAACAGCCGGGTCAAGAACGTACCGACCCACCACAACTAAATCACTTGGCGCTTGATCGACAGAGGGCTTTTCCACCAAGCCATTCACGATCACGACATCTGCTTGATCAGTGGCCGAAACTGATGCGCAGCCATACTTTGAAACATCCTCGCGTGGCACCCGCATGAGTGCAATCACACTTCCACCGCGCTCCTGGCGAACCTGCAACATGTGTTGAAGCAACAAATCCTCAGCATCGATGAGGTCATCGCCTAGCAGAACTGCGAACGGCTCATCGCCAACTGCGCTTTGCGCACAGAGCACGGCATGCCCCAGGCCTCGCGGAGAATCCTGATCAACGGTTGAAATGTGTGCCAAATCCGAAAGCGCACGCACCGTTTCAAGCAGGTGCTCATTACCTGGTTTGCCGAGCGCGGCTTCTAACTTCAGATTTGGTTCAAAATGAGCGGCAACCGATCCCTTATCAACACTGGTAACCAAGACGACTTCATGCAGACCAGCGGCGGCGGCCTCTTCGACCACGTACTGCAAGGCTGGCTGGTCAACAACAGGGAGGAGTTCTTTAGGAACGGCCTTGGTCGCAGGCAAAAATCGAGTCCCCAGCCCAGCCGCCGGAATGACCGCGGCACGCACACCAGCCCTACTCATGAAACTCAGCCTACCTAGAGCAGTAGCGTCAGGGTATGACCGATGGCGCCGAGCCGGAGAGTATTCCGACTCAAAAGAAGCTTCTGCGAGACACGTTGCGAACTGCGCGCTCAACCTATGTCGCAAACCATCGCACCGAACTGACCGAAGCTGCGGCGAAAAACGCCGAGCGTTTGGCATGGTGGGCGATGGTTCGTGGCGCCGGAGTTGCAGCCGCTTATGCCTCAACACCTGAAGAGCCAACCACTGATGGACTACTCGATGCCCTCAAGGCTTCAAGTATTCGCGTGCTGCTGCCGGTAATGAAACCCGCTGGGCTGATGGAATGGTCACCGTTTAGTGGTGTTGAAGGCCTTGTTCTCAATGAACGTGGGATTAGAGAACCACGTGGCCCTGTTTATGCAGCCCAGGCAATTGCCGGTGCAGATCTGTTGATTGTTCCAGCCCTTGCGGTTACACGCGATGGCGTTCGGCTAGGACAAGGCGCCGGCTATTACGACCGGGTGCTGCCACATGTGCGAACCGATGTCCCGATCATCGCGATGGTTTACGACACAGAGGTTCTCGACCTGGGCGCCATTCCTGAACAAGAACACGACGTACGCGTCACCCACATCTGCACTCCCTTGGCTGGGTTGCGGTCAGTCCAAGCTCAACCTAACTAGCCAGAGAACACCCACCGACTACTCAGCCGGCGGCCATGGGGCATCATCGTGTGACAACGACCGCTCAAATCAGGAGTCTTAGTGCCCACGTACGAATACGCGTGTAATGCCTGCGGTCACGGTTTTGAGATCGTTCAGTCCTTCAGCGACGATGCACTCACGCAATGCCCCCAGTGCAAAGGCGAACTGCGCAAAATTTTTAACTCCGTTGGCGTGGTGTTCAAAGGCTCAGGTTTTTATCGCACGGATAGCAGGAATGGCTCAACCGCATCAGAGTCAACAAGTTCTGCGCCAGCGTCTTCTTCCGCACCTGAATCTTCCTCAAGTTCAAGTGCCTCACCATCGACACAGGCACCGGCTTCTTCGGATTCAACCAAGTCCACCAGTGCTAAGCCACCAGCACCCAAGTCTGGGGACTAAGACTTAGCCTTGCACCACCTCAAGCACCGACCAGTGCCAAATGCGACCTAGCGCATCTATCTTTCACACGTGTTGGACTTTTCACACCCGAAGTTTTCTTCCATCCGCGGGATTCTCAAAGTTCTCAGCGGCCACACGTCGCGGCGAATGCGGCGAGTCATCGCCGCATCATTGGCGGCATTAACCGTTGCAACCCTTGGGACATGGCACACCTCCCCCACCTCAGCCGAGCATCGAGCAAACCAGTCCACTTCAGCAACCATCGTCAATGGACCTAACCAATCTCTGGTACCCCTGCGGCTTTCTGATCCGGGAATTGCCGCTCTATTAAAAGTTGGCGATCGGGTGGACATCTTTTCCACCTCAAAAGATGGGCGAGCAAGCCTCCTGGCGCAAAATGTGCAAGTGGCACAAACGCCGGCTAGCTCGCGATCAACAAGTCTGCTCTCAGGATCGGCAAGTGGAGCCATCGTTGTCGTAGCTATTGATCGATCGCTGGCCGGGCAGCTTGCAATCTTGGGTTCAACCGGTGAACTGTCGCTGGCTATCCGCGCTTCAACCTAGTTCCCCACCGATCTCGCGCTACGGTCTGAAGTGCCAAGGCAGGTACCAGAGGGAGAACGATGTTAAAAGGTTTTAGGGACTTCATCCTTCGCGGAAATGTGGTGGATCTGGCGGTCGCCGTCGTCATCGGTGCCGCATTCACCGCAATTATCAATTCCATTCTCAATGGGCTGGTGAACCCATTGATCGCGGCCATCTTGGGCAAGCCGAACTTAAACAGCGTGGGAAATTTCACCATCAATGGTTCACAATTCAGCATTGGTTTGGTTCTGACGGCCATCATCAATTTCGTGGTCGTTGGGGCCGCGGTGTACTTCATCGTGGTCTTACCGATGAACAAGGTCATTGCACGTCGACTGCTCAAATCCGATCAAACCGACGAGTCAGTCTCAGAAGAGATCACCTTGCTCCGTGAAATTCGAGATGCTCTGACCCAGTCCTAGCCGTGATGCGGGGGAACCTCTCGCAAAAAGCGTTCGTCGTCGGCCTGCTCGCCATCGCGCCACTGATCTGATCCCGAGTCATTTGGGTCATGCTCATCAGATGTAGTTTCAGGAAGCAACGGATCGACACTCACAGTCGTAGTCTTACACCCAGCAATCAGGAAGGGAAGGTCAGATGCCCATCACCGGCTTAAACCATGTTGGGCTCTCGACACCCGATATGGCCAGGACTTTGGCCTTTTATCGCGATGGTCTGGGCTTTAGCGAAATCGTTTCCTTCTCGTGGGAGGCCGGGACGCCAGGAGCCGATGCTGGACTGGGACTTAAGGACACGGCCGCTGAAATTTCAGTGCTCATCGCTGGAAATGCCTACCTTGAAGTCCTGCACTTCAAAAATCCCGTCCCTATTTACTTTGATCAACCCCCAACGTTAAATCGCCAAGGCATTAGCCATATCGGCCTATCGGTGCGCGAGATACCCACAGCCGTGGAACTGATCACCTCACTGGGCGGTGGGGTTATCGATCAATCCACTCAAACCTCACAACTGGTCACCGATCCTGATGGCAACATCATCGAATTGCACGTTGACTCGGCTCATGATCCTTTGAACTATCAAGCCTTGCGCACCGTTGTTCCAGCAGTGAGCACCGGTAAGCCAAATGCGTTTACTTCGCCGAGTAGATCGGTCGTAACCGGTTTGAGTTTTGCCGGCGTGACAGCGGTTAATGCGCAAGAACTCATGGACTTCTATCAAGTCGCCGGAATCCATTCAACGCATAGCCATCAATGGAGCTCACCGGCCGAGGCCCAACGAGCCGGACAAGTCGCACTGGGCTCTGGCGGCTCACATGTGCTTGACCTGAGCAATGCCTACCTTGAAATTCTCGAACCAGCTCGAGCCAATGTTCTTGGCAAACCAGCTTCGGCTCGCATCATCGAATACGGCTTCAACCACCTGTGTTTTGACGTCGCCGATATTGCGAGCACCCATGCAGATTTGTCCGCAGTGGGAATGCGTTGTTTCGCCGATTGGACGAACATGCCCGGCGGGACCTCAGCCATGGGATACGCCCTTGACCCAGCGGGCAACCCGATTGAACTCCTACAGCATCTCAGTGCTTCATCGCTGATGTGGCCGGGCCACTTGTCCATCTAGGCCCAGCGCAAGTGCACTCTCAGGAAGGATTTGGTTCGTAGAGGTAATCCGCATCTTTGCGAACCTTTTCTAAGTCCTCAGGCCTACGCATGATGCCCCGCAGAATGTAGTCGGCACCTTTTTCAGCATCAAGTTCAACGGTGTTACTTGGTGCCATCGTCTTAAGGCGGTGGTGCGCGTTAAGACTGCCCACGACCATCAGGCGTAGAAACTCAATGTCCTCATCAACAAAGTCCCCCGAGTTGACCCCGTCAGTAACGATTTGACGCATGTACTGAGTGATCGAATCAAAGCGAACATTCCAATGCAGGCCATCGGGGGAATTTAGAAACTCGTAGTCCATCAATCCGACTAATTGGTAGGGCGAAGTAACCACGTGCACCATCGCCCATCGACAAAATGCATACAACCGAACAGCGCCTGGTTCGTCCGCTAGTGCAATGCGGCGCAACTGAGTCAAGGTTGTTCCCCAAGCAAACTCCAACAGCTCTTCAGCGATAGCGGCCTTGTTCTTAAAGTGATGGAAAAGCGAAGGTTGACGAATCCCCACGGCGGAGGCGATGTCTCTGGTTGAGGTGCCGTTATATCCGTGCTGGGCAATCAAGATTGATGCCTCACGCAGGATCCGCTCGCGGGTTGAAACAAGCTTGTTCTCCACACGAACCTGTTCGGTAATTGTCATGAGGAAAACCTAGGGGCTAGGCAGGGCTTGCCTATCAGTGGGGCTATTTTTTGCCTATCAAAACATTTCAAACGATAGGCCTCGGGCGGGACTGGCCTTGCTAGTTTCGAACCGAAGCTCGATCCAGAGGTAGCGATCCATCGAGCCGAACAACCAAGCCTTGAACACGGTTGCCGACCAAAGCTTGGTGGGGGCGAGCACTCAAGGCCACAGCCTCAATGGGTTCCAAGACTAGCGACTGAAAACTCTGCGCCGCCTTCTGCGCATCAGCACCAAAAGCTGGAACTGACAACTGGCCAGCGTAGGAAGCCGTCGTCTGGTCAATGGGCCATCCAGATCCAAGGCCAGCGGTAACCGACCACTGCAAGGTCACATCGCTGGCAACGGCAACTCTGGGCGCCAACGAAATCAATGCAAGGTCAAAAGATCCTGCAGCCAGATCAATGGCATAGCGCGCTGTTGACGCTTGTTTGATATCAACTGCCAGACCAACAATTTTAAGTTGTTGAGCGATCAACTGAGCTTGCGCGAGATTGTCTGGATTGCCTGAACGTACGAGCAGTTCAAGACTTCGCGAACTCTTGGGAAGAAGACTGACTGCAGTTTTGCCCAAATTGATATTGGTCTGTGGGACGGCAACACTTACCTCTCCTGGCCATCCTGGTGGAACAAGACCGGCTGTGGGTTCAACGGCCGCACTTTGTTTCTGTACCAACGCTTTGATATTTAGGGCAGATTGAACGGCAATACGCACATTGTTATCCCGCGTTGGGGGCAAACTTCTCAACAGCAGTGCGCTGACTCGGCCTGGTTTTGACGACTGGACGAGTTGGTCTGGCGCATCGATGACCGGACTTGGACTTGGGCTCGGACTCAAAACTGGCGTTGCGGATGCAGACGGTGTTGCGGATGCAGACGGTGTTGCGGATGCAGACGGTGTTGAACTCAATGTCGGTGTCGCAGATGCGCTGGCACGGGGCGCAGATGTGGCAGAGCGCGGATCGATGACAACATCCCCACCACCGTTGATGAAACCTTGAGCGCCGGAGCCTTCTGTCAACTCCCGAACGAAAATGGCGTCCGGCCCCACCTGATTTGGAGCAAAGTAACTTGCATTGCGTGTAAGTCTCATTTGAGTTGATCGATTAGAAAGCTTGGGCGCCTCATAGGGACCACAAGAAACTGGGCGCTTGAAGTACGCGGCTCGAGCCTTGCCACCGAAGTCCTTTTTCAGGCAACCAAACTCAGGGGCAGCAAACACCGTCCGGTCCAGCAAAGCATTAGGCGCTCGCAATTTCACGACCACCGTTTGCACATCAGTTGCCGTTGCCGATACGAAATACGAGCCCTGTGCATCAGCACCAAAGCGACCGGTCAGTTGCTGCTGGGAAGCATCTTCGGTCAAGGTAAATGCCATGTCCTCAGCGGTCAATGGGGAGCCATCAGCAAAGGTCAAGCCCGAACGAAGACTCACCGTCCACGTCGTGCCGGCACCATCGGAAACTGCAGAGGTGGCAAGTCCAGGCTCTGGTTGTGATCCATCAGCCGAGGGACGAAGGAGGGTAGCCATAACCAATGGTCCAAAAGTGCGAACTGTTGAATCAGGGGCGAGCACTGGATCCCAACTCGCCGTTGGCAACGCATCAACAATTCCAACATTCAAGGTGCCTCCCGCAGGAACACTGACTTGCGAAGAAGTCGGTGTGGCGGTGGGGACAGTTTGTGCTGGCTTTGATGAACACCCAGTGATCAGTGCTGCCACCACGACAATGACGATTGACAGTGGCTTCACGATTCTCCAACCAGTGAGTCCAGGAATGCCATCCCTGGTCCGGTAGTCAGGCCACCATCGACCACGATGGTTTGACCAGTGATCATTTGACAATCATCGCTTGCAAGAAAATGAACCACCGCGGCAACTTCTTCCGGCTCTACCAATCGCGGATTCGCACCATAGCTTTGAACCCACGCCAACTCTCGTTGGACAAAGTCCCCATTTGCTTCATTCATAGCTGTTCGAACCACAGACGGGGCGATTTCGTTGACTCGGATGCCTTGGGGGGCCAGTTCCAAGGCGCTAGTTCGCGTAATGGCGGTAAGGGCAGACTTACTGGCTGCATAGGCCCCCATCAGGGGTGCGCCCAGAAGTGTTGACAGCGAAGAAATAGTGATGATCGATCCGCCACAGTTCATCACTGGCGTCACATGACGGATGCAGTGAACCGCGCCCAGCGTATTTACTCGAAAAGATCGCAAGTAAGCCGCATCCGAATCATCAATGATCAGTTCATTGCTGACCGCCACACCGGCGTTGTTCACCAAGATATCGATACGTCCAAATACCGAAATGGATTCTTGTACTGCTGCAAAAACTTGGTTGTCTCGAGCTACATCACATTCGATAAATAGACCATCAAGATCACCAGCCAAAGCTGACGCATCGACAAGGTCAAGGAGAACTACGCGAGCCCCTGCGCTGGCTAGTCGAATTGACGTAGCCCGACCGATTCCAGAAGCAGCCCCGGTAACGAGTGCTACTTTGCCGTTTAACGAAAAAGTCGAAGTGGCCCAGACCGATGTCACGGCGCTGCGTGGCCGCCAGCGCCGAGTGCATTTGGCACTAACGAAGCCAAAGCATTGGAATTCAGCATGGAGGACAAGGGGCTTGAGGTGCGGTCCGCTTGGTGAACAGCTAGGAGTAATAGGCCCAGAGCAATTGCCGGCACCAACAAGAGGACATCTCGCGGGCGGATGGCATAGGCACGCGCCGTATCGCGCGCGCTAGCGGCCGGATATGAACTCAAGGGGACTCCTGGGGAAGAGGTAGGGGAATTCACGGTAAATCCGGCCCAGCCTGGGATTGGCCAGCGACACGCCAAATTCCCGCCCGATACGCTCAACCACCATGGAGTCACGTGCTGGAAGTAGCGATGTCCTGGCCTTTGAACAGGCTGTGGGGCAATTTGCGCAACGAGTTCATACCCCCGGAAAGCCGGTTGGATCAGGGGCCTGGCTTGAAGCCGGAGCACTCGGCCTGACCGGACTTGAAATACCAGCCGAGTATGGCGGGGCAGCCGGTGCAACGTATGCATGGAATGCGGCTGCGGTAAATGCCTTAGCTTCCATCTCGCACGGACTCTCGTCCACGTTCACGATCTCCTTTGACATAGCCACGCCTTACCTCGCCCGATTTGGCACAGCAGAAGTCAAGGAACGCTGGCTTGGACTGCTTGCTACTGGAAACGCTATTGCTGCCCTTGCCTTAACAGAACCAGGTGCTGGATCAGATCTAGCCGCACTAACTACCCAAGCTGTGCGGCAGGGCAACGATTTTGTCATCTCAGGTACGAAGACGTTCATCACCAACGGATCAATTGCTGATGTGATCGTCGTGGCGGCGCGAACAAGCCCGCAAGACAACGGCCGCGGAATTACCTTGTTTGCCGTTGATGCTCAGAGCCAAGGAATTTCGCGTCGTGCGATCGCCACTATTGGTCAGGCGGATTGCGACACCGGTGAAATATTTTTTGACCAGGTTCGAATCTCGTCCGCGCAAGTACTGGGCGAGGTTGATCTTGGGTTTGAGTACCTGCTCCAACGCCTGCCTCAAGAGCGTGTGACCTCAGCCATTGCCAATTTGGCTCAAACCAACCACGCCTTTGCCCTCACCCTGGACTACGTCAATCAACGCATCGCCTTTGGTCGCACCATCGGATCACTGCAACACAATGCTTTTCGACTTGCTGAACTTGATGCTCAAAGGTCTGCAGTTCGCGCCCTCATTGATGCATGTATTGAAGAGGTCGAAGCCGGAACGCTGACGAGTGCTAACGGGGCGCGCGCTAAGTTACTTTCCGCCCGACTTGAAAATGACGTTTTGGATCTTGGTATGCAACTGCACGGCGGATCCTCATTCCTTGAAGGAACCGAAATCAACCAGCGGTGGATTGATGGTCGGGTCACTCGGATCTGGGCTGGCGCCGACGAGATCATGTTGCACTTGATTGCAAAAGATCTCGGGCTTTAACCGATGAACAACCAAGCCGTCATTGTTGCGGCTACTCGCACTCCTATAACTAGAGCCATCAAAGGGGCCTTCGCTCACACTCGTGCTGAAGATCTCGTGGTGGCGGCAATTGAAGGAGCCCTTGCCCACATTCCCGAACTTGATCCCCACACCATCGATGACATCATCACCGGCAGTTGGATGCAATCCAAGGACCAGGGTGGAAATATCGCTCGTCGCATTGCGGTGCTCTTGGGCTATGACGGCGTGCCGGGTGTATCCGTCAACCGAGCCTGCGCCTCATCCCTGCAAGCCATCCGAATGGCACATCACGCCATTGGAATGGGTGAAGCACACGCAGTAATCGCCACTGGGGTTGAATCGATTTCCCGCTATGAACACCCAACAAGTGCCGGCTCCACGGCCACGGGCGATCGCCACCCGGGGTTTGCAAGCGCCGATGAAAGCAGCCGACAACATGAAGGTGCGAATCTGACCTGGTCTGACCCTAGAGAACGTGGGCAGCGCCCCGACATTTACGCAGCCATGGGGCAAACAGCGGAGAACGTTGCCAACCTGCGCGCGATCACTCGGGAAGAACAAGATGCCTTTGCCTTGCGATCGCAACAGTTAACGCAACAGGCTGTTGATGCTGGCTTTTTCACTCGCGAAATCACTCCAGTTGTGGTTGACGATGTCAGGATTTCCTTAGACGAATCCCCGCGACCCTTAACCAATGCGGAGGATCTAGCGGCTTTGAAACCAGCATTTCGCCCGAATGGAACCGTGACTGCTGGCAACTGCTGTCCACTCAACGACGGCGCAGCAGCTGTCATCGTGATGAGCCAACAACGAGCAGCTGAGCTCGGACTGACTCCATCGGTTCGAATTGTCAGTCACGGCGTATCGGCGCTCTCGCCTGAAATCATGGGGTTAGGAGCTGTTGAGGCCACGAAGCGAGCGCTCAAGGGTGCAGGGATGAGCGCTCGTGATGTGGATCTTGTTGAGATCAATGAAGCATTCGCCGCTCAGGTTTTGCCCACTATTACCGACTTGGACTTTGACCTAGACCGAGTCAATGTCCATGGAGGAGCGATTGCGCTCGGTCATCCTTTTGGCATGGCGGGTGCACGTTTAACGACCACGTTGATCAATGGCCTCAAAGCTAAGGATGCATCCATTGGAGTGGTCACCATGTGCGCCGCAGGTGGACAAGGTATGGCCATGGTGGTTGAACGAGTCTGAATCGGCGCGGATCACCGGACAGGGCCCGCTGATCTCTTAGTCTTGGTGACACCAATAACCCACCTGGAGATCACGTGTCCACAAATCACAGCGGTCGCACGCGCCAACGAAATGGCATAGCCATCGGCGAAGGGGCCATTCGAAAGATTTTCCCAGCCTTCGTTGTGCTCATGTGGATCACCACATTCTTCTGGGTCAAGAATGGTCAGTGGACATCCTTCAACACCGTCTTGGCCATTGAAGCAACGGTGATTTGCGCGATCGTCTTTGTGAATTTTGTGTACGTCTTTAACTTCGGCTATGCCGCAGCGCTTTTCGTTCTTAACCTGACGATCATCATTACCCAGGGACATCGCCTTGGCGCTGTGATTATCGGTGGACTGCTGATGATTTATGCCATCAGGCTCTTCATTTTTGTTTGGCAGCGTTACCAAGCCGAGTCCTTTGCGCCAAGGAAACAAGGAACGCAGATGGCCCACAAGGCCTTGCCGACACCGATCAAGATCGCCCTGTTTGTTCAAACCAGCACCTTGATGACATTTCATGCCATGACCACCTACAACATTTCCCAGCACGCCAAAACTGAGGGAACCAATGGCGTATCCGGCTGGCTCATCATCGGCGCACTGATCCTCGCGCAGGGCCTGGTGATCGAAGCCCTTGCAGATTCTCAAAAGCAGAAAGCCAAGAAACTTAACGGCAGCACATGGGTGGAGAGCGGATTGTTCGCAAAGACACGGCACCCCAATTACCTGGGCGAAATCCTGGTCCAAGCGGGTCTGATTATTTCGGGGTTTGGCACCGGAAACCATTGGTACATCTATGCAGCCGGCATCTTGTCCCCGCTCTACATCATCATTTTGATGCTTTCTGCAACCACCGGTGGCGAACTTCTTAAGCAACAAAAGTATGGCGAGGATCCGCAATACCGCGCTTACATGCGACGTTCAAATCCACTCTTGCCAAGGCTTCGCAAAACGCTCGTTTAGGTACACCCCCAAAGTCGCTGCACATATCGGGTGTGGCTAATCTTCGGCTCATGTCAACAACATCGATTGTCCTTGTCGTAAGGCATCACGTTGACCTCATGCGGATTTGTTCCAGCTTTTGTTGTTGCTGTAACTAGTCCGCCGTCCGCACATCCCGGGCGCTGCGGCGCTTGCTGGATTGTGTGTGAACTTTGATCCTTCATGCCCCGTTGCGCCCTCCATCCCCTGCACCACTTACTGGAGGAATACTGCAATGAGCGTTACCGACGAATACCTGAAGAACAACCAGACTTACGCTGCGAACTTTTCAGGTCCGCTTCCCCTTCCCCCATCGCGCAACATCGCTGTCGTTGCCTGTATGGATGCTCGGCTCGATGTCTACGGGATCTTGGGACTAGGCCAGGGCGAATCCCACGTGATTCGCAATGCCGGCGGAGTGGTCACCGACGATGAGATCCGTTCGCTGGCCATCAGCCAGCGCCTGCTCGGCACCAAGGAAATCATCTTGATCCATCACACCGATTGCGGGATGTTGACCTTCACTGACGATGAATTCAAGGCAGGCATCCAGGCCGAGACTGGCATCAAGCCTGAATGGGCCGCCGAATCCTTCTCGGACCTTGACGAAGACGTGCGCCAATCCATCAAGCGAATCAAGAACAGCCCGTTCATTCCTCACACCGATGCTGTTCGTGGCTTTGTCTTCGATGTCGCCACCGGCGCGTTGAACGAAGTCAAGTAGAGGTACGCAACTGGCAAAGGGTGGGATCACATTGGCTGTGGTCCCACCCTTTGCATGTGGTCAATACACTGATGGCTCATCCCGCCTCCGTAGCTCAGGGGATAGAGCATCGGTTTCCTAAACCGTGTGCCGCAGGTTCGAATCCTGCCGGGGGCACCACCTTTTTTTACTGTCCTGAAAAGAGTTCGGAGGCTGAGATCTTTCAATCCCAGCCTCCGAACTTGATTCAACTGCTACTTAATAGGCAGCGCCCACGCCGGTGACCCAACTGCGGTCTATGGCAAGCCCGCCGTCCTTGGTGACATCCAAGACGACCAGCGTTGCTGGATCGCGGTTACCAGTTTTGGCATCAATTGTTACTGAACCAGTAACGCCTGGCCAACCCTTAGTCGCATTTAATTGTTTGGTCAATTTAGCTGCATCAAAGCCACCAGTCTTCTCGGCGGCATCGGCCAGCAAATTGAGCGAATCAAATACGTACGGGCTCCAGGTCCCAGGCTCTGCACCAAAGGCCGCCTTGTACTGAGAGACAAAGGCAGGTCCCTTGAGGAATTCACCAGGAGAAGGAACACCAATCACGGAGCAGCCCTGAGCCGCTTCAGTTGAGCCAGCAGAAGTTACATAGCCAGGATCATCCGAGGCATAGTCAGCGATACATGCCGCGGTCACCTTCTGGTCATGGACGGCCTTGGCAATGAGTCCGCCTTCAGGGAAGTAAGTGGCCGCGTAAATCACGTCAGGCTTCAACGCAGCAGCCGCCTTGACCTGGTCAGCGTAGGACTTGGCACCCGGCTTGATTGCCGTGTTTGCCAAAATCTTCACACCCGCTGCCTGGAAAGACTTACTCAACGAAGCATCAATGGAATTGGTGTAGCTGTCTGGTGTGGAGTCATACAAAATTACAGCCGTCTTTGCAGCCTTCCACTTGGTCAATGCCTCTGTGGCCATCGGCGTGATTTGGTAGTCCATCGGCTGCAAGGTGTAGCCGAGACTGTTGGTCTTACTGTTTGACGTCAAGCGAATGGGGACCAGGCCAGCCTTAATAAATAGTGGCAAGGTAATCAGGCCGGTGCCGGTGTTATAAGGACCAACCACGCCATCAAGACCACTCTTAATTGCAGCAGCGGCTCGCGCGCCAGCAATCTTCGGATTGGCTTCATCGTCAATAGGAACGATCACGACTTTCTTGCCGTTAATTCCGCCCTTGGCATTGAGCTGGTCAGCAGCCAGATTGGCTCCCCGGATCATTCCTTCTCCGGTCACACTTTGATCACCGGTAATGGGGGCTTCCACACCAATGCGGACGGTGCCGGTCAGAGCGGGGGTAGCGGTGGCATTGGAGTTACTCGATGAACTCGAGCAGCCGGCCACGGCCAAGGAAACGAGAGCGCAAAGCGCGAAGATCTTCTTGGTATTTTTCATAACGGCAACCATACTCAGCATGAGGATCGAAAACCGGCGCCAACGCCTCGCCTGAGACCACTGTGGCGGTTGTGACTCCCCTCACGCATCGCCGCAGGGCATGCTTTATCCAACCTGCACCTCTACTGTGATTGACGAACCCCAACAAAGGAGACCCCGGTTATGCGCGAGGTTGACAGCTCCAGCGCAGACGACGACTGGGGTTTCATCACTGCTCGGGCCAAGCCCTCAGGGCAAAGTGCAACTAATAAGGATGCCCTGGCTGACCTGATCGAGGCCGACAGCGTCGAGAAGACTGAACCAGTAAAAAACGTTCTTGGCAGTCGACTTGACTCCTGGGGAGACCAATCCTCGATGGACCAACTTCGACAAAGGGCCCGCCCGATCTCCTTGGCGATCGCTGCCGTTTTCATTTTGGGCTACATCAATGAAATTGTTGCTGGTGCACGATTTGTATCACTGCTTGGCGCCAAGGCCGTGATCATCATCTATCCGTTAGCCGGGCTTGGACTGATCGGTGTTGCGCTGTTACAAATTACTTGGATTGACAAACTTCCACGCGATAAGGCGCTCAGCCGGGTCACGATTGCCTATGCCATCGGATTTGTTGTCGGCCTGATACTGGTTGCATTCCCGCAGACCACGGTCTTTGGTTCAGGTTTTATTTGGCTCTTCGCAGACCAACTTAATTTCCTTTTGCCATTGATTGTCTGGGCTATGGCCGGGGATATTTTCAGTGCCGGTGAGGGGCGAAAGATCTACCCATCGATCACCCAGTGGCAATATGGTGGACAACTCATTGGCCTAGCCATCAGCGCCCTTGCGCCGTTTGTACTGATCCCGCTCGGGGTTCCCTTGCCGTTTCTGCTTTTGGTATGCCCGGTTGGGTTGATCGGTCTAGGCATTTTGGTTCCGCGTGCGCTCAAAGGCAAGCCGTTGAGCCAGGGGCATGGGCGAGAGGAAAACACACTCGCCTCCCTGAAGTCTGCGTGGTCCTTTGTTGGCGGCGTGAAGGCGTTTACCGCCATGTTTTCGACGTCGGCATTGGTCTTTATCGCTGGAATGATTTACAAAGGCTCGTTCCTCAGCGACAGTGCAGCAATCGTGAATGACCCAGCGAAACTTCAAATCATCTACGGCCTCACCATGATCGCGGTCTTTACAATGTGTGGCATCTTGCAACGATTCTTTACCACCAAAATTCTCGAGCGGTTTACCATCCCAGGTGCACTGTTGATCTTGCCGATCATGGCCACAGTGTGTGGAATCTTCATGGCCTGGGGTCTCAATGGTGGGCTGGGGATCAAGCCAAACTTTCTGCCATTTTTGATTATTGGAATCATTGCCTGGTGGGTGCCACGATGGAGCGTCGATGATGTTGCCCGTCGCACGGCATTGGCTGTGGTCCCCAACGAAAGGCGAGCTCGCGTTTCCTTCATCATTGATCTCTTGCCAATCTGCCTTGGGCTAATCCTGGCCGGACTAGCTATTGGACTTACTTATTGGACGGGCAAAACTGGGTTGGCGCCTTTGGTGGCTTTGCCCTTTGCCCTCATGGCGATGTATCCGGCTCGGATCATGGCCAGTCAGTGGGACAAGGCCATGCTCAACCCGTTGTTACGCATTCGCAAGCGCCTGTCCGACTAGCCCCGCCAGAGGACCCTCGCCCGGTGGTAAGGCGGGATTTGATAACAATGAGCCCCAAAAGCCTTGCCTAATTCGCAGGTGAAGGGCGAAAATCGGGCAAACGGGGCCAATGACGCATGAAGGGAGCCGGCGGTGCATCAGGAAACTATTGCCACTGTCGATTCTGTCTCCCATGTCTGGTCAAACATTCGACTGGCCTTTCAGCCGGTTCACCACGTCCAATGCCGTCAACCCGCCGGCGCGGAAGCCTTGCTTCGCAGTCTTGAACCAGACGGGAGCTTGCTAGGACCCATGCAGGTCTTGGCTCAAGCAGAACGCTCTGGAACCGATATCGATTTGACCTACTACGTAGCCGCTTTGGCAGCCCGACAAGCCGCTATTTGGACCAAGGAGGAATGGCTTCAGGGATACCGTGTTGGCATCAACGTATCCCCCAGAGTCCTGGGTGAAGCAAACTTTGCCCAGCGGCTGCTGAAGATTTTGGAAGATTCCTCGTGCGATCCACGAAACATCCTGGTTGAACTTACTGAAACTCAATACTTAGATCACTTCCGCTGCGCAATTACCCAAATTCGCGAATTGCGCAGCGCCGGCGTGCTTTTTGCGTTGGATGACTTCGGCATTGGTCATTCCAATATTGGATTGCTGTCAGCACTTCCAGTGGACATGATCAAGGTCGATCCGGTGGTCTTTGGAGCCGAACCAGGAGCTCGAGAGATCAACATCATGTCGCACGTTGTTGGGCTGGCTGAATCTGTTGGCGCCGTCGTCGTGGCCGAAGGGATCGAGACGACCCAGCAATGGAACTGTGTTGAAGCAGCTGGCGTTGACTACGTACAGGGGTGGCTACTGTCTCGGGCCACGTTGCCCGGTGAAGTTGCGCCTGGATGGGGTCCAACCGATGCGGCTCCTTGCACCTGCTGGACCTAGTAGGTGGCAGTACCGCGCTCTTGCGCTTCCCTGGCGCTGTCCAGCGCTGTCTGCACAGCATGTTCTACGTGATCAGGATCGATCTTTAAGGCTGCGCCAATGTGCAGAGCCCAAACCTCAGCCCGAATGTTGGTTTCGAAGTCCAATTCGCCCCGGATGGATTCTCTTCGTGCTTGGCGGTTTTGACTAACCATGACAAAAGTCGAGAGGAAGATCGCCTCCAAACTGACAATCATGGTGAGCAACCCAAAGGGGTAAGTATCAAACGCTAGACCGCCAAAAACGATGCCTGTGTTAATCGCGATCCAGATAAAGAACCAGACTCCATGAAGATAGACAAATCTCAATGATCCAGCGAAGTTTGTGATTTTGTCCGCGGCAATATCCTGCGCGCGCATCGCAGCGCGAACCAACTCATTGGAGTTCTTGGTACTGCGCGCTGCAAATGCCGCATCTGCGGCCGCATCCGCGGATTCGATCATCGCGCAGACAGCGCAGGTAGAAGAGTGGGAAATAGTGGTCATCGCTGGACTCCAAAGGGTGCGCTGGTTATGTGACCATCATGACCGAAACCACGCGATCACATAACCATTGACGCACCAAGGAAAACGAAGAACCTGACTAGCCAGACAAACCGGACCGATTTGTCACATTAGAGGGTGGTTGTGCCCTCAGGAGTGGCCGGCAAGATGAAAGCATTTTCAAGACCTTCTTCTCGTCGATATGGGCTAGCAATAATGGTCCTAGAACTCTTCGTTCCCTCAGAGGTTCCCAAGACCGAATAGCCCAAGTCCACTGCCTTTTGCTTGATGCGGCGGAATTCCAAGGACATCTGGTCTGAGCGAAGGTGCAATTCACCGTTGAGCTCTTCAGGAATTAATTCCGGACGAATTTCATTGACCACAACATCGTCTTGCGCGAAGACCTTCAAAATCATCTTCTTGGCAATGCGGTCAGCCCATGGGGTCTTGTAGAAGTTACGCATTCCGACCCACTTGGTCAGCGTGGTGTTCTCGTCAATGGGGATGTTGGTGTCCCAAATGACTTGGCGACCCAATTTCGGAATGGTCAGGTCAATCATGACGATTGAAGGAAAGAAGAAAGCGGTCTTGACCAACACCGGGGGTGGGTCTTCTTCTTTGTATGCACGTGACTTGGGGAAAATCTGTGAAATCTTGCCCGCTGGCTTGTTCGGTGAACGCTGCTCAACCGTCAGGCGCGCCCACCATTCACCCAGTTCGATTTCAAATTCTTCAACCGGTGGTGCTTTCGGGTCACCAAAAACTCCACCATGAACAAATGGGGTGTGGGACTGGTCGGTGCCGTTTTCCACTACCCGCTCATAGTTTGCATCCCAAGTCCACTCACCGCGGATCGAGCGATACTCAGGGTCATCCATAAACGAAAGGTCTGGAATCGGCACGCGATCAGCTTCTGGAATATCGCCAGGGAAAACCCAGATCCAGCCATGACGCTCTTCGACTGGGTAGGCATCGACACGAGCACGCTTTGAAATTGGCTTGCCACGACCATTGGCCGGAATAACGGTGCATGCACCGTCGCCGCCAAAGCCCCAACCGTGATACGGACAGACCAAGTCATCGTCCTCATTGACGGTGCCCTGCGACAAACTTCCACCACGGTGGATGCAGGTATTGCTCAATGCCCGAACTTCGCCCTTTGACGTGCGCCACAAGACAAGGTCTTGGGCTAAGAGGCGGTGCTTAGACGGGGCGGCAGTGATTTCGTCGCTGAAGGCGATCGCGTACCAGAAGTTTTTGAACATGTGCCTATTCTTGCGCGCCAATGCTCATTTCGCACGTTGGGGGGTCAAACTTTGGGCCCCAAATCTGCCGGCCCTGAGCAACACCTAGCTAGATACCGGTCCCGCTAGGGCAACTAGGACCAGTGCCCGTAGACCGTCACATTCAGGCGCTTGCCGGCCGAGAGGGTGTAGAGCACCTTTGCGTCCTTGATGTACATGTTGATGCAGCCATGGGAGTGACCAGTCCAAGGATCAACCATGAAGCCCGAGCCGTGCTGCCCTTCGCCCCCAGAATGAGGCATGAAGTAATACATCTTTACGTGATACAGGGTCGAGACTTTCTCGCGATACCGTGCCTGGACCGCGTAATTTCCGGTGCGGGTCTGCGATGAATACATCCCACCACGTACTAACCACACATTGAACATCTTGCCGTTGACGAACAAAAAGTCTTGATGGGAAGCGCGGTCATAGCAGGAGTGCCAGCCAGCTGACTTACAGATCTTGGGAATGGCAGCTCGATTGCGGACAGTTCGCTGGATCAATACCGCCCACGTGGGAGTGTCCAAAACTCCGGTGGCCCGCAAACAGTTTCCGGCTTGGAAACGCTTAACAGCTGCCTTCGTCGAAGACCCGTAACGACCATTGACCGAACCGGAATAAACCTTGGCCCAACGAAGTCGATATTGGGCTTCACGCACATGGTTAATGGCGAACGGCCCACCATCCCTCATACCTGGCTTGGTGGCTGCTCGATAAAAGGGACGAGAGGCCGTGGTCTTCTTTGCTATCGCTGCCACCTGACATGCATTTAGTGGTGTTGGTTTTGGGGTTGGCCTTGGCGTCGGTTTTGGCGTCGGGCTTGGCGTACTCGGTGTGGTCGCTGGGGGTGGAGTTGTTGGTGCGGGGTCAACAGCCATCGCACTTGATGGCACCAACAAGGTCCCAGCAACAAAGGTTAAAGTCACGACTCCAGGCCAAAAAACCTTGAAACTCATGATGCGGCCCTTCAAGAAACCCCGCGGACCGTGTCTTTCACCGTCACATCACAAGTGTGCCGTACCCAGCGCGTATTCGCCAAACAGGCTAAGCGACCCGACCGAAGAAATGACTGCTTGAGAAAATAGGTCCTAAGCCACTTCGCGTACCCGGCCGAGATGCGTGGTAGAGCCGACCATTACCGGCGTAGATTCCGACGTGATACACGTGCCCACCGTGGGTGAAAAATACCAAGTCGCCAGGCTTAGCTTGCGAAGCACTGATGTGATGCACGACCGAAGCCTGCTGTGCTGACTGATGCGGCAATGAGCGAGAAATCGCCTGTTCGATCACGTAACGGGTAAATCCGGAGCAGTCAAAAACGTTTGGTCCAGCGCCACCGGCCACATAGGGGCGACCGGAGAATTGCCTAGCGGCGGCAATGATGGAGTTCAAGTTTCTCGTCGTGACAACCTGGGCGGCAACAGAGCGTCCAGCTCGCGAGCGATCCCAAGCAGAAATCGCGCGATTGGTGACAGTGTCAACGGCTCCGGTGCGGGGAAGCTTGCTCCAGTGTTGAATCTGCTTAACCCGCTGAGCTGTGCCACGGTCAAAGATTCGGTCTGGGCGTAGAACGTGTACGCGCTTTTCAAGAGTTAAAACTGCTTTACCTCTCGAGCCAACCTTCAAGACCACACCGGTCGTCGGTTCAGGGTGAACTAATGGAGGCGTGATGGGCAGTTGCGTCACGGGCAATTGAGTAGAAGGTCCAGTGCCGACCGATTGATCAGGTCCGGCAACGCCACTGTTGGCTTGCGCAACAACAGGGGTGACCAAAGCCACCACAAGACCAAAGCCCACGGCAAAAGCCAGCGAGCGGTTAGGAACTCTGAGCATGTCGAAGATGCCCTCTCCGACGCCTTCGGGGTCAGCTGTCGGGTTCGGGCCGGAGTATGGCCCGGCCAACTAGTCACCTAGTTGGCTTCACCCCAAGGCCCAGACGAACTGGGCCGTAAATCTTGGGTCCCCCGCTCCTGCCAAGCGGTTGTGCTTTGCCACCAGGCAGGACTCGGCGTCGGTGTCAAAACGGCTCCAACAGGTTCATTGAAGTTCCTACGACCCTAACCGATGGCCCTGACCAAGGACCATTCGGGAGGGTATTTAGGCACAAATCACACCAGTCACACTAATTAACACGCGACACGCTGGCCTAAATCAGCCTCTCAGGCACCTCCATATGGCTTCGTTAGCCCATACGGGTTAACCAGGCGCACGAACCAAAGGTGGAGCGTTGATTTCAGGCCAGAATTTGATCCAAACTGCAGCCGACCCATCCCACGTATTTGCCGACATCATGATCGCCATGATGTGGACCGTGGTATTCAAGAAACTGCCTCTGCCAGTGCCCAAACGGCCCAAGGCAGAAACGAATACCCGGGAACTAAGCGAGATTTCCTAGGCGTTCAGGGATACAAACACCTGCGATGCGGTTTGAGCATCCAACTCCACGTACTCACCTGAGCGGCCCACCCTGATCGAGCCGTCGGCAAGATTGACGTGCACACTTTCACCCGGTTGAACCCCCGCCCGGAGAAGGACTGACATCAGCAACTCGTCCTCCTGAATGGGTTCGGCCAGCCGACGAACAGTCACCGTCTGGGTGGTGACAGCAGCCAGCGCGTCAAGCCCAATAAATACATCACCGTCAATCTGCTCGGCATCCTCATCAAAAAGATCGGCTAAACCAGGGATCGGATTGCCGTAGGGCGAATGAGTGGGGCGACCCAACAACTCAACGAGTCGTCGTTCGACGGCTTCGCTCATCACATGTTCCCAGCGGCAGGCTTCAGCATGAACCACTTCCCACGGCAAACCAATGATGTCGACCAACATGCACTCGGCAAGTCGGTGCTTGCGCATCACCCGCACAGCCATGGCCCGCCCTGCCGGAGTGAACTCCAAGTGGCGATCGTCTTGCAGGGTCAAGAGGCCATCGCGCTCAAGACGAGCAACGGTCTGGCTCACCGTTGGGCCGCTTTGTCCCAGGCGCTCGGCAATGCGGGCTCGCATCGGTCGTACGCCCTCTTCTTCAAGTTCATAGACGGTGCGCAGGTACATCTCGGTGGTGTCAATCAGGCCGCTCACACAACAACCGTACCCAGATCTGACCCCCGCTGCTCTGCGTTAATCCAGATGCGCCAAGTCCGGTTGCGCTCTAGCGTGAACCCATGACTTCGGTGATGTGGTTTCGGCGGGACTTGCGCCTCAATGACCACGCGGCTTTGGCTCGTGCAGCGGAAGCCGGACCGGTGCTTGGACTGTTTGTCATTGACCCGCATCTGTGGGACAGGGCCGGTGCTGTCCGGCGGGTGTGCCTGCTGCGCAGTCTCGATGCACTCAACGAATCGATGGACGGTCACCTCGTAGTGCGGGTAGGAAGCCCCACCGAGGTGGTGCCAGCAGTAGCGAAGGACGTAGGCGCGAGCACTGTCTTTATCAGCGCCGACTTTGCTCCCTATGGTCAACAGCGCGATGCAG
>CAFBLM010000014.1_pt1 | contig 22765 bp, 23 predicted proteins | sample 7268201 | NCBI WGS metagenome assembly CAFBLM01 (sample SAMEA6814037, study PRJEB35770) | freshwater metagenome | biome: Freshwater; feature: Freshwater reservoir; material: water | place: Czech Republic | collected 2017-05-23 | depth 30m m
CAAAGATGAAGCACCCTTATTTGCATAAGGGCTAGTTGATCTGGCAGAGGACGGATCAACTGACTAGGTATTTCTACGTGTCATTGTCCGTCTCATACCCAAGGAATTCCGTCGCAAGATCCTTTATTCCTCCGATGTGAATGAAACCAGATCCCACGAACGGGGTATTTGGCATTGACTTTCGGCACGCTGTTGAGTTCTCAAGGAGCGGATGCGCACTCAAGCACAGCCTTTCGGCTGGACCCTCGGGCTACTTCCAAAACTTTTGCCTTCAGTCCTTTCCTCGTCTCAGAGGGTTTGACCAAAATGCACCTGTCAGAGCTTGGGGGGCGAAGAGATGCCGCCACGCTTGGTCATAACAGTTCCCCAGGGACCGGCCACCGAAATGTCCGTTACTCCCAACTGGGATTGCCTAGCGTACGCCACGCCTGACTCAGGCGTAAAGGGGGGTCCCCATTCAGGCTCTAAGCCCCCTTTTGGACCCCGGCAATGGTGCGCTTTCCCTTACGCAGCACGAGAAACTCTCCGTGCAGCCAATCTGCCCCAGCAGGCACATACGCCTCATCGGCGATCCGCTGGTTGTTCAGGTACACCCCGCCCTCAACAATTGCTCGACGGGCTGCCGACTTACTGGCTACCAAACCGGCGGCCAGCAGGTAATCCACGACCGTCTCGCCTTCAACATCGCTGGAGTGAACCAAACCGGCTTCGGTTAAGGCGCCAAAGATGGTTATGTGATCAATATCAACCAGTTCTGCTCGACCAAACAATGCTGCAGATGCCGCAATGGCTTGCTCAACGGCGCTGAGACCGTGCACAAGTGTAGTGACATCTTCAGCTAATGCCTTTTGTGCAGCTCGTGCGGCCGGTTCGGTTTGACTTTGTTGTTCAAGCGCAGCGATGTCTTCTTGCGAGCGCGTAGAAAAGATCTTCAGGAAGTTGATGACATCGCGATCGTCAGTGTTAAACCAGAATTGGTAAAACGCATACGGCGAAGTCAACTCGGGGTCAAGCCAAATGGTTCCCGATTCAGTCTTACCAAATTTTGTGCCATCGCTCTTCGTTAACAAGTGGGTTGTCAACGCGTGAACTGTTTCGGCATCGACGCGACGCACCAATTCACAGCCAGCAGTGATGTTGCCCCACTGGTCGCTACCACCAATTTGCAACGTGCAACCGTGACGGCGGCGAAGTTCGAGATAGTCCATGGACTGCAGCAGTACATAGGAAAATTCCGTGTAGGAAATGCCATTTGACTCAAGTCGGGTCTTAACGGCATCGCGATCCAACATGCGATTGACGCTGAAGTGCTTGCCCACATCGCGCAGGAATGTGACCACATCCATTGATGCGGTCCAGTGCAGGTTGTTGACCAAAATCGCGTCCGTATCGCCTTTACCAAAGCTAAGAAAGTGCTCGAGCTGGCTTTGAATACGACGCACATTGTCAGCAGCCACATCAGCATCGAGCCAGGATCGTTCGCCGCCGGGCTTGGGATCGCCAATCAACCCAGTTGCGCCACCAACTAAGGCGATTGGTTTATGCCCTGCCTCTTGCAAACGTCGCATGGTGATCACCTGCATCAAGTGGCCTACATGCAAACTTGGTCCGGTCGGATCAAAGCCACAGTAAAACGTGACGGGCGCATCATCAAGCGCAGTACTCAGCGCTGCTTCATCTGTAGTTTGCGCTAACAGTCCACGCCAGGTCAACTCCTCCAAGATGGGGTTCATCGACCGTCCCCCGCGCCGGCTGAATTGATCCACGCTTGAGCCGCCGTGAGCTCGGCTTGGAGTTCACCCAACTGTTGTGCGACTTGATCAGGAGCGGTACCGCCGCGTGAATCACGCGAGTTGATGCTTCCGCTCACGGTCAGTACGCCCTTAACTGCAGGCGTTAAGTGCTCTGACACGGCTGCCAACTGCGTATCGGTGAGGTCACTGAGCTCAATGCCCTGGGCCTCACAGACTTTGACACAGGCACCTGCGATCTCGTGCGCATCCTTAAAGGCCACTCCCTCACGGACCAACCACTCGGCAATGTCGGTCGCAAGGGAAAAACCTTGCGGAGCCAATTCAGCCAGCCGCGCAGTGTTAAAGGTCAGCGTGCTCACACATCCAGTCACCGCCGGCAACAACCTCACCAACTGGTTGACCGCATCAAAGACTGGTTCCTTGTCTTCTTGCAGATCTCGGTTATAGGCCAACGGAAGTGCTTTGAGTGTGGCAAGTAAACCAGTCAGATCACCAATCAACCGGCCAGCTTTACCCCTAGCAAGTTCGGCGACATCAGGATTCTTCTTTTGCGGCATGATCGAAGAGCCGGTGGACCACTCATCGGCCAACGTGACAAAAGAGAACTCCTTGGTTGACCACAAAACGATTTCCTCAGCCAACCGCGAAACATCAACGGCGATCATCGCTAGTACAAAGGACAGTTCAGCGGCAAAATCACGCGATGACGTGGCATCAATAGAGTTCGGCGCCGAAGAGCTGAAGCCGAGTTTGCCCGCTAAGGCTTCCGGATCTAGACCCAATGATGTCCCGGCAAGTGCGCCCGATCCGTAGGCAGATACATCGGTTCGCGCGTCCCAATCCTGCAGCCGCGAAATGTCACGCAACAGTGGCCACACATGGGCCAACAGGTGATGAGACAACAACACAGGTTGGGCATGTTGTAAGTGAGTGCGTCCGGGCATGACAGCACCTTCGTGTTGCCTAGCTTGCGCAATCAATGCATCACACAATCCTGAAACCAGGTGCGCCACAACCCTGGCTTGATCACGTGCATACATGCGAAAAAGAGTGGCCACTTGATCGTTACGCGAACGACCAGCCCGCAGTCGACCGCCAAGATCTGGACCAAGACGTTCAATCAAGCCACGTTCAAGTGCCGAATGCACATCTTCATCGGTAGGCAAGGGCGCGAAATCCCCGCTGGCAACTGCTGCTTCAAGTTCATCAAGAGCATCAAGAATCGACGCGCATTGGTCTGCGGACAACAAGCCAGCGGTGAGCAGTCCTTGAGCATGCGCCCGAGATCCGGCAATGTCGTACCGAGCCAGCGCCCAGTCAAAGTGCGTGGAAACGGACAAGGCAAACATCGCGTCGGCCGGACCGGACGCGAAACGACCTCCCCACAACGTGTCGGGAGTCTGCTTACCCATTAGTTCCCCTCACTCTTTGATTGCGCTCAGCGGCTATGCGACTAGGCATTCCCCAAATATCAACAAAACCCTTAGCCAGCGACTGGTCGTAGGTGTCGCCTTCGTCGTACGTGGCCAAATCGAAGTCGTACAACGAAGCATCTGATCGACGTCCGTTGACAACAGCTGACCCTGCGTGCAACTTCATCCTGATCTCCCCTGTGACGAACTCCTGCGTTGACGCAATGAAAGCGTCCAGGGCATCCTTCAAAGGTGAGAACCAGAGACCGTCATAGACCAGTTCACCCCATCGTTGTTCAACACCGCGCTTAAAGCGGGCCAAGTCGCGTTCAATGGTCACGTTTTCCAACTCTTGGTGCGCGGTAATCAAAGCAATCGCGCCTGGGGCTTCGTACACCTCACGAGACTTAATCCCCACGAGCCGATCCTCAACCATGTCCAAGCGACCGATCCCCTGCGCCCCGGCGCGCTTGTTCAATTCTTCAATGGCTTGCAACATGGTGACTTTGCGACCATCAATGGCAACCGGTACGCCAGACTTAAACGAGATCACGACTTCATCGGCTTCGCGAGGTTGACTCGGGTCAGCCGTGTAGGAGTACACATCCTCAATAGGTGCATTCCAAATATCCTCAAGGAAGCCAGTTTCAATCGCTCGACCCCAAACGTTTTGGTCAATGGAGTATGGCGACTTCTTGTTGACGTCAATGGGCAAGTTGTTGCGCTCAGCAAACTCGATGGCCTTATCCCTGGTCATGCCTGAGTCACGAACCGGTGCAATGCACTTCAAGTTCGGTGCCAACGCAGCGATACCGACTTCAAAACGCACCTGGTCATTGCCCTTGCCAGTACAGCCATGACCCACGATCGTGGCGTTGTGCTTCTTGGCAGCATCAACAAGGTGCTTAACAATGGTCGGTCGTGAGAGAGCTGAAACCAGCGGATACCGATCCATGTACAGCGCATTTGCTTGAAGGGCCGGGAGGCAGTATTCATTGGCGAACTCATCACGGGCATCTGCTACTTCTGCTTCAACCGCGCCACAATCCAGGGCTCGCTGCCTGATGACATCAAGGTCTTCGCCACCTTGGCCTACATCGGCTGCCACGGCGATAACTTCTGCACCGGTTTCCTCAGCGATCCAACCAATCGCTACGGAGGTGTCGAGCCCTCCCGAGTAGGCCAGTACTACGCGCTCTTTCACTTGATGTTCCCTTCGTTGTTTGCGTGCTGAACAAATTGTTTGATGGACCGGCAGTTATGGCTCACCGGCGCGCCGAACTAAGCGCCAGCAGATGTTCCACAACCGCCTGACCACCGGTTAATTCCGCCGTGATTAACAAAACCGTGTCGTCTCCGGCCACACTTCCGATCACGCCCGGTAAGCCGCCATGATCAATCGATGAGGCAAGAAACTGAGCCGCACCCGGGGGCGTGCGAACGACCACCAGGTTGGATGAGGCTTCAACCCCAACGACCAACTCTTCAACCACTCGAGCCAGCCGAGCAGAAGCGGCCCTCTCGTCTGATCCATCGCTGCCATTGTCAATGACGTAGACCAGATGACCCTCTGCTCCACGTAGTCGCACGGCACCGAGTTCAAGCAGATCACGTGACATGGTTGCCTGAGTGACCTCAACGCCGCGTTGGGCCAATAGGTCACGCAGTTCGGGCTGTGACTTGACCTGCTGACTTGCGAGCAAGTCGACGATGAGCTTGTGACGGGCGATCTTGGTTTGGGGGATGCTCATGCGATCGCCTCCTGCAAGATCGACGGCAACGCTGCCACGAATTGATCGATGTCTAACTTGGTAATGATCAGCGGCGGAGCCAGGCGAATGGCATCTGGAGTCACTGCGTTAAGCAAGAATCCGTGCGAACGAGCGCTTGCTTCCACGGCCGCACTGGGTAGGCCGACGAGTTCGATGGCCTGCAGGAGACCAAGGCCCCTAACGCCTGCGATGTTCTTGTGTCCCAAGCCCATGATCGACTCCGACAGATACTGCCCCACTTGAGCGACCTGCGCCAGGAGGTCGGTGCCTTCTATCGTCTCAATGACAGCCACGGCAGCTGCGCAAGAAATGGGATTGCCACCAAAGGTTGAGCCGTGATCGCCGGGTTCAAAAAGATCAGCGGTGCGACCAAAGGCGATCACCGCGCCAATGGGAAGTCCAGCACCTAGACCTTTTGCCAAGGTGATCACATCAGGAACAACGCCCGCGGCCAGGCAAGCAAACCAATCACCGGTGCGCCCCATTCCGGTTTGCACCTCATCAATGACCAAGAGCGCACCTTGTGCATCGCACAGTTCACGGGCGGCCTTCAGATAACCCTGTGGAGCCGGATGCACTCCACCTTCACCTTGAATCGGTTCAAGAAATACGGCCGAGGTTGATGGCGTGATCGCAGTCTTAAGCGCATCAACCTCACCGAAGGTCACGAAAGTCACATCACCAGGCAACGGTTCGAAAGGGGCCCGCTTACTGGGCTGTCCAGTCAGAGCTAGGGCTGCAGCAGTTCGCCCATGGAAGGAACCCCTGGCAGCGACCAGACCGGTGCGTTGACCAGCCCCGTGCTTTCTGGCCAGCTTGAAGGCTGCTTCGTTTGCGGTTGCGCCATCGTTACACAAAAAGATCTTGCACGGTTGGCCCGTGAGCGACTGCAGTTTTTCCGCAAGGGCCAAAGCTGGCTCATTGGCGTACAAGTTGCTGGTGTGGGCAAGTTTGGCAACTTGTCTGGAGACAGCTTGCACAACGGCTGGATGCCCATGACCCAAAGTAGACACCGCAATTCCGCCGAGGAGATCGAGGTAACGATTACCTTCGGTGTCAAAAACCCACACTCCATCGCCGTGATCGAGTTCGATCGCCGGAGTTGCGTAATTGCTCATGAAGGCGGCGTTCCACCGAGTAGCAAGGCTCATGGCGTGACCATCGTTCCGCTGCCTTCGTCAGTAAATACCTCAACGAGCACAGCATGCGGAACCCGACCATCCAATACATGGGCAGTGGGAACTCCCCCTTGGACCGCAGTAAGACAAGCATCCATTTTTGGAATCATCCCGCTGGTCAGGGACGGCATGAGCTGAGCTAATTCGTCGGTCGAAATAGATGAGATGACTTCATCGCTGTCTGGCCAGTTGGCATACAGGCCTTCAACATCGGTGAGCACAATCAACTTCTCGGCCTTCAAGGCCACCGCCAGTGCAGCAGCAGCGGTATCGGCATTGACGTTGTACACCTGGCCATCAGAGCCAGCAGCAACGCTGGAGACAACGGGAATGCGCCCTTCGGCAAGCAGGCTATGGACAAAGCCAGGGTCAACCGATGCCACATCGCCAACCAGGCCGATGTCAATGACCTGGCCGTCAACGATGACTTCATGCTTTTGTGCAACGAAGGTTCGAGCATCTTCACCAGATAGTCCAACCGCGTAAGTGCCGTGGGCGTTAATCAAACCCACGATTTCGCGTTGCACTTGGCCGGTGAGCACCATCCGGACAACATCCATCGCCTCTTGCGTAGTGACCCGATAGCCGGCCACAAAGGTGGATTCAACGCCAAGCTTTTCCAGCATGTGCGTGATTTGGGGGCCACCACCGTGAACCACTACGGGACGAAGCCCAGCATGGCGAAGAAACACAACGTCTTCAGCAAAGGCTTTCTTCAATTCATCGTCGATCATGGCGTTGCCACCAAATTTGATCACGACCGTTTTTCCTTGGAACTTTTCAAGCCAAGGCAAAGCATTGGCCAACGTCGAAGCCTTGGCTAGTGCCATCTCCCGATCACGCTGCTGATTGCTCATGATGAATACGCCGAGTTCTCATAGACGTACTCGCTGGTCAGATCATTGGTCCACAGGCTCGCCTCATCGGCGCCGGCTGCTAAGTCAACGGTGATAACCACTTCGCGTTGCGTCATAGAAACCAAGGAGCGATCAGCATCAGGTGCGCCATTTCTGCACACCCATACTCCATTGATGGCAACCGACACTCGGTCAGGATCAAACACCGCCTGGGTAGTTCCGGCAGCGGCTAAGACTCTGCCCCAGTTCGGATCTTCGCCATGGATGGCGCACTTGAGCAGATTGCTCCTGGAAATGGAGCGAGCAACATCAACAGCGTCATCGCTACTGACCGCATTGATCACATCGATGCGAATGTCCTTGCTGGAACCTTCGGCATCGCCGATGAGCTGTCGAGCTAGGTCAGCACATACTTCGTTAAGGGCTGTCTCAAATTCCTCATTTGTTGGAGTGACACCTGAAGCCCCAGAGGACAAAACCAAAACCGTGTCGTTAGTGGACATGCAACCATCGGAGTCAATGCGCTCGAAGGTTGTCGACACCGCAGAGCGAGTGGCCGTTTCAAGATCACCCTTGGCAATGACAGCGTCCGTGGTGATCACCACGAGCATGGTGGCCAAACCCGGCGCCAGCATGCCCGCACCCTTGGCCATTCCGCCAACGACAAACCCGCCGGATTGGACAACGGCCGTCTTTGGCTTGGTATCGGTGGTCATGATGGCCAGCGCTGCATCGGCCCCGCCTTCGACCGAGAGAGATTGCCAGGCTGAGTTCACGCCAGCCAACAATGCATCCATGGGAAGCAACTCGCCAATAAGCCCGGTTGAACACACGGCAACATCACCGGCAGAGATTTGCAAGGTGGCCGCAACATGTTCTGCACTTCTATGAGTATCAGTGAAACCTTGCGGACCAGTACAGGCATTAGCACCGCCACTGTTGAGCAGCACGGCATCGATGCGACCATCGGCAACACATTGCATCGACCACTGCACCGGAGCGGCTTGAAATCTGTTACGGGTGAAAACACCGGCGGCAACTTTGTCTGGTCCATCGTTTATGACCAGCGCGAGATCATGATTTCCGCTTGCCTTGATTCCGGCTTTAACTCCACTTGCCCTAAATCCCTTTGCAGCTGTCACGCTCATGGAGCCACCGCCAATCCAGTGAGCCCAAGAGTTTCGTCAAATCCAGCCATCAGGTTTGCATTTTGAATGGCCTGACCGGCTGCACCCTTAGTCAAATTGTCAATCGAACTGACAACACTGACCCGACCAGAATGCGCATCCACTGCTACTTGCAGATGAACATGGTTCGAACCCAAAACAGCACCGGTGGTTGGCCATTGCCCTGGCGCAAGCACGTGGACGAATGCTTCGTTGAGGTAGGCGGCGTGCAAGGCATCGTAAACATCCTCAGCCGTCGTGCCAGGCTCCGCTTTGGCTGTTGATGTGGCCAGGATTCCCCTCGGCATAGGAGCCAGAGTGGGCGTGAAGAGAACTTGAGTGGCCTGTCCGCATGCAGCACTGAGGGCTTGTTCAATTTCCGGCGTGTGCTGATGAACACCACCGACCTTGTAGGCCGACATTGAGTTCATCACTTCACTTCCCAGTAGCGAATCCTTCAATCCCCTACCGGCGCCTGAGGTGCCCGATGCCGCCACGATGACGATGTCTTCTGGCTGAACTAGGTCCGCCGCTAACAGTGGCGCAAGTCCAAGGATGATGCCGGTTGGGAAACAGCCTGGATTAGCTACCCGTCTACTTGATGCGATGGCTTCGCGAGCACCAACGAGTTCAGGTAATCCATACACCCACGTTCCAGCGTGCTCACCGTCGTAGTACTTCTCCCAAGCATGGGCATCGGTGAGTCGAAAATCCGCGCCAAGGTCTACCACTAAACATGACTGTGGAAGTTGGGCAGCCAACTGACCTGATTGACCATGTGGCAATGCCAGGAAGACAACATCGGCCTGGCCCAAAACGGTGGCGTCAGTGTCGACAAATACTTGTGAGCCAAGATCAGTCAGGTGCGCGTGCACGGTGGAAATAGCTACTCCGGATTGCTTACCGGCGGCCACCTGAGAAATCTCAAACATGGGATGAGCCGAAAGCAGACGCATTAGTTCCCCACCGGCATAGCCACTGCCACCAGCAATGGAAGCGGTTAGCGCCACCAGATCCTCCTAGTATGTATGAACTTCCACTCTACTGCAAAAGCATACAGCATGATCCTAGGAGCGCAGGACTGCCCCATGGCGTGCCTGGGCTGCTTCAACGGCAGCCTGCCGAGCTTCGGCCACTTCACCATCTTCAAGGGTTCTATCCATGGCTCGGAAGCGAAGCGCGAAGGCCAGTGACTGCTTGCCCTCACCTACCTGCGGGCCTTGATAAACATCAAACAGGCGTATGGACTCTAGAAGCGGCCCCGCCGCATTTTCGAGCGTGGATTGAAGCGATTGCACCGACACTGAAGTTTCAACCACCAACGCAATATCTTCTTTTGCTACCGGGAAGGTTGAGACATTAGGTGCACCCGTGATGGCATGACGATGATCAATCAAGGTGTCAAGACTCAATTCCATGGCGCAGGTTCGTGGCGGCAGGGAAAGTGATTCGCACACACGTGGGGCAAGCTCTCCGGCGAAACCAACCACAATCGAATCCCCCACCGACAGCTGCGCACAACGACCCGGATGCCAGGGTGCAGCGGTACCGGAACCTATAACAAGTTCTACTTTGGCGGCTTGAGCGATGATGCGCGCTGACTCAACCACGTCCTGCCAAACAACGGCCCGGCCTGGTCCCCACCAACCAGAACGTTCGCGTTGACCGGTCATCACCACAGCCAGGTGGCGCTCCTGAGAAGGCAGCGACGCATCTAATCCAGCTTGCTGGCTTTCATCCGGGCGCGATGTCACTGAGGGCCTGAGGACATCGTGCCCGCGAGCAAGGCTATGGCCGGCGGGCCAGGTTGAAACGGAACCGATTTCGAAGATGAGGTTTTCGTCGTTTCCGCGACCTAGATTGCGCTTGAGAATGTTGAGCAGGCCCGGCAACAACGTTGTGCGCATAAACGGCTGCTCTTCGGAAATCGGATTGGCCAAGCGCACAAGTTGGCGGCGCGGGTCATCGGGACCGATCATCAAGTCATCGAGTTCTGTCGAACCGACAAAGGGATACGCCAACACTTCTACGTGACCGGCGTGGGCCAGGGTTTGAGCCACGCTTCGACGCAATCTTTGAGCTGGCGTCAAACCACGCCCCGAGGGCAACCGCGGCAGCGAACTGGGAACGTTGTCATAACCAAAGAGTCGAATAACTTCTTCGTCGAGGTCAGCGGGGTCGGTTAAGTCTGGGCGCCACGTGGCAGGTGTGACATCAACAACTCCTGATGTTCCCGAGACAACGCATCCAACACTGGTCAGCGCTTGCGCCGCAAAATCATCCGAAATCTCAATCCCAGCAGTTCGCGCAGGGCGTTGAAGGTCAAATGCAATCGCAGGAGTTGACCCCCGCAGATCCACCTGTGAAACGGAAGCAAGTTTTGCGCCACCATGCTCGACCAACAAGGAGATCGCTAGCGCTGAGGCTGCACTGGGCAATGCTGGATCGGTGCCACGTTCGAAACGACGGGATGCTTCGCTGCTGAGTTTGTGGCGACGACTTTGCCGAGCAACAGCGATCGGGTCGAAGTGGGCCGCTTCTAGCAATATGGCGCTCGTAGAGCCGTCTACTTCAGTACTGGCACCACCCATGGTGCCTGCCAAGGCAACGGCACCTGAATCATCAGCGATGACCACATCGTCTGGGTCAAGGTCGCGAGCAACCTCATCCAGAGTGGTCAACTTCTCGCCGGCGAGCGCCCGGCGCACGCGAAGTGTGCCTGAAACCTTGGCCGCATCAAATGCATGCAGTGGCTGACCAGTTAAGAGCATCACGTAATTGGTCACATCAACGGCCAGTGAAATCGGTCGCATGCCCATTAAACGCAGTCGAAGGGCTAACCAATCAGGAGTTGGCGCTGCTGGGTTGAAACCAAGAAGTTCGCTGACAATGATGCGGTCTGCCCCATCATTGATTTCAGCGCGATTACCAGCCGGCGCTGATGGCAAGTCAAACGCGGCAGGGTCGTTGAAGGCTGCGCTGTAACCAACGGAGAGTTCACGAGCAACCCCGCGCATTGAAAAGCAGTAACCGCGATCAGGAGTTACCGCTAAATCAAAAATCTGATCAGACTTACCGACAATCTCACCGGCATCCGAGCCGATCGTCGTTGACGGATCAAGGATCATAATTCCTGAGTGATCATCACCAAGGTTGAGTTCTTTAGCCGAACAAATCATCCCGTCTGAGATGTGACCGTAGGTTTTGCGAGACGCAATGGCAAACCCCCCTGGCAGCACCGCACCAGGCAGAGCTGCAATGACATGGTCACCCACCGAGAAGTTCGCTGCCCCACACACAATCCCGCGAACGCCACCGTGGTCAGGCCCTACCTCAACCTGACACCACCGAATGGTTTTACCGTTGGCCTGAGCCTGCTCTTCAAACGAGTCAATGCGGCCGACAACCAAGGGGCCAACAATCTCGCCCACCACATCAATGGCTTCGATCTCTAAACCGGCGCTGACTAACTTCACGCCGATGGCATCAACATCATCGCCAGCTGGAATGGCAACAAGTTCGCGTAGCCAGGAAACGGGAACCCGCATCAGAGTTCACTTCCAAAGGCAGTGGTGAAACGCACATCGCCCTCGACCATGTCGCGCATGTCTGTTATTCCATGGCGGAACATCAAGGTTCGTTCAAGTCCCATTCCAAATGCGAAACCGGAGAAGCGATCTGGATCTACCCCGCAAGCGGCAAGGACGCGAGGATTGACCATCCCGCAACCACCCCACTCAATCCAGCGCGGTCCGCCCTTTGCTTGTGGAAACCACAGGTCAAGTTCAGCTGATGGCTCGGTGAAAGGGAAATACGACGGGCGAAGGCGAGTCTTGGCATCCGGTCCAAACATGGCCACCGCAAAGTGATCCAGGGTTCCCTTTAAGTCAGCCATTGTGATGCCCTCATCAACGGCCAGGCCTTCGATTTGATGGAAGACCGGCGTATGGGTGGCATCCAATTCGTCAGTCCTAAAAACTCGACCTGGACACACGACATAGATCGGTGGCTCTGAGCCAAGCATGGACCGAATCTGCACCGGCGAGGTATGAGTGCGTAGCACTAGGCCAGCATCGGCAGCTTCAACAAAGAAGGTGTCTTGCATGGTGCGCGCGGGGTGATCGGGGGCCAAGTTCAACGCATCAAAGTTATGCCATTCGGTTTCAATCTCTGGCCCTTCAGCAACCTCATAACCCATGGCCACAAAGACATCAACAATGTGTTCGGAAATTGTGGACAGTGGGTGACGCGCCCCTAGCGGGTAGCGATCCCATGGCAAGGTGACGTCCACTTTTTCCTCGGACAAGGCCCGCGCATCACGCTCATCTTCGAGGACGACTTGTCGCGCCTCTAGGGCCTTCTTGATCTCGGCACGAGCGCGACCTATGAGTTGTCCGGCATCAGCCTTAGCTTGCGGCGGAAGTGCGCCAATTTCCCGATTGGCCAAAGTCAACGGCGCCTTTTCACCGGAGTGCGCCAGACGGGCGGTCTTGAGTTCATCGAGGGTATTTGCCGCCTCGATATCAGTTAATGCCTGCTCAACGGCTGCCTGTACGGCCGCAGGTTGAAGAGCCGCGACCGCAACAGGGTCAAAGCTCTTATTGGGGGCAGACATTCAGGGCTCCGGGGATCGACTCAGCCAAGGTATTGACATCTTAGTAAAGGCAAGCACTAACTTCGCTGTTCGCGCGCCGAGGCGTACAAGCAAACTGCCGCTGCGGTGCCAAGGTTCAAACTTTCAGCCTGACCGTAAATGGGCACGGCGACCACTTCGTCGCACAGCTGAAGGATGTCCTCCGGTAAGCCCCATGCCTCGTTGCCAAATACCCATGCGGTGGGTTGAGCCATCGCCGAAACGATCTGACGTTGATCAAGGGTTGCACTTCCACCCCCATCAGCGGCAAAGACTTGCAAGCCTGCCTGCTTTGCTTGGGCAATGGCCTGTGCAACCGAGACCCCCACACTCAGCGGCAGGTGGAACAAACTGCCCGCACTAGCACGAACTGCTTTTGCGTTGTAGGGATCAACGGATTCACCAGCGACAATGACGGCATCGGCGCCGGCTGCATCACTACATCGAATCACCGTTCCAGCATTTCCTGGATCGCGAACATTTGCCAAAATGGAAACGAGTTTGCTCTTTGTCGTAAGACTTTGCTCTAGGGGCACATCAATGAAAGAGCACACACCGATGATTCCTTGCGGAGTTATGGTCTGCGCCAGTGAGTCCAAAACAGTTTCGGCAACGGTGTGCATTTGCGCACCACTTGCTCGCACGGCTTCGAGTAAATCCGGAAGTTTTGCGGCCACCGACGAGGTATAGAAAACCTCGCGCAGAACGCCTTGGGCGTTAACCGCTTCTGAGATCGCTTGCGGACCTTCAGCCAGGAATGCCCTGTCTTGGGCTCTAAAGGAGCGCTTGGAAAGCCGACGAGCCGCACTAAGGCGTGCGGCTCGAGGACTTGTGAAATCTGTCAAGAAATTTAGACCGGGGCGTTGCGATCGGCCGGCAGGGCATTCTTGGCCAACTCAACCAAGGCATTGAATGCCTCAGGTTCGTTGACGGCCAGCTCAGCCAACATGCGACGGTCAACTTCAATGCCGGCAAGGCCCAAACCTTGAATGAAACGGTTGTAGGTCAAGCCCTGTGCGCGTGATGCTGCATTGATGCGCTGAATCCACAGTCGGCGGAAGTCACCCTTACGCGCTTTGCGGTCGCGGAAGCTGTAAACCATCGAGTGCGTGACTTGTTCCTTGGCCTTGCGGTACAGGCGCGAGCGTTGCCCGCGGTAACCGCTTGCGCGCTCAAGTACTTCACGACGCTTCTTCTGAGCATTTACTGCTCTCTTTACGCGTGCCATCTGTCGTGCTCCTTGCTAGTGAACCGGTCTAGTTAGACCGGGAAGAACCGGACGGGGAATGAACATGGCTCACAGGCCAAGCAGCTTCTTTGCCTTCTTGGTGTCGGCAGGGCTGAGCTGAACGTCAAGGGATAGACGTCGGGTGCGCTTGCTGGCCTTGCTCTCCAGCAGGTGGCGCTTATTGGCCCGCTCGCGCATGAGCTTGCCTGAGCCTGTAACGCGGAAACGCTTCTTTGCTCCGCTATGCGTCTTGTTCTTCGGCATTGTGTGCCAACTCCTCAGTAGAACTATCGGGGGAAGATGTCTCGGTTCGAGCTACTCGCTCTGCCTTGGCATCGGCCTTCTTCTTCAGCGGTCCTAAGACCATGATCATGTTGCGACCGTCCTGCTTAGGCGAATATTCGACAAAACCAATATCCGAAACATCTTCTGCAAGCTTCTGCAGCAAGTTGTAGCCCAACTCAGGTCGGCTTTGCTCACGACCGCGGAACATGATCGTGATCTTGACCTTGTCACCCATATTCAAGAACCGAATGACGTGAGACTTCTTGGTCTCGTAGTCGTGCGGGTCAATCTTTGGGCGAAGCTTCATTTCCTTGATGACGGTATTCACCTGGTTGCGACGCGATTCACGCGCCTTCAACGCTGTTTCGTATTTGAACTTTCCGTAGTCCATCAATTTACAAACCGGAGGATGTTCATTGGGAGCCACTTCGACCAGGTCAAGATCAGATTCTTGAGCTAGACGTAATGCATCCTCAATACGAACAATTCCCACCTGCTCGCCGGCTGGTCCAACCAACCGCACTTCAGGTACACGGATTCGGTCATTTACGCGAGGTTCAACGCTGATACTTGGCTCCTTCGTCGATCAAGTGACCTGCATAAACAAAGAGGCCTTCGCTTATGAACCAGCGAAGGCCAAAACCGGCGTGTATGGCAAGCCGACAAGGCCTGCGCATGCGCCAAAATGCAGCGCACTACACGGCACTCTTGCGAGTGCGACCGGACCCGACAACTAACTCGTTGATGCGGGTGGGAGTAAGGCCTCCACTTGTCGCTGCCCTTACGGCCAGCGGGTCATGACAAGGCTACCAGCCAGCCCTGTCACAAAGCCCAACGGCCGGTCTCAGGTGAGACCGGCCGCTGTGAGGGGGAACGCGTAGCCCGCAGGCCACACGCAGCGCCGGAGTTAACCGGCGACAACTAGATCAGGCGTCAGCCTTTTGTGAAGCCAACCATGGGATAACCGCGGCTGCGATCAGACCACCGACCAGTGGTGCGGCGATGAACACCCACAGTTCATTCAAGGATGAGCCACCGGTCAAGATGGCAGGTCCAAAGGAACGGGCTGGGTTGACTGAGGTGCCAGTGATCGGGATACCGACCAAGTGGACCGCAGCCAGGGCCAAACCGATGGTCAAGCCCGCAAAGCCAACGTTCTCGGACTTGGTGACCAACAAGATGACACCAACGAAGATGAAGGTCAGGACAACTTCAGTGATGAAGGATCCAGCGGTTCCAACCGTTGCGGTTGAGTTCGAACCAAGCGCGCCGGTGGTGTCCTTCAGACCTGAGTGCACCAAGTACTTCAGCAATCCCGCGCCAGCTAGGGCCCCCAAGAACTGCGCGATGATGAAGTAAATACCTTCTTGGATACCTTGACGACGAGTCGCCATCATGGCGATGGTCACTGCAGGGTTAACGTGGCAGCCGGAGATTCCACCAATGGAATACGCCAATGCCAAGAGCACCAGACCGAAGGCCAAGGCCACACCAACAATGTTCAGCACTGACTGGTCTGGGCCTGACTTCAAGCCACCAACAGCTGCACCAACAGCGACAATTACCAGGATCGCGGTTCCAAGGAACTCCGCGACTAACTTGCGGACCATGCTTAACCTCCGAAAAGGCCTAGGGGGAAGGACGTCTTAGATTTGCACGCTCCCGCCTTCACAATCGCGCAAGCAGGTCGGCGTGTCGCCAATTCGTGCCTAGCGGCCGATTGGTGCTGGGCGTGGGCCCCTAGCCTTGAACGAAACCAAGCCCAGCATCGAGCCGCTCGCGCAGGATGGGCACCGATTCCAGCTCACTGGCCAAGGATTCGATTCTGGACATCAGGTCCCCAGCTTCAATCGCAGGTGTGCCGATCACCACCAGCGCATCACAGACATCTGAAGCCGCTGGCCGATCCAAGTGCACATCTAGTCCATGATCCCTAGCCATCTGCGTGATCACTTCGACGATCTCCAGGTCTTGCCAGACTTCTTTTGCCTGACGCGAAGCGGCCAGCGAGCGAAGGTGGGAGCCGGCTAAAGCGATTCGATGCGGTCCGGCGAAATCAATAATCAAAGCAGCGCACTCCTGCTCCAATGCGGTTTGAGCCGCATCATCGGCCGTGGTGGGAACCAACCGCGCTTGTTGGGACCATAAACCAGCGGTTGCAACGCTGGAGAAAACCAACAGAGCGCGCCACCCTTGATCGGATTGAAAAATGGGTGTTTCCAGGTGACTTTCTTTTTCAACCTCTAAGCCGTTGATTACACCTGATGCATCAAGCTGGGCTTGAGTGGGCAAAAGCAAACGCTGCCCAACAAGGACATTGGCGAGTTCGCGAAAACTTAACTGCTGTGCACTGCACCTTTGGAGTGCCAGTGCCACCTCTTCAACCGCATCCCCGTTATCGCCAGCGAAGGCCGAAACGGGAATGATGGCACCATCAAAGGGGTTCATTACAAACGGCAAGCGTGAATGTCTGTAACGATGACTCCCCTAGCCCCTAGGTTCCACAGGGAATCCATCACCAGGTGCTGATCTGCTCGAGGAACCATGGCACGAACAGCCATCCAACCTTCGTCCCGCAGCGGCGAAACCGTAGGTGACTCAATACCCGGAGTCAGTTCACAAGCTTTTTCCACCAGCTCGGCACTCACGTCGTACTCCATCATGACGTAGGTGCGCGCCACAATGACACCTTCAAGGCGACGCAAAAGTTGCTGGACTTCCACATTGGAGCCAACCTCCGAGCGGCCAATCAAAATCGCTTCGGATTGCAAGATCGGCTCGCCCACGAGCTCAAGGCCGGCTGCTCGCAGTGTGGTTCCGGTATCGACCACATCGGCAACGGCGTCGGCAACGCCCAGTGCAACGGCATTTTCCACCGCACCATCGAGGCCGACCACATCAGCGCTGACGCCAGCATCGGCCAGAGCTTTGGCCACGATGCCTTTATAGGAGGTCGCGATTCGCAAACCGTTCAAATCAGAAATGCTCTTAACAGTTCCGGTTGGGGCTGCAAAGCGAAAGGTTGAGTCACCAAAACCCAAGGCAACTAGTTCGGTGGCCGGCGCTCCAGAGTCAAGCAGGAGGTCTCGACCGGTGATTCCCACATCAAGGCGGCCGGCCCCTACATAGGTAGCGATATCGCGTGGGCGAAGCAAATAGAACTCTGCATCATTGGCCACATCGCTGACGACTAAGGAACGGCCAACTGGCTTTGGCAGGTAGCCAGCTTCGCGAAGCATGGTCAGTGCAGATTCGGCCAATGTTCCCTTATTGGGAACGGCGATCTTCAACATGAATGAATTCCTTTTAAACGACAACTAGAGGCGGGAGTAAATGTCATCAAGAGTGAGATCACAAGCAAGCATCAAAACCTGAACGTGGTAGAGCAGCTGTGCGATCTCTTCGGCAGTTCGTTCGCGGCCTTCATACTCGGCGGCCATCCACACTTCGCTGGCTTCCTCAACTACCTTCTTGCCGATGGCATGCACGCCAGCGTCAAGGGCTTTGACCGTCACTGAGGATTCCGGTCGGGAAATGGAGCGTGACTGCAATTCGGCAAAGAGTGCATCAAAAGTCTTCATAACCCCACAGCCTAGAGCCGCCGGGACCAAAACAGGTGCTACGGCAGGTCGCTCAAGGTTCTAGCCGTGACCAGGGCAGCCGTGGCCGCCTCATAGCCCTTGTCTTCACTTGATTCGATCAGGCCGGCTCGATCAAGTGCCTGCTCCTGGTTTTCGCAGGTGAGCAAGCCAAATCCGACCGGAATTCCGGTTGAAGCAGAGACGTCCATTAAGCCCGCGGTGGTGGCTTGGCACACATATTCAAAATGTGGAGTGCCACCTCGAATGACCACTCCAAGGGCAATCACCGCGTCATAGCTGCCGGAGTTTGCCAAACGCGATGCGGCAACGGGGAGTTCAAAGGCGCCAGGAACCCGAATCATTTTCGCGTTCACGACTCCGGCTTCTTCTAATGCGCGATCTGCCCCAGCGATCAACCCGGCCATTACTTCGGTATGCCACAGCGAGGCAACAACACACACCCGCAGACCTGCACATCCGTCTAAGTCAAGGCTTGGAGTCCCGGTCCCGCTCATGGCGTGCCCCCATCCTTTGCCCGTTCACCAGAAACTGTCGGCGCGAGGTCATCTAAGGTCGGCAGGTCGTGTCCCATGCGATCGCGCTTAGTGCGCAGATACTCCACATTGTGCTCTGTTGGATGCGTCGGCAAAGGCACTCGTTCAGTAATCGTTAATCCATAACCCTCAAGGCCAGCGCGCTTGGCGGGGTTATTTGTCAGTAAGCGCATCGAGCGAACCCCCAAATCGGCCAGCACCTGGGCACCGGTGCCGTAATCGCGCGAATCTGCAGGTAGTCCGAGCTCAAGATTTGCATCGACGGTGTCACTGCCACCATCTTGCAACTGGTAGGCCTGCAATTTATGCAAAAGGCCAATGCCGCGACCTTCATGGCCGCGAACGTAGAGCACAACTCCCCTGCCCTCAGCCTGAATGCGATCAAGGGCGGCATCTAATTGCGGTCCACAATCGCAGCGTTGACTGCCAAAAACATCACCCGTGAGGCATTCCGAGTGCACGCGGACTAAGACATCGTCGCCCTCACCAATCTCGCCAACAACTAGGGCGATGATTTCTTGACCGTCTAGGACGCTGCGGTATCCCACCGTGCGATAGGTGCCAAATCGGGTCGGCAACACGGTGTCAGCCACTCGTTCCACAAAACTCTCGTGCCGCCTGCGATAGGCAATCAGATCAGCAATGGAGATAAGCGCCAGGTTGTGCTCTTTGGCAAAGGCCGCAAGCTCAGGAAGGCGCGCCATCGACCCGTCATCATTAACCACTTCAGCAATCACACCTGCTGGACTTAGACCGGCGATGCGTGCAAGGTCAACAGCTGCTTCGGTGTGACCCGGGCGACGCAGGACCCCACCGCTGACAGCGCGCAGCGGGAATACGTGCCCGGGGCGAGTGATCTCGTGTGGAAGCGTGGTCGGTGCGGCCAGCAAACGCGCCGTGAGCGAGCGATCGGCTGCCGAAATTCCCGTTGAGACACCCTCACGAGCATCCACCGATATCGAATACGCGGTGCCCTTACGGTCTTCGTTGATAAAGGTCATCGGTGGGAGCTTGAGTCGATCAAGATCCTCACTCTCCATCGGCACGCAGACCACGCCGCTGGTGTGCTTAATGATGAACGCCATCGCCTCTGAGGTGCAGGCCGATGCAGCCATGATCAGATCGCCTTCGTTTTCGCGATCCTCATCATCGACTACTAAAACCATCCGACCGGCGGCGATTTCTTCAATGGCCTTCTCGATGGAGTCGAGGACTACATCAGCACTGGAGGAAGTACTCATCAGTTCCTTCCACTGAGCAAGCGTTCAACGTATTTGGCCAGCACATCAACTTCAATATTGACCAATTCTCCCTCAGCGGCTGCGCCCAAAGTGGTCAGGGTCAAGGTGGTGGGGATTAAGGAAACCTCAAACCATGCTGGGTCCGTATCTGGTGCACTGACGTCAGACACGGTCAGCGAGACTCCATTTACAGTAATTGAGCCTTTAGCGACGATGTAGCGAGCAAGATCATGAGAGATCGCAAAGCGGATTTTGGTCCAGTCTTGGCCAGGGGTGATCAATGTGACCTTTGCGGTCGCATCAACATGACCTTGCACGATGTGGCCGCCTAGGCGCGCATCAACGCGGGCAGCTCGCTCAAGGTTGACCCTTGATCCAATCTGAAGATTTCCCAACCCGCTAGCCGAGAGAGTTTGAGCCATGACGTCAGCGGTGAAACTGAGCGCATCATGGGAAACCACGGTCAGGCACACGCCATTGACACTGATACTTGCGCCATGTTGCGCATCAGAAACCACCAAAGGGCCTTCGATGGTCAAACGCGCCGAGTCGCCACTGTGTTCAATCGCGCGCACAGTGCCTAACTCTTCAATGATGCCGGTGAACATCAAACTCCTGCCAGAACTGTTGAGGGGTGAGCCACAATCATGATGTCATCCCCCATTGTTTCCACCTCGTCAATGACCAACTTGACCGACTCTCCGCCAGGACCAAAACTGCCCGCAGTTAATTCAGCAATCGAGCTCAGACCTTCGCCCAGCAAGACTGGCGCCAAATAGACCACAACCTCATCGACAAGGCCCGCGTTGAAGAAAGCAGTTACCAAAGTGGGGCCACCTTCAACCAAGACTGTTCGCACATCGCGTTGCCACAGTTGGGCGAGCACATCGGCTAGGTGATGGGTGAAGAACTGGGCAAACAACTGATCGTTTCCGCACATGGCCGCATCGTTTGCGATCGGTGTTTGACCTATCACCACTCGCAAGGGTGGATTGAACTCAAGATCGGCTTCAACATCTCGAACAGTCAATGCGGGGTTATCTGCAGCAACCGTGCCACTTCCGATAATGACTGCATCGGCAAGCGCGCGTCGATGATGTCCGTCGGCTCGGGAGATCTCATTGGTAATCCAACGCTGCTGACCAGCTCGACCCGATACTCGACCATCAAGGGAGCTTGCAATCTTTACCGTGACGTAGGGCCGGGACAACTTTTGGGCAGTTAACCAACCGCGATTGATCCGATCAGCACTTTCCGATAACTCTCCACCCACGACCTCAATCCCAGCATCGCGAAGTACCTTGGCTCCATTGCCTGAATCGGCCCCTGGGTCCGAGCTGGCATAAATCACGCGAGCGATGCCGGCCGAAATCAGAGCAGTCGTACAAGGTCCGGTTCGTCCGGTGTGCGCGCACGGCTCAAGAGTGACAACTGCCGTTGCTCCACGAGCGGCCTGGCCTGCTTGTTTGAGGGCGAGAACTTCAGCGTGATCTTCGCCTGCCCGCTCGTGCCAGCCTTGGCCCAGTGTTTGCCCGGTTGGCGAAAGGATCACACAGCCCACGGCTGGGTTGGGCGAGACGGTGCCCAAACCGCGCGCAGACAAGTGCAATGCAAGTTCCATTGCCTCCAGCTCCGCATCAGTGATCACGCTGACAAGTGTCCCACCAACACTTATGGAGCGCTCCTGCAGTTAGGCGTGTTGGCAGGCGCTGGTGGCTAGGCCCCGCAAGCGATCAACCATCTGTGCTGGATCTGAGGCTGCAAAGACAGCCGTGCCAGCAACAAATACATCAGCTCCGGCTTGCGCACACTGTTCAATCGTGTCGGCGCTGACTCCCCCATCCACCTGAATCCATACTGCATCGGGTCCATCGCCAACCAGTTCGCGAACCCGGCGAACCTTGGGCATCATGTCGGCCATGAAGGCTTGCCCACCAAAACCTGGTTCAACGGTCATCACTAAAAGCATGTCTAAGTGCGGAAGGATGTCCACATAATCCTCAATGTCAGTTCCAGGCTTTAACGCCATCCCGGCGCGAGCGCCAGCGGCTCTTATGTCCTTAATGCACATCATCGGATCAGCGGCGGCTTCGACATGGAAGGTCACAGACTTTGCGCCAATTTCTGCATACTGCGGGGCCCAACGATCAGGATCATCAATCATCAGGTGGCAATCCAGTGGCAAGGAAGAAGTTGTCACCAATGATTGAACAACAGGAACCCCGATGGTCAAATTTGGCACGAAGTGGTTATCCATCACATCGACGTGCACCCAGTCAGCATTACTGACAGCTTCAACCTGACTTTGCAGGTTCGCAAAGTCAGCAGAAAGAATGCTTGGTGAAATTTGCAAGGCCACGATTCAACAATAGTGCGCGAAAGCACCGGCTTAGGGTTACGACCGGTCGCGTCTGAGCAAACTCACGAACATGGCATCGGTTCCGTGCAGATGAGGCCACAACTGAACACTGGGGCCATCCCCAAGATCGGGCACGCCCGGGAAATACGGCCGAGCATCAATGGCCTCAATATCGCTTCGGCCTTTGAGCACGTCCATCACCACGAAGGCTGTCTCAGCCAGATGAGGCGAACAGGTCACATAGGCCACAACCCCGCCTGGGCGAACCGAATCTAACGCTGTGTTCAGCAACTTTTTTTGCAAAACGGTTAACCCGGCAACATCTTCAGCGCTTCGCCGCCACCTAGCCTCCGGTCGGCGCCGCAATGCACCCAAACCGGTGCACGGCGCATCAACTAAGACTCGATCAAAGTGATCCCGCGGCCAATGACCCTGCGTGGCATCACCCACAACAATGTCAAAGTCGGCGCCGCTGTTTCGCAATGCTTGCTCGACCAAATCTGCACGATGTTGATGCAATTCGTTGGCCAGTAACGATGTGCGATGCTCACGGGCTAAACCGGCCAGCAGCGCAGCCTTGCCGCCAGGACCTGCGCACATGTCTAACCACGCATTTTCTGTTTCGAGTTCAACGGCGGCCAACGCAAGGGTTACCAGTTGCGATCCCTCATCTTGCACCCCGATATCGCCGGATCTGACTGCATCGAGTGCGCCGGGATCGCCTGAGTTCAAGACTGCGGCCAGC
>CAFBLM010000015.1_pt1 | contig 22051 bp, 20 predicted proteins | sample 7268201 | NCBI WGS metagenome assembly CAFBLM01 (sample SAMEA6814037, study PRJEB35770) | freshwater metagenome | biome: Freshwater; feature: Freshwater reservoir; material: water | place: Czech Republic | collected 2017-05-23 | depth 30m m
GTGGTCCCGCTCGATCTGAAGGGTGTGTGTGCCAACGTGTTCACGGACCCAGAGATTGCGACCGTGGGTTGGTCTCAAAACGATGTTGATGCCGGACTCATCGATGCGACGTCAGTGCACCTACCGTTGGCAACTAATGCGCGCGCGAAGATGGTGGGACTCGAAGATGGGTTTGTCAAACTCTTTTGTCGCCCGGGTACCGGAATTGTGATCGGCGGAGTCGTCGTTGCCCCCAAGGCGAGTGAGTTGATTTATCCCATCGCTATTGCGGTCGATCAACAACTCAGCGTGGACCAGATCGCTAATTCATTTACCGTGTATCCGTCGATGACCGGATCAATCGCGGAAGCAGCACGTCGATTGCACTTGCGTTCCTAGACAGCAAGACCACTACCGCTCAAACCAAGCTAGAGATGCCTAACCTCAGGAGCAGACGGTGCTCATCAGGCGAGCGGTTGACCTTTCGCATCTTTGGTAATCCCACTGCCTACAAGAATTAATATGCCTTCAATGAAGCCCCATAGGCTGCCCCAGCCGAAGGTGATGCACGTGACGATGATCTGCGTTATGCCGATGCCCGTGTACCCCAGATAGAACCGATGAATTCCCAAGCCCCCCAAAAAGATGCCCAATAGTCCCGCGACCAAGCGGCTCTTTGGCGGTTCTGAATAGGTGAAAGGAGCCGCGCTCGGAGGTTGGCTCGCAGGTGCTGGCGGGCTAACGCGGAAGCCGATCAGATCGTCAAGTGAGCGCTTCGGTGGTTCGGCCATAGGAGCCCCACATGAACTGCACTTGTTGTCCTTGGGTGGGGAGGGGGATCCGCAGTACTCACATGTCATTTGAATATGTCCATTCCGGTAGTTTGTTCATTTACGCTTGACGCTTGCTGCTGGCAATCGTGCTCTCACGCCGCGTCATCGCAGATTTTAGTTTGGTAGTGGTTTGTTCTATGCGGAGACTGTCCTGCGAACCTAGGACTGATGGCAATTCCGCAATCAAATCCGCAATCTGTTCGTTCTCAAATGGGGGTTCGGGAAAAGAGTCTCGGCTTGAAAAACGTGCCTGTTGTGCTAAATCCTCGATGACGCTGCGAATCTGCGCATCACTTATCTCAATGGCGATTAAGCGCAGTTCCTGGTGCCAAATCAGGTGCTGGCTTTGCCCACCACGAATCGTTTGGACTTCATCAACGAAGTTTGAGACAGTCTTGGGGATCACGGCAAGCGCGGCTAAGGACAGAAGTGTCATCAGTTCAACAATGAATGCACCCTTGTACCAAGAGAAGGCTGCCAGAATTAAGGCCAGAATCGCGCCGGCTCCAGCAGCGGAAATAAAGGTAAAGTTCAATCCAAGCGAACTTATCCAACCGGCGGAGGGGGTTGGTTCTGGGGACATCTTGGCCATTCCAAGGATGGGTAATGAGAGAGTAGCTGCTAGTAACAATGCCCCCAGAAGCACTGATGGCTGTGTGAAGAATCTCGATCCGAATGCGGCGGCGATCATTACGATGACACCTGCGCCAACTGCTCCCGCAAACAATTTGTTTGTTGATGAAGATTTTGACATTGCCTATTCTCCCCCTAAGATCTGTTTCCTCAATGCGTCAAACTCTTGATCGTCGAGCATTCCCTTATCGCGGAGTTCCGAAACCTCGTTCAGTAATCGGATGATCTCACTCGGTTCAGATTTATCAGGACTTGAGCCGGAAGAACTCTCTGGGCTTTCCTGGACGGGTACGGGTGCAGGTGCAGGTGCAGGTGCTGTGTTCATAACTCCTGCAACTCCGGGCATGCTCTGAGCTACCTGACCGCCGATTCCCACGCCGATTCCCAGGCCTAGTCCGGCACCAATAACCCCCCCGGCCGTTCCTTGATTCCCAGCGGCCGTATCAAGAACATCAAAACTTCGATCTTGCTCGTAGGTGAAATTCAAGATTCCTAGTTCCGCGCGCTTGGCTAAGGCTGCCTTAAGGGTGATAACGGCAGGGTCATCTTCGGGAACGTTGACGGAGCGCACATTAAATTGGGAAAGGCGAATCCCATAGCGCTCAAAGTCTGGAGCGAGAACCTGAAGGAGATCGCTCGAAAGGCTTTCGAGGTGCGTTGAAATCTCTAAAACTGACACACCCTCACGCAGGATTGAGTTTGCTATGGCCTGCTTGATGCGCGTTGTAAGTACGCCCCTAAAAAATCTCTCAATGGCATCTTGATCAAAAACAGGAAGGGTTCCGACAAGGGTTAAAAGGAATCGCTTCGTGTCTTCAATCTGTATCCAGAACTGCCCGAAGGCTCGAACGGGAATCATTAGACGGTACTTGGGGTCTTCTAACTGAATCGGATCCGGTGTTCCCCACGGAAACTGAAGGTTGATGTCTTTCTTGACAAACCATACTTCTGCGGAGAATGGGCTGTTCCCTCCGAAGGGCAGGCCCATGAGGCTTCGAATGACAGGCAAGTTTTCCGTGGTGAGAGTATGGCGACCTGCACCAAATGGACCGTCGTACACACCCCCACTGACCACGTAAGCTTCCTGAGTCTCATTGACAATGAGCTGAGTCCAGGTAGATAACTCTTGTGAGGGGAATTTCCACGCTATATGACTTTCTGGACCGTCCCACTTCACCCTGTCGATTACAGCCATACTGTGCTCAACTCCCCCTTGGCATTTCTTGCGGGATCCCTTGTCCTTGAAAAAGATGCTAACAGGGATCTATTCCGCGTGGAGCCTCTACTACCGGTAACGTGGTGAAATCGCGAATTCTAGGTTTAAGAGGGGTTTGAGCTTTTAATCCTTGATTTCACACAGCACCGCGCCCGCAGACACGGTGGCTCCGACTTCAGCAGCAAGTCCGGTAATCGTTCCTGCCTTGTGTGCGTTCAGTGGCTGTTCCATTTTCATAGCTTCAAGGACAACAATCAGGTCGCCAACCTCAACCGTGGCACCTTCTTCAACAGCCAATTTGACGATGGTTCCCTGCATAGGTGAAGTCAACGAGTCACCGCTGGCTGCCGCACTGGCCTTCTTACTACCGGCTCGCTTGGTTGGCTTCTTCGAGGAACCACCAGAGTTGCCTGCACCCCCAAGATTTAAGCCGGCCGGAACCACAACCTCAACGCGCTTGCCGCCCACCTCAACAGTGAGCGCTTGACGCTGACCATCCTCAGGAGCCTGCGCAATAGTTCCGCTGTAGGCCGGGATTTCATTGTTGAACTCAGTTTCAATCCAACGAGTGTGAACCTTGAATGAATCCTCAGGATTGTCAGGGGCAAAATCTGGCTCGCGAACGACAACGCTGTGAAAGGTCAGGGCAGTAGGAATTCCATCAATCACAAATTCATCTAATGCTCGACGTGAGCGCTCAAGTGCTTGTTGACGAGTTGTCCCAGTGACAATCAATTTGGCCAGAAGTGAGTCGAAGTTTCCGCCGATCACATCACCTTGGATAAACCCTGCATCCAGGCGAACTCCAGGGCCACTGGGTGGCTCCCAGGAAACCAGAACGCCAGGAGCGGGCAGGAAGTTACGGCCCGGATCTTCGCCGTTAATGCGGAACTCGAAGGAGTGGCCGGTAACTGCTGGATCCTGGTATCCCAACACTTCACCATCGGCGATGCGGAATTGCTCGCGCACAAGGTCCAGGCCAGTGACTTCTTCACTGACTGGGTGTTCAACCTGCAAACGCGTATTAACTTCAAGGAAGGAAATGGTGCCGTCTTGTCCGACGAGGAATTCGCAAGTGCCGGCTCCGAAGTAGCCCGCTTCAGCAATGATGGCTTTCGATGCGCGATACAGCTCAGCATTTTGCTCATCACTAAGGAATGGGGCGGGAGCTTCTTCAACGAGTTTTTGGTGGCGACGTTGTAAGGAGCAGTCGCGGGTTGAAACCACCACGACGTTTCCGTGCTGATCGGCAAGAACCTGCGTCTCAACATGCCGTGGCCGATCAAGGTAACGCTCAACAAAGCATTCCCCGCGACCGAAAGCTGCAACGGCCTCACGCACAGCTGATTCAAAGAGTTCGGGAATTTCCTCAATGGTCCATGCGACCTTTAGACCACGACCGCCACCGCCGAAGGCAGCTTTGATCGCGATAGGTAAACCGTGTTCCTTCGCAAAGGCGACAACTTCGTCCGCATTTTCAACCGGATCGGCCGTGCCAGCAACTAAGGGAGCACCAGCCCGCTGTGCAATGTGACGAGCTTTAACCTTGTCACCCAGCGAGTCGATAGCGCTAGGCGGAGGGCCAATCCAGGTCAGTCCGGCATCAATAACTGCTTGGGCAAAGGTCGCGTTTTCGCTCAAGAACCCATAGCCAGGGTGGACGGCATCGGCACCGCTTTGCTGGGCAACAGCAAGCAACTTGTCGATCACTAGGTACGTCTCAGCTGCAGTTGATCCGCCGAGCGAATATGCCTCATCGGCAGCCTTGACGTGTTGGGCATCGCGATCCGAATCCGCGTACACGGCCACACTGGTCAGGCCAGCGTCGCGACAGGCGCGCGCTACTCGAATCGCAATTTCACCGCGGTTGGCAATGAGGACCTTGCGCACGTTTAAACCCTTCAATTCAGTCGAATCGGACTTATGCGCCGTAGCGCCTGCTCAGTCTAGGCAACTGATTGAGGCCTCAGGGGTAGACCCTCAGGTATTTCTCAGTGCCGTTCTTCAGGGGGTCAGACGCTGGCTTGGGTCCACAAATCAGTCCAGCGAACGCCCAATTCCCGCATTAGCCGTCGTAGCAGTGGCAACGACAGGCCGATCACATTTGACGGGTCTCCAACAATGCTGTCAATGAACGGGGCGCTGAGCGCATCAAGGGTGAACCCGCCAGCAACATTGAGCGATTCTCCGGTTGCAAGGTAGTTCAAAACCTCATCGTCGTCAGGGGTGCCAAAGTTAACCGCCGTTGAGGCGACATCATGCACCCAGACTTGACCTTGAATATCTATGACGGTGTGCCCGGTATGCAAAGTGCCGGTACGTCCGCGCATGGCTTGCCAACGGCGGGCAGCTTCTTCAAGATCTGCTGGCTTGCCAAATATCTGCCCGTCAAGTTCAAGCAAACTATCGCAACCGACAACGTAGGTTCTTCGCTGATCGCTGGCATCCATCAGCTGTGCAACGGCTTGCGCCTTTGCCTGCGAAAGCGATAACGCGACCGTGGTGGGCAACGGACTTGGCCCAAGACTTGCCACATGTGCGGCCTCGTCCACTCCGCTGACCAAGGTCGAGTGCGCAATGCCACTTGCACTCAGTAGCCGCGAACGTGCGCTTGATGCACTGGCCAAAATTATGCGCTTCATGATTACCCTTAGAACCGCGCCGAAGTACGCCAAGCATTCGGGCCTGGACTAACAGGTGTGCGAAGGCGGCTACTGGGGTGGTTCCACTTTGATTGGGTCGCATGAGCACTTGTATCTGAGGTACTTGATGCACTCATCAACACAGCGATGACCGCAGCCAGTTCCTCTGGGCTGGGGTTTCCAGCGCGCACAGCAATATCAAATGAGCTCGTCATTACAGTGGAATGTTCCCGTGCTTGCGTGGTGGCATCGAGGCCCGCTTGGTACTTAACGCTCGCAGCGCAGTGGTAACTCGAGCACGGGTTTCAGAGGGCAAAATGACTTCGTCAACGTAGCCGCGCTCGCAGGCCACATATGGGTTACACAGCATGTCTTCATAGTCATTTTGAAGTTCAGTTCGTCGCTGCGCTGGATCCTTCGCGTCGGCTAGCTCCTTGCGATACAAAATGTTCACCGCGCCTTGAGCTCCCATCACCGCAATTTGTGCTGTTGGCCAAGCCAAGTTGATGTCAGCGCCTAGGTGCTTGGATCCCATCACGTCGTAAGCGCCTCCGTAGGCCTTACGGGTAATGACGGTAACCAGTGGAACCGTTGCTTCCGCGTAGGCATAAATCAATTTTGCGCCACGACGAATAATTCCGTTCCATTCTTGATCAGCACCGGGCAAGAATCCCGGTACGTCGACGAAGGTGACAACTGGAACATTAAATGCATCACAGGTTCGAACAAATCGAGCCGCTTTTTCCGAGGCATCAATATCAAGGCAGCCAGCAAACTGCATAGGTTGGTTGGCGACAATTCCGACAACATTACCTTCAACGCGGCCAAATCCGATGACGATGTTAGGTGCAAACAGCGCCTGCACCTCGAGGAAGTCACCCTCATCAACTACGTGCTCAATGACAGTGCGAATGTCATAGGGCTGGTTGGCTGAATCGGGAATCAACGTGTCAAGTTCGCGATCCTCATCACTAATTGCCAGGTCGGCCTGTTCGGGGTAGGCCGGTGGATCGGAGAGGTTGTTTGACGGAAGGTGAGCTAGCAGCGACTTGGCGTAATCGATGGCGTCTTCTTCGTCGGCGGCGAAGTAGTGAGCATTACCTGACTTGGTGTTGTGGGTTCGTGCACCACCAAGTTCTTCCATCTCAACGTCTTCCCCGGTGACAGTTTTGATGACCTCAGGTCCGGTGATAAACATGTGGGAGGTTTGGTCAACCATGATGGTGAAGTCGGTGATGGCCGGGGAGTAAACGGCGCCACCTGCACACGGTCCAAGGATTAACGAGATTTGAGGAATGACTCCTGAGGCATGAACATTGCGCTTGAAAATTTCGGCGTAAAGACCAAGAGCTACAACGCCTTCTTGAATGCGTGCGCCACCAGAGTCGTTGATTCCGATCATGGGGCAGCCGGTCTTGAGGGCAAAGTCCATGACTTTGACGATCTTTTCGCCGAAGACTTCGCCCAAAGATCCACCAAAGACTGTGAAGTCTTGTGAGAACACCGCAACCGGACGGCCACCTACAGTTCCGTATCCGGTGACTACACCATCGCCGTAGGGGCGATTGTTTTCTTGGCCGAAGTTGGTTGAGCGGTGCCGTGCCAATTCATCAAATTCGACAAATGAGCCTTCATCGAGAAGTAGGTCGATGCGCTCTCGAGCGGTCTTCTTTCCGCGGGCATGTTGCTTCTCAACGGATGCTTGAGAAGCGGCGTGGGTGGCTTGGTAGCGCCGGCCCTCAAGGTCGGCGATCTTGCCGGCCGTGGTGTGGATGTCGATCTCGGCAGGGTTGCCCGCCTGAGCCTTTGCCATGAGTCCTCCAAGCACGCGAAACAATTCATCCGTAGCCTAGCCACGTGGACATCATCCTTCCTAAGCCGTGGCACAAGCTGGTCGAGGTTTCGCAAACTGGCTCAACTCAAGCCGACCTGGTCGGCCACGCGCAGGCTGGAGCGCAGTCAGGTCTTGTTTTGCTGGCACACGAACAGGTGCAGGGCAGAGGTCGGCTCGAGCGTGCGTGGGAAAGCCCCGCCGGTCAAGGTCTGTGGTTTTCCCTCTTGTTGAGATCGCCGCGAGCAGTTGCAGATCTTGGCATCGTGCCACTGCTGACCGCTGTTGCCATTGCCCAGGCCCTAGCGGACGAGTTTGGTTTGTCGGCTTCGGTCAAATGGCCCAACGACATCTTGATCAACCAAAAAAAGCTCTCCGGCATATTGGTTAATCACTGCCCTCCCGATGCCTTAATCATCGGGGTAGGCATCAACACGATGATGTCGCAGCCGCCGATTGACATGGCAACCTCGCTCTTACTTGAAGATGCCATTGGGTCAGACCAAGCCGTGCCACATTTCTTTACCACTGTGTTGGCGAGCATTGGGTCAATGCTGTCTGACTTAGCGGTTGATCAGCCATGGCCATTGGATGTGTTGGATCCTTACCGAAGGTTGAGTTCAACTCTTGGCAGCACGGTTGATGTGACCTTGCCATCGGGGCAGGTACTCACAGGCCAAGCCGTAGATATCGAACCCACTGGGGCACTTGTGGTCAGCACGAGTGCTGGGCAGCGGGTCTGCGTGACCGCTGGGGACGTTGTTCAGGTTCGCTAACGCGTCGTCAGGTTGGGGTAGGCGGGTCGGGAGGCGAGCCCATGGCCAGCATGGAACGATGAAGCATGACCTATCCAGCCAAGTTGCTCGGTGATGGCGAGAGCATCGCGTTTGAGATGAGACCACATTGGCGCTCCTTGATCGTGCCTGCCGTGGTTTTAATCCTTACCGTCGCCGGAGCTTCGTTCTTGTTGTCCACCTTTAATGGCTCGGGGTTTCTCGCTCGCCTAGTTGGTGGTATCACGTGGGTCTCGGCCGTGGTGTTGATCCTCGGCTGGTGCCTCAGACCGTTCTTGAATTGGTTTACAACAGATTATGTCTTCACCAATCGCCGAATCATTGTGCGCACTGGTTTGTTTCGTCGGATCGGTCGCGATATGCCGCTCTCCCGAGTTAACAACGTCACCTTCGATAAGACGGTAACTGAGCGGATTTTGAATTGCGGCACATTAAGCGTCCAATCGGCCGCCGAACAAGGGTCATTGATCATCGCCAGCGTTCCAGATGTTGAAAACATTCAACGCGAGGTGTATCGCTTGTACGAAGCAGATGATCTGCGCCGTCGCTCGGCTGGGCCCGGTGCGCCAAGTGATGGCTCCTAAGCCAGCGAAGGATTAGTCGTGGATTCCGATCTTGCTCGTTCGCGGTTGCGTAGCGTCGCACGATTGTCGCGAGTCCTCTCGGAACCACGAGAGATGTCAGAACTCTTAGAAACGGCTGCCAACGAAGTTCGGTTCGCCCTAGGTGCATCCTCAGTTGCCATAGGCCACCTTGAGCGGGACCGCGGAGTCATTGCGACGCTGATCAAGGTGGGCGCGTTGGCTGATTGGGAGCAGGCCCAGCCCACTGAACTCACCTCGACGCTGCAGGAACTTCCTATGGTGGATCTGCTTGCCCACGATGCGGCTGGGTACGTCCTTAACATCAATGATCCGCAGGCCGATCCTGAAGCCATTCGCCACTTGACTGTTCGCGGGAAGGCCTGTGCTCTCGTCATCCCCATTTTGCTTGATGGCCGAATTTGGGGCCAAGTCTTTGCCACCCGCGCCGTAGGTGAAGCAGTTTTTGAAGATGCCGATATTGAACTTGGTGAGGCACTGTCCGCCGTATTGGCATCGGGTTTAGCTCAGGCAGAGCGTTTTTCACGGGTTGAACATTTGGTCTATTCCGATCCGTTAACCGGCCTTGCCAATCGGCGAGCTATTGATCTGGCCCTTGAGCGAGCGTTGGTGGAATATCAAGTCACGAATATACCGGTGTCGGTGGTGATGGCAGATGTCAACGGTTTGAAATTTGCTAACGATAATGAAGGCCATCAAGCAGGGGACCGCCTCATTCGCGCATGCGCTGACGCAATTTCACAATCAGCAGGGCGAGTGCCGCGCTCACTGGCCGGTCGAATCGGTGGCGATGAATTTGCCATCATCCTTCCGGGCTTAGCATTAGAAGAAGCAGAACCGTTTGCTAACTCAATTTTGAACGCGCTAGAAAAATCAATGTACCCAGGTGGTTTGGCGATTGGGGTGTCATCAACCTCGGCCCCCGGGGTTAGTGGTGAAGTAACCTCGCGTCGGCTTTTGGGATGGGCTGATGAGGCGCAGTATGCGGCAAAGCGGGAAGGGTCGAGTCGCGTCCTGCTGGCCGGCCGTGACACTCCCTTGACTGAACCCATTGAGCGGCGCAGGCGTAGGCGCTCTGGTCCTGTTTGGGCAACAAATGCTGAGCGGGCAAATAACGCACTCGAAGCTGGTCTTCGCGTCTTGGTCATGTCAGCACAACTGAGCCCTATTGATCGACTTGTTGCGGTCATTGATGCGGCTGCCGATGTGATCGGCGCAGTGGGTTGGGTTGTATCAATCATTGATGGGGGCACCACTCGTGCCGTTGCATTTTCAACGGTGCGTGATGGATTAGACGTCACCAGCGGTCAAGACCTCACCAACGACCCGACGTGGTGGGAGGCGGCCAGCGGCGTGGGTGTCTTGGTGCGCGCTGACGATGAGACCGCTGACTTGGCTCGGGTGAGGGGCTGTTCGACAGTGGCCGCTGCCGTGAGTGGGTCTTGGCTAGTGGAGGTCCTTGGTGATACCGATGACCACCTTGTGGGAGTTTCAGCCACCTTGCGAGCCCTTTTGGGATCGGCTCTTGCCGGATAGGTCTAAGTTGGACATATGGGACGTGTCCTGCTCGTTGAAGATGATGTAGCTATTGCTGCACCGCTTGCACGCGCGCTCGAACGTGAAGGTCATGAGGTCCAACTAGCGCAGCTCGGGCAAGAGGCCATTGACAGCATGCGCAAAGGAAAACAGGACCTTCTAATTCTTGATCTTGGTCTTCCAGATATTGATGGGCTAGAGGTTTGCCGGACAATTCGAGCCAGCGATCCACGGTTGCCTATTTTGATTTTGACAGCCCGTGGCTCTGAGATGGATGTGGTTGTGGGGCTTGAGATGGGTGCTGATGACTACGTGTCAAAGCCGTTCCTGGCCAAGGAATTGATGGCCCGAATTCGCTCCCTGCTTCGTCGGGGTCAAGTCGACCACGCCAATACCCTGCGCGTGCAAGATGTGATCCTTGATGCCGATGCACGTAAGGCATTTGTTGGGGATCGTGAACTTAATCTCAGCCGGATGGAATTTGATCTCCTGCACGCGCTCATGAAGGAACATGGCAACACCATTGCGCGGGAGAGATTGATGCGTGAGGTGTGGCACACGCACTGGTACGGGTCGAGTAAGACTTTAGATATGCATGTGTCGTGGTTGCGACGCAAGTTAGGCGACTCGGCATCGGATTCCCGCTACATCTCAACGGTGCGCGGTGTTGGTCTGCGCTTCGAAACCCATCCTGGGAACTGACGTGCGCCGTCGAATAATCGTTGCAATTGTGACAACTGTGTTTGCCACGGCTTTGATAATCGCTATTCCCTTGCTCTCGTTTTCAAGCCTTGGGATCAGGTCTAGGGCCAACACCATTGCCCAACAGGAAGCCCAAAACGCGCTGAGGGTCGTTCAATATCGTCAGTCTCAAGGCCTTAGTAACGATGCCGCCTCGTTGGCGCCGTATTTCCCGCAAAACCGGCTCACAGTGATCACTGAACCTGACGGCACAACGGTGAGTTTTGGGGCACAACCATCGGGTCCGGTAGTTACTGGAGTAAGTGAACAGGCCGGCTTTCGATCGGTGATTACTCAACCAATCAATTCAGTGGTTTCACTGACAAAGGTGGCGCTGAACATCATCGTCATCATTGGTCTTGCTATGTTGGTGGCATTCTTGGTTGCACTTCGGCGCTCTCGCACATTGACCTCAGTGCTGGACACGCTTGCAGATGATGCGGCCCGCATTGGAAGTGGTGACTTGCGCCCGGCAAGGCGCTATGGGATGGCCGACCTTGATCAAATCGCCGACAGTTTGGATGCTAGTTCTGAGCGAGTTGCATCAATGGCGCAAACCGATCGCCGGCTCGTTGCCGATGTGACCCATCAAATTCGCACGCCGCTGACCGCCATCGAACTTCAACTCGACGAGGTGTTGCAGGCCATTGATCGGGTGGATCTGGATTCGGCGCGAGCTGGAATTTCCACCGCTCATGAGCAAGTCGATCGCCTTCGGTCTGTGGTCGTGGATTTGTTAGCCGTTAGTAAGAACCTTGATGTGGCGTCAACCGATGTGAACCTTCGCGAAGTTTTGATGCAACAAGAAGCCGAATGGGCGCCAATTTTTTCCAAGCACGCAACCTCGGGGCGTCAGCTCTCAATCGTGCATTCAGACATTGTTGTCTCTGGACTACTTGGCCCACTCCAGCAGATCTTGGCCACCCTGATTGATAACGCATTGGTTCATGGCGAGGGAACAGTGAAGGTAAGTGTTCGAGATTCGGCTGGCCTAGCCGTTGTTGACGTGCAAGACGAAGGTAATTCGATTTCTGCCGACCTTCGAAGTTCCCTGTTCGAACGTCGGGTCACTGGGGGCGAAGGCACCGGCCTGGGATTGTCGGTAGCTCGAGCACTGGCTGAACACCTTGGTGGGCGACTCGAGTTGGTCTCAACTGAGCCCACAAAGTTTGCTCTCTTCCTGGTGCAACGGGACAAAGATGGTCAAGAACTTGATTCTCTAACTCAGGCCGTGGTGGCCGAAGGCGATCCTGGCGAGCTTTCTTCACCAAGGGCAGCCTCGAGTGTCTCGGGGAAGACCCAACGTCGGTAGGCGTAAAACCGGAAAGCAGTTCCCAGTAGCAGTCCAATGACGTTCGCAGAAATATTGTCGGCAAGAGCTGAGGTAAATCCAAGTTTGTAGTGACTGATCCACAGCACACCTTCGGCAATGACCAGTGCAACTCCATTGAAGGCGAAGAATAAGACATATTCACGGCGAAAACTTGTTCGCTCCCGATCGCCCCATGTCCAGTGCCTGTTCGCAAAATAGGCAAACGTCATACCAAGTAGGGCAGCGATAGCTTTGGCAGTTAACGGATGTGAAAAAAGCGGTCCTTGACCACCCGTCCCGGCGTAGCGCAAGAGATTGAAAGTTCCAACGTCGATAACAAATGCAAAAGCGCCGACAACGCCGAATTTTGCTAGTTCATGTATGAGGTGTGCGAAGCGTTGATACAAAGCCCTCATGGACAACAGGTTACCTGCTCCACACGCAGAGTTGGCCTAGCCGACCGGTAGGATTAGCCAGTGAGTTTCCCAGTGGTTGGCATGGTCGGCGGCGGGCAATTAGCCCGCATGTGCGCGCAAGCAGCGATCGGGCTTGGCGTTGGTTTCGAAGTTCTAGCCTTAGATGCTGACGAATCGGCCGCCCAGGTGGTGCGGTCAGCCTTTATCGGGGATCACAACAAATATGAGGACTTGCTTGCCTTTGCGCGTGGGTGCGATGTCCTGACCTTTGATCATGAACATGTGCCAACGCACCATTTAGATGCCCTTGTGGCTGAGGGAATTCTGGTCCGACCAGGACCTGCTGCGCTGATCAATGCACAAGACAAGCTTGAAATGCGAAAAACTTTGTCCGCTGCTGGTATCCCTTGCCCTGCTTGGCGCGAAGTGGCTAGCGCTAGCGATGTTGCTGAATTTGCGCAGACCTGCGGTTGGCCGGTTGTCCTGAAAACTGCACGTGGTGGATACGACGGCAAAGGTGTTCTCATCGTCCGTGATCAAGTCCAAGCCCAAGAGCTGATGGCCGGCTCAAACGGACAATGGCTGGCCGAACAATATGTCGATTTCAGTTGCGAGCTGGCTGTTCAAGTCGCTCGCTCTCCCCATGGACAAGCAGCGGTGTACCCAGTGGTGCAAACCACCCAGCGTGATGGCGTATGTCGTGAAGTTATCGCTCCCGCTCCCATTGATGAGGATCTAGCGCTGGCTGCTCAGGCCATCGCGTTGAGAATCGCACAGGTCATTGAAGTCACTGGGATGCTCGCCGTGGAAATGTTTTTAACCGACCAGGGAGTCTTAGTTAATGAATTGGCGATGCGCCCACACAACAGCGGTCACTGGAGCATTGATGGCGCGGTAACCAGCCAATTTGAACAGCACCTTCGGGCGGTCTTAGACCTGCCTCTTGGTTCGACAGCAGCTGTTGCTCCTTACGCGGTGATGGTCAACGTTCTTGGTGGCGATCACCCAGACATGTACAAGGCGTATTTGCACTGCATGGCCCATGACCCCGGCTTGAAGATCCATATGTACGGCAAAGCAGTTCGTCCTGGCCGTAAGGTCGGACATGTCACCGTTATTGGCGATGATCTTGACGATCTGCTTGAGCGTGGGCGGCATGCTGCCGCTTACTTAACTGGTGAAATTACGCAGTAGCGGTACTCGATGGGAGATGCAATGAGCCAGCAGGCACCAATTGTTGGACTAGTAATGGGCAGCGATTCTGACTGGCCGGTGATGCAAGCTGCCGCTGATGCCCTCGATGAATTTTCCGTGCCGTATGAAGCAGATGTTGTCTCGGCTCATCGCATGCCAGCGGAGATGATTGAGTACGGCCGAACGGCAGCCGATCGCGGACTTGCGGTCATCATCGCTGGAGCCGGTGGTGCGGCTCATTTGCCTGGCATGTTGGCCGCCGTCACACCCATTCCAGTCATCGGTGTTCCAGTTTCGCTAAAAAATCTCGATGGACTTGATTCCTTACTCTCCATTGTGCAGATGCCGGCGGGTGTCCCGGTCGCAACAGTTGCCGTTGACAATGCCCGCAATGCTGGCTTGCTGGCTGTTCGCATCCTTGGTGTTGCCGATGAATCGTTGCGCACAGCGATGGTGAAGTTTCAAGCCGAATTGAACGCGGTGGCCAAGTCTAAGGGTGAAAACCTGCGTCGCTAAGAAAGCGTTCCGCGGCCCAAGCTGTGGATGGTCCACCCAGAATCGGCCCAGAGTTGGCGATCAAGAACATTTCGCCCGTCAATCATGATGGGCTGTGCCACTAGATCCTTAAGCGTCAGCGGATCTAAAGACCGGAATTCGTTCCATTCAGTCAGAAGTAAAACCACCTCGGCTCCAGAAACTGCTTCTTGGGTTGAGTCAGCGTAAGTGGCACTGGGAAGTCGTTGTGCGGCCGTGCTGTTTGCCTGCGGATCGTAAATCGTGACGATAGCGCCAAGCTCTTGAAGTTCGCGGGCAACATCAAGGGCCGGTGAATCTCGTACATCATCGCTGTCAGGCTTAAATGCGGCACCAAGAACAGCGGCCTTCTTATCCTTCAGTGAGCCTGCACACAAAGTTAGTGCTGCGGCGACCGCGCGGGTTCGGCATCGTTGGTTGATGGCATCAACATCATCGAGGAAACTCAGCGCATCACCGACTCCAAGCTCACTGGCACGGGCTCGGAAAGCGCGAATATCTTTCGGCAAGCAACCGCCGCCAAAACCCAATCCGGCGTTAAGAAAGCGCCGACCAATGCGCTCGTCTTGTCCGATGGCATCAGCCAACACGCTCACGTCCGCACCGGTTGCCTCGCACAGTTCGGCCATCGCGTTGATGAAGGAAATCTTCGTGGCTAGGAAAGCATTGGCTGCTGTTTTCACCAATTCAGCCGTGGGTAGATCCGCGACGATCAGGGGAACGGAGGCACGCAGGAGTTTGTCGTACACCTCTCGCAGGATTGCCTCATCAGATCTTGCAGTAACTCCGATGACCAATCGGTCGGGCTCAAGAGTGTCTGCGACGGCGTGACCTTCGCGTAGGAATTCGGGATTCCACGCCAGGTGGACATCGCTCCCGGCAGGAGCGCTTGCTTGGAGTTCAGCGGTCAAACGTTGCGCGGTGCCTACCGGAACCGTCGACTTTCCCACCACCAGGGTTGGCCGATCAAGGTGTGGCGCGAGTGCGGCGATAGCGCCGTTGACTTGAGACAGATCGGCTGCTGGTGAGTTCGGCTGTTGCGGGGTTCCCACGCACAGGAAGTGAACGTCAGCACTTTGGGCTACTTGTGACCAAGACGTGGTGAAGGTCAGCCGTCCTGATGCCAAGGCGCGTTGAAGCACTTGAGGGAGCTCAGGTTCATGAAAGGGGAGGACCCCTTCGTTGAGGGCGGCCACCTTTTCAGCATCGATGTCAATTCCGATGACGTCATGGCCAAGATCGGCCATGCAAGCGGCATGGGTGACACCGAGGTATCCAGTGCCGATCACGGAGATGCGCATAGGTGTGAGGTTACCGACCTTCCGCACGCATCTGTTGCAGTGATCGGTTCAGTGCGTTTCGTACGGTCTTTGATAAAGGGGCCTCAATGAAGTGCGCCACAAGCCAGGCTAAGGCGATCATGCTGGCCACGGTGATCCCCAAGGTCTGCCATGGGGTGAAGTCGGCGTGCAATCGGTCGATGATGACCCAACCGATCCACTCGTGGAGCAGATAGAGCGGATAGGTCAAGATGCCAAGGGTGGTCAGTCGACGCCAAGACATCCATCTCAGGCCCCCAACAGCCACAAGGGCCATCACCAAGTAAATAGCGGTGATTCCTGCGTACATTGTGACCGGATTAACGGGAACTCCCACGATGCGCTCGGCCCCTGCAGCTTCCTTAGTCACGGTGGACAAAGTGATGATCCAGGTGACGAAGACCATGATCCAGAGCACCAGATTTGAACCAAACTTGTGGATCAAATAGAACGCCATTCCGGCGATGAAGTACGGACTCCAACGGGGGAAGAGGAAGAAGTCGAGAAACGCAATATTTTGTCCTTGGGTGGCGGCTGCTTGTAGGGCCACAGTGGCGATCAGCCAAAGTCCCATAAACGAGACCACTCGACGGTAAGTGACACCAAATGCGACCAAGCACGCCATCAAGAAATAGAACTTCAGTTCAACCAGAAGCGACCAATAGACACCATCAACACTTGCAATGCCCAGTGGTTCTTGAAGCAAGGTCATGTTCGTCAGGATCTGCAGTGGTCCCGGATCATTGCCGATGCGACTGAAGGCGGTCACGATGATGGTGGTGAAAATCACCGCGAATACATAGGCGGGGAAAAGTCGAGTGAAGCGTGCGATGGTGAATTCGCCGACCTTGCGACCCCAAGCAGTCATCAAGATGACAAAGCCTGAAATCAAGAAGAACAGTTCAACGCCGAGGAAGCCATAGCGAGTGAATTGGGACAGTTGCGGGAAAACTGATGCGGGAGTTACATCGGCACCCCAAGCTGGGTTGAGGCGGGCTGTGTAGTGGAAGAGCATCACTGCTGCGGCTGCGATGAACCTCAGGAGGTCCACTTCACGTAGCCGAGTGATGGGCTGATTTTTGGGTAGGCGAGTCTCGCGAGCGGCTACGCGCCGCTGGGCCCGGGTCATCCCGTCCGCTGTGGCGCCTGCGGTTGATCCTGCTTGGCCGGCGCTAGGCGGGGGAAGTTCTGTCTTCGCCATTACGGACAGGGTATGCCAGCCATGGCCGAAAGTGCAGGACCGAGGGGCTGTCCTACCATTGGTTACTGGCCAGTCACTTACGCTCACATGCCCCGCCTGACAAGGAGTCCCCTCTTGACCCCGGACTTTGATCTCTATCGCCCAGCCCAGGAGCACGAAGACCTGCGGGAGGCGGTTCGTGACCTAGCCACCAAGCAGATCGCCCCCTTTGCGGCGGAGGTCGATGACCAGGCTCGTTTTCCGCAGGAGGCGCTGGAGGCACTGGTGGCTTCCGAGATGCACGCCTTGCATGTGCCAGTCGAATTTGGCGGCAACGGAGCTGATGCATTGGCGACCGCAATTGTCATTGAAGAAGTGGCTCGGGCTTGCGCCTCATCCTCGTTAATTCCTGCGGTCAACAAGTTGGGCTCGTTGCCCTTGATATTGGTGGGCACCACCGAAATTAAAGAACAGTACTTACGCCCGCTTGCTGCCGGTGAAGCCTTGTTCTCCTACGCATTATCCGAACCTGAAGCTGGCAGCGATGCGGCCAGCATGCGCACTCGGGCCGTTCGCGATGGTGATGAGTGGGTACTCAATGGCGTGAAGCGGTGGATTACCAATGCTGGTGTATCTCGTTTCTACACCGTCTTTGCATCGACCAATCCTGATGAGCGATCCCGCGGTATCAGCGCATTCGTCGTTGAGGATTCAGATGTTGGCTTTAGCGTGGGCGAGTTGGAAAAAAAGCTCGGCATTAAGGGATCTCCGACTCGTGAGATCTATTTGGACAATGTCCGCATTCCAGCCGATCGACTTATCGGTCAAGAAGGCGCTGGTTTCAAACTGGCTCTGCAGACTCTGGACCACACTCGAGTCACGATCGCTGCCCAAGCTGTAGGAATTGCCCAAGGCGCACTGGACTATGCAGCCGCGTATTTGAAGGAGCGCAAGCAATTCGGAAAGGCCATCGCAGAGTTTCAGGGTTTGCAGTTCATGCTCGCCGATATGGGCATGAAGCTCGAGGCGGCCCGACAAATCACCTATGCCGCAGCAGCCAAGTCTGAGCGTGGAGATGCTGACTTGACCTACTTTGGGGCTGCCGCAAAGTGCTTTGCCTCAGATGTTGCCATGGAGATCACCACGGATGCTGTGCAGTTACTTGGGGGCTATGGCTATTCGCGCGAGTATCCGGTGGAGCGCATGATGCGCGATGCGAAGATCACACAAATTTATGAAGGAACCAATCAGATTCAGCGTGTGGTTATGGCGCGTCATCTGCTCGGCCGGGGTTAATTGACCCACCATTGAGTTATGAACTCAGGACAGGGCACCCCGGTTTCGGCTTCACGCGCACGTCTTGCGCATGTCATGCAAATAACTGACACGAACATTCATGGAAATATCCATGGTGGGGTGATCATGAAACTTGTTGATGAGGCCGCTGGGGCGTGCGCTCAGCGTCATTGTCGTGGCGGCCGAGCAGTGACGGTGGCGATGGACGAGATGGTCTTATCAGTGCCAGTGCATGTGGGCGACCTGGTTACCGCTTATGCATCAGTTAATGGAACAGGCAAGACGTCAATGGAAATTGGGGTGCGCGTCACCGCTGAGCGCTTTGATGGCTCAGTTACTGCACCGGAGCACGTGGCCAGCGCCTATCTGGTCTTTGTTGGCATTGATGAGAACCAGCACCCGATGGCCGTTCCTGCGGTCATTCCTGAAACTGATGAAGATCGTCGCCGCAATACCGAGGCCGATATTCGCCGTCAATCCAGACTCGACCACCGAGCAGCTATTGAGGCCTCGCGGCAACTGCGTTAGGTGCAGGTTGTATCGGCTGCCGAGATTGATTTCACGGCGGACTTTGGCGTGGCAGTGGAGATGACCACGCGCGTTGCTCCACTCCAGGTTGAACCAACGACCACCTGGAACGTGGTCCCTAGTCCGGTGACAGCCAGTGTGGTTGCATCGGGAAGTGCTGCTTGAAGTGTTTTGAGTTGGGCAGCATTTGATGGGTCGTATTTGATCACTGTGCCGGTTTGGCCGGTGACATCAGCATTCTTGGCTGGACCGGCCATCCCGAATCCGATACGTGCAAGATCATTAGCGGCTTTGGCACCTAAGCCTGCGACACCGGCCCCATTGAGGACCTGCACCTTGATCAAGCCCGGCGGAATGGTGGCTTTAACGGCCGGTGGCTTGGGCACGACCGGTTCGTCATTGCGAAGTTTGGTAAATAGCTCGGTTGATTTCGGACCGCTCCACAAAACAGAAGATCCAACACCTGGAACTCGGTAGTTGTCGTTAGAAATTGGAACCGTCAAAAATTGAATTTGGTCGGCTTGAACATTTCGAAGGCGGTTAGCCAAATTCAGGATCGCTGATTGGTCGAGCTGAGTATCTGTTGTCACTGAGGCCAACGCCGCATCAAGGAAAGCATTGAGCTTGAGTGGGTTTGTCAGGGTTTGTGCACTGAGCGCTTTGCGCGCCACGGAACCGATAAATGCTTGTTGAGCCCTGATCCGGCCGAGGTCTTGATCAGCGTAGATATGACGGGCTCGCACATAGGCCAAGGCTTGTGCTCCGTTGAGTAGGTGCTTGCCCTTAGACAGTTTCAGGCCACTGTCCTTGTCGTTGACAGCCTTTGCCACACAAACCTGGGCACCCCCGATTGAATCAACAACTTTGACAAACCCGGCGATATTGACCTCAACGTAGTGGTCAATCTTCAGTCCGGTGTTGGCCTCAATAGTGCGAATGGTCAGCGTGGGACCGCCGTAGGAAAACGAAGCATTGATCTTGTTCTTTGATGCTGAATGCTTCTTTCCGTTCTTATCTGTGTAGGCCGGAATGCTCACGTAGGAGTCGCGGGGGAAGGAGACCAACGTGACCCGAGAGTTATCAGCTGAGATGTGCATCAAGATCATGGTGTCCGAGCGGGCACCTTGGTCCTTACCCGTGGAAAGTTTGTTGCGCTGGCCGCGGGTGAGTCCTAACCGCGAATCAGACCCCACGAGCAAGATGTTCAGCGGAGCTCCGGGCTCGGGCGCTGCGGTGCGATCGCCAACGCCGGCGAAGACATCTTGTTTTGTGATTTTTCCTGTGTAGTTGTTCAGGGCGGTGTAACCAATCCCGCTCACACCCAAAATGATTAAGGCTGTGATTCCTGAGATCCAGCCGATGATCCGGCGGTAGTTGGGGCCTGTTTTTTTAGGCGCAGGAGCACGTGGGGATAGTTGCGGCGGAAGGCTCTCGCCAGTGTTGCCACCTGAGTCGGGGCGGAAGAAGTCGTCGTAGCCGCTCACTTGGGTATCCCATTCATGAGGGTTTGGACGAAGTTCAGGCCCGGCTGGTTCACATGGGTAATCGTAGAGATCTATTTCACGCAGTAACAGCGTGGGCGCGCCGGGCTGTAGGCACACATTGCCGGTACCGTCTGTGGACGTGCAGAGTAGTAATTCAAGGCTGTGGCCGAGTGTGAGCATTGTCATGCCTGTGCTCAACGAGGAACTGCATCTGCAAGAGGCCGTTGAGCGGGTGCTGGCTCAGGATTATCAAGGGCAATTAGATGTTGTTTTAGCCTTGGGACCTTCTACCGACGCCACTGATTCCATCGCTGCGCAATTAACCGCTACCGATCCGCGAGTGCGCACTGTGTCAAATCCAACTGGGCGCACAGCTGCTGGTTTGAACGCGGCAATTGCTGCTGCGAATGCGGAATCTGAGTTCATCATTCGCGTTGACGGTCACGCGATGTTTCCGACGAACTACATTTCAACGGCAGTTAAGACTTTGCAGGAAACTGGTGCTGACAACGTCGGTGGTGTCATGGCTGCAGAAGGATCGACTGCCTTCGAGCGGGCTGTTGCGTGCGCTATGCGCTCCAGCCTGGGGGTTGGCGCAGCTGCTTTTCACGTGGGCGGCAAATCCGGCCCGGCTCCCACGGTGTATTTGGGAGCCTTTCGTCGCAGCGCATTAATTCGAGTCGGTGGTTATGACGAACGATTTGTGCGCTCACAGGATTGGGAAATGAATTTTCGGATCCGACAATCCGGCGGACAGGTGTGGTTCACCCCAGAGATGGAAGTCAGCTATCGGCCTAGGCCGAGCGTTGCCAAACTGGGTCGGCAATATTTTGAATACGGTCGTTGGCGAAGAGTAGTTATGCGCCGGCATCGCGGCACTGCGTCTTTTCGTTACTTGGCTCCGCCTGCCCTTGTGGTCGCACTTGTGCTCGGAGTTGTGGTGGGCATCGGCTGGTGGCCGGTGGGCTGGCTAGTCCCGGTTGGTTACGCGGCAGCTGTCGGCGTCGGTGGTTTGTGGATTGGGCGCCGGCAAGGCCTTGCAGTTGCTTTGACTGTGCCGGTTGCACTTGCCACCATGCATTGTGCTTGGGGTTCAGGTTTTCTCAGCTCACGCATTCGGGTGAGCCAGGATTCTTTCTAGGGCCTGTACGAACAGGGGGCCTTGGCTTGTCCAGTCGTAGCTGCGTAGCGCTGCATCATGTCCAGCGCGTCCAAGTTCTTTGCGGCGTGTCTGATCATTTTTCAAACTTAGGATAGCCGCCGCCGCTGCTGCTGGATTTTCGAAGGGAACAATCAGCCCGCACTGTGCATCGTCAATGATGTCGATGGCTACCGGCAACGGCGTTGTGATCACTGGAATGCCGTGCGCCATGTACTCGATGATCTTGGTGGGTTGTGAGTGGCGGTAATTGGGTTCATCGTGAAGTAGGCACACACCCGCGATCGCTCCATCTAGCATCCCAAGCGCCTGATCATTGGGAACAAATCCGTGGGCGATCAGCTCACCTGCATCATGGGCCTGTCTGACTTGCTCAGCCACGCTGGGATGGATGGGACCGATGAGTTCAACGCGAACTTGCCTGCCAAGTGTGCGGGCCATCGCAATCAGATCAAGAGCACCTCGCTGCTGTGTTACAGCTCCGAGGTACACCACGCGCTCAGCCGCAGATTCGCTAATCGTCTCGGGGACCCAGGTTGTGTTGGGGACAACGACCCCCAAATTTTTAAATCGGGCTTGGTAGGAGGCTTCAGCAAAGATCAAATGCACATGTGAACTAGCCCAACGCTCTGCGAGAGTGACCAAGCCAGCGGCGAGTGGACGAGCAAATGCGGGAATCCAAGCCTTCATAGACACAGCAGCCGCAGTATCTTCGTGAACATCCCAAATTACCGGCGCCGTTTGTATCCCGCGTATTGCCAAGAGCAGTTCTGGATCATGGATCAGGATCAGATCGAAGTCATTGCCGCAGCTTTTGAGCAA
>CAFBLM010000016.1_pt1 | contig 21932 bp, 22 predicted proteins | sample 7268201 | NCBI WGS metagenome assembly CAFBLM01 (sample SAMEA6814037, study PRJEB35770) | freshwater metagenome | biome: Freshwater; feature: Freshwater reservoir; material: water | place: Czech Republic | collected 2017-05-23 | depth 30m m
CGTGGACCAAAGCCCAACGGGAAAAATGTGGCGGAGGTGGAGAGATTTGAACTCTCGATGGGCGATAAACCCAAACCGCATTAGCAGTGCGGCGCCATAGACCGGACTAGGCGACACCTCCCCACGCACAAAGCCGAAGCGATGAGCGCGTGCTGAAGGCTACCTGAAGGACACCGGCCCTTAGTCCTCGGCTTCAAAGCAGGTGTCTTTAACGGCAACAACCGCCGATAGGCTCGCATGGTGAGTCCAAGCAAGCCAGCAAATCGTCGCACTCCGGGCACTAGTAGCGCGCGAAAACTTCTCACCACCTTGCTGTCCTTCACCGCGCAAGAACCCACTCCTACGATCAACGAAATCGCCGCCACTGTTGGGGTGCCTGTTTCGACCATGTATCGCTACATCTCGCTCTTGCGTGAAACCGGGTTAGTCGAGCCCATCGGTGACGGGCGTTTCCGGCTCACCGATGCAGTCGTTGGCCTCAATGCTGCTGCCGACGCAGGTCGCACGAGTTTGCTTGAAGCCGCTAACGCTGAACTGACCGCACTGCGCAATGCCATTGACGAAACCGTCTTGATTGCCCGTCGCGGTGGTGAGAATGCGTACTGCGTTGCGCGCGAAGAATCTTCACATCCAGTTCGCCTCCAATTTGCCGTCGGACAAGCCATGCCTTTGCATTCGGGTTCAGTTGCTCGTGTCCTTCTAGCCAATATGCCCACCAGAGATCGGTTGGCATATCTGGAATCGCGAGAAAGCGAAATTTCAAAGGACCGGGCTGCCCTACTTACTCCCATTGCACTTGATGAACTGCGAAGGGCTGGCTGGGCTCAGTCTTACGAAGAAGTCGACGCGGGCATTTGGGGCTGTGCCGCTGCCATTGAGGTTGACGGACAGGTCATCGCAGCGCTGGGAACAGCTGGACCGATTCATCGCCTTGACGAGAGGAAGCGCAAGGTCGTCATTGATGCGGTGCGTAAAAGTGCGAAGACAATTTCGCTTGCAATGCAAGCTGGTGTCTAAGTTCTGACCGAACAAGGCCTTTAGACCTGACTCATAGCGGGTTAAATCTGTTCCAATGGACGCATGCGAACTGTCGTGGTCCTGATGCTCCTAGCGTTAGTGGCTACTGGGTGCTCTAAGAAATCCGAACCAATCCAAACACCCACTGGAACGCCCACCGTTACCAATAGCCAAACGCCCACACCAACTGCTGCGACACCAACTCCTAGTGCCACCCCGCAGCCCACAGTTGCAACCACAACGATCACCTTGAAGGTGGTTGGTGGCTGTCGTGACTGCTTCTTCCAGGCCTACACAACGGTGAACGGGGTGACCAAGCCTTACGGTCAAGGTCAAGGCTGGCTAAGTGCGCCACCAAAGTGGGTAGTGCCCACAAAATTCACGCACAACATGTCCTTTGGCTATACCGATCTTCCACCCGATGACACCAATGGGAATCCAACGGTTGTTGTTGTGCAATACCAAGGTGTTGCAGTCGGAACTGTTCTCACCGCCGCTCAAGCTCAAACGAAGAAATTCGGCTCATGGTGTTGGAACGGGACGACCAAGAAGACGTTCACTATTCAGGTGCGCGCAGCCACCATCAAAGTGCCAAATACGGATCCAACAACTTCGGGCGTTGAGCCTTTGAAGGATCAGGTGTTGGTCTATGCCAGTCCCTTAATCGGCAACGGCGGCACGTTCCACTCGACGTTCTACGGTGGTCTGGGCATTTCCGGCACACCAGAGTGCCCGTAGTCGAAGCAACTCACCAACCAATGCTTAAGAAGTCAGTGTTAAGCAGTCAACGCGGCCAGTTCGCTGCGAACTCGCGCAATCGCTTCGTGCGCTGAGGTGAGCATGGACGTCCCGCGAAGATAGGCCTTTTGTGCTTCAACATCATCTTGTAGCGCGCGCAGCATGTCGTTGCGAGCCTGTCGAGCTGACTCATCCTTTTCCTGCATATCCTTAAAGTTCTTCTTCGTATTTGCTTGAACGTACGAGTGACACACTTCGCTGCGCACGACTCCGTGAATTTGTGCCGCCTTCTGAGCATCTGCGCCACGAAGTTCGACGGCTTCGATGACATCACCGGCAGACCAGGCGTCGTGGAAACCACTATTCATGCCAAATCCACCCAACGGATTATTCATGTGTGCCGAGTCGCCGGCCAGCAAGATGCGGTTGATGGCAAAGTTTTTCGCAACACGTTGGTTAACCCGGTAAATGGATTTTCCAACGAGCGGGAAATCAACATGTTCGTGACCTAGATCGGCAAGCACGCCGTTGAGTCGTTCTTGAATGCGCTCGTCGGTCACCGCATAGTCATCGGCTTCCTCTGGTCCAACGGCCATCAAACAGCGCCAATGATCGGGCGTCTTGAGAAGAACCATCCACTCATCAGGGTCGGTGATGTAGGCGACCTCAGCTAGATCTTTCATCACATCGCGGAATTCAAAGGTTGTGGACATCACTAAGAATCGTTCGGCAAAAGTCTCGCCAGGGAATTCAAAACCGAAGGACTGGCGAACCATCGAATTTGCGCCATCACATCCGATTAACCAGTCACATTCGACGCGGGTCCCATCGTTCAAAATGGCCACGGCGTAATCTGTGTGGTCTTCGGCGCTAGCAACTCCAGAGCCATAAACCAAGTGTGCATTTGGATACTGCTCAAGGTGTTTGCGAACAATGCGCGTGAACTTTGATTGTTCAAGCTGCAGGCGGTAGGGGTACTTGGTTTCATCCTTGAGAAGTGACAAATCAAGTTGAGCGATAACTCCGCCCTTACGATCGCGCTGTTGAAACAAAGGAACGACTAATCCTTGTTCCAACATGTCATCCATCAACCCAAGTTCTTCACACAGCTCCAAAGTTGGAATGTGAAAAGTCGATGCCTTTGAGTCAACCGAAAGGTCATCTCCCATTTCGAAAATTGTGACGTCTAAACCAGCCTTGGCCAATTTCAACGCAGCTGCCATGCCCACCGGACCAGCACCAGCAATCACGACTTGTTTGCGATCCGACATCAACAATCTCCTCTTTACTGCTTCTCACATAGCGAGAGGTATCCTCTTTGGATGTGAGAGGGTATCAGGTGGGCGTGGGATTGGGCAAGGACGAATAGAGCAACCACGTGCCATTTCGCAGGACCAGGACCTCACGTTCGTATGTGGGCTTCCCCTTTTTGGGAGTCAAGCGCGCCTGGACAACAGCAGCTCCGGTCTTGGTATCAAAACGCACCGTTTCAGTATTGAAGTCCACGAACTTGATATTGCCCAGTGACTTCAAGACATCTTTTTCGCCACCTTGTGGAACGTCAGCAATCGAAGCCAAAATCTTGCTACTTGAACCGCTAGATAAATCCGCTGCAAGTTTTTCCAGCTGAGCAGCCGAAGGCCCCTGCTTTGCTTGCGAGCTAACACTTTGAGGGCTGGACAAACCAAAGGCTGCAACAACACCAACGATCAGCCCAACTACTACCAAGCACGCCACGATGACAATCCATCGACGATTCATCATCATGGTGTACCCACCACCTGGTGCCGAATAATTGTTCAACCCTCCTCTGGTGCTACCTGTTGGGCCAATGTTGTCATTGGCCACTCCACAGCATCAATTCTCGTTGAAGTTGTTCATCTAGGACAACCTCGGCTACGTCCTGCGGTTGGCAGTTCGTCCAATATCCGCCCGTAGCCGGTGCAGGTGTTGTACTCCTGACTAGCTGAACATAAGACAAGGCAGGATCAAGATTGGACTGAAAGATCGTGCTGAAGAAAGCCGCTGCGCCGCTGGGTTCAGCCGTTGAATTACCCACCTGATTGCCGCTAGCTACGACCTGCACAGTCGCATGTGAGCCTTGCGTACCCAACTGCCGACTTAATCCAAGAGCGCACGCAATGCGAACAGCCGACAGGGTAGGCAGCGTTAAACCCACTTCGGCACCTTGTGCCACTGCCACCAACTCGCGGCGTTCAACACCACGATGATCTTCAGCGCCCACAACAATGATGCGCAACTCCCGTGGGTTGACTTCAACTAAGTGCTCCTGCAACGCTAAACCTGCTTTGTGTCGAGCAATCAACGCGCGAACATCACCGGACTTATCGGCTCCCGCCCAATCATCAACAAGGACATCAACCCCGCCATAGGCATTGACGAGTCGTTCGGCCAAAGACTGCGCCCCGGAAGCCGTCGTCAGATCCGCCTCAACAACATCAATGCCGGTGTTCAATGTCCAACGAGCAATGGTTTGCGCAATTTCCTGCGCACTGCCCACGTCATTGGTAACCAGTACAACCTTGGCGCCAACTTCAGCCAAATCAGTTGCGACATTGGTGATAGTGCTTGAGCCAACACCGGTTAATACACACACAAGTCCACTGACGTCACGGCGCGGCGGGTTATCGGGATCAACTTCTGGATTCTCATGTCTAAAGGAGGGGAAAGGCATCGCAAGAGTCGCACCAAACAGCGCGATGGCCTGCAGGAGTACGTAGAAACTCACGTTTCCAAATACGATCACATAAGCGGTAGTGATCGTGACATTAGGATTGTGCGCAAGAATAACTTTTCGAATATTCCACTCGAGCACATTGTGTTCGGGGGCGATATAGATATCCCAGTAGATCGCATGCCAAAGTCCAATAAATAGCGACAAAGCCAAGTAACACGTGGCAAAGACTGCAAGTCGATGTCCTAAATCGGCCACCCCAAAGATGCGATCCGCAGTAACAAAAACGGAAGCAAAAATCATGCCTTCGCTCAAGCCCCACAAGATTCCAAAGATCGGCGTCTCTGGAATGACGATTTTACGCCCGTGAGCACGGGTGCCAATGGGCCAAATAATCCAGTAGCCAACGACAACAACAGCCACGGCAATGAGCGTGAAGATCCACCAAGCAATGTTGTGGATCTGACCAGGGAAGACAATGGGGTTTTGTGCAATCGTGGAAACTGCCCCTGAAATAAATCCCAGCGCCCAAGCGAAGGCAAAGTAAGCACAGGCGCGCATCCAAGCAAGCTTGGGCTCATAACGACGTGGATTGCGATCCTTGGTGTAGCGACGAATCGCGCCTACAAAGCCTGCGCCCACGACCGCTGAAACAACAGCCGGCACAACCTGAGGCGAACCCAGGACCAATGCATTCATGGTTGTTACCGTAGTGGCGAAATACTCAGTCAGGAATTAACTGGCGGAGGGCGTGGGATTCGAACCCACGGTTGAGGATCACTCAACAGCGGTTTTCAAGACCGCCGCACTAGGCCACTATGCGAGCCCTCCACCACAAACCGTACCGGTTTGCCCTCCCGGCTGTGCCTGTGGGAATACTCAAGTTGCAATTTCGCCAAACCCACCTATGGTGAAAATGTGACTGAACAACAGGTCTATGAACGCATAGACGTTAAACAAGGATTTGAGGTCCGCAAGTACGCGGCACACGTACTCGCCGAAGTGACCATGGTTGGCCCCTTTGAGCGAGCTGGCAATGCTGGCTTTGGTCCCCTGGTCTCCTACATCAGCGGACGCAACCGCAGTGGAACCAAGGTGGCCATGACCGCTCCAGTTATTCAGGAACCACTGGATGACCCGATGACCTATCACGTGTCTTTTGTGATGCCAGCAGGATCAACGATTGATCAGTTACCGATTCCGGCTGGAAATGGTGTGACGCTCGTGGAGGTTCCTTCTCTGATTGCGGCGGTCTCGCGGTATTCAGGTCGCTGGGGTGAAGACAGTTACAACAAACATGTCAACAAACTTCTCAGCGATATCGAAACTGCTGGATACACCGTGATGGGCAAACCACGCTTTGCTCGCTTTGACCCACCGTGGAAGCCAAGTTTTATCCGGCGCAATGAGGTTGTCGTCCCGATTGCTTAACGTGGGATCGAGCGCGAACTACTCGCAATCAACGCCATCCTTATCGCCGTCGCGATACCAGTAATACTCAGGATTTCTGCCCCGAACGTAAGGGCCATAGCCGGCAGCCTTGGCAGCTGCGCAAGTGCCAAAGCGCGGATCCAGCCCTGAACCAGACTTAGAACTTGAACCCGAACTTCCACTTGAACTAGATGATGAGCCAGCTGGCGCGGTAAACCCAGAAACATAGGTGGGCCCACCACCTGAAGCTGCAGCTTGATTCGGGCAGGTCTGCAAAATTTGATACAGGCCATCGTGCTCGGCCGCGGTTACGTACAGCCCATACTTTTTCTTGACGCCAATTTGCCGACCGGCATAGGTACACCAATACCTGCGATTGGCTGGCAACCAGGTCGCGGCATCGCCATCGCCCTTTTGTCGATTTTGGGTGGAATCAACCGCCAACAACACCAAAGGATCATTGGCATAGGCGATGCGCTTTCCAAAGGTCCAGCTCCTTGCACCGGTTTGCCACGCATTAGACAGCGCAACAACGTGATCGATGTCCACCACGCTTGCGCCTCGGATGTAACGCACGGTTGTTCCGGTGTAGGGATCGGCAAGATTGCCTGAGGTCACGACACATCCGCCGGTGCCGGCACGAAAGGTTTTAGAGCGCAGGTCTCGATTCAAAATGTCATCACGGGTGTCGCAACCATTTCGATCAACATCTGCCCATGCTTGACCAAACTGCGCGCGCGAATATCCGGTTTTGGGACCCCGTCCAGCCACACGCAGGGTTTGCAGAACTGCAAGTGCCGACTTGGCCGCCGGGGCCACCGCAGATGATGGGGAATTTTCGGCTGGCGCTGTTGGCACCTCTTCGGTGCTAACCAGTGGCGCAACAGGTAATGGGGACTCGACGGTGGCCACTGGACTTGGAACCGCGGCGGTTGGGGCGCTAACAGTTGGCTGCGAGCAAGAAGTCAGCACAACCAAGCCCAAAGCCAAGGACCAGCACAGCTTGGCCACAGCCAATTTCCGATTTGTCTGCATTTTCCCTCAATCCACCCGTTGCCCAAGCAGATTACGCGCGAACGGCCGCAACTCCGCCACCAGCCACGGCTAACCAGGCTTTTACATGTCTAGGCGGGGGAAGGGATCTCATCTGAAATGGGGGTTACCAAGGGGTGGGGGTGCAAGGTATCTTGTTTCTCTTATGTGGCTTCCCCCTCATGGGTCTTTCCCCCTGAGTTCTCATGCGACGCACGATCGCTCGGCGATCGGTGCAGCCGCCACTAACCCACGTCGACCTTTGCTCGTTATTGCCTTCGCTTTGCTGAGCGTGATGGCCGCACTTCTGATTCCCAGCGCAGCCCACGCTGATAGCGGTCTCACGCTGTCCACCCTTGACGTTCGCGGCCAACTTGTCTTCTTCCGTATCACTAATGGAACAAACACGCTGGTATCGCCGACGCTGACCATCACCGGAACCGGTACGGACGGTTCGCCGATTGCCATTTCAAATCTGGCCCTTGGCGACATTCCACCGAGTGAAAGCCGAGCAACTGAGGTTCCGCTAGGGGTTACACCCAAGTCATTGCAGGTAACCGCTGCCACCTCAACCTCGTCCGTGACAAGTAACTACCCACTGGGTCAAGGGCAAATTCAGGAATTAGGTCCGGACGACCAGGCACCAGCACCGCCGGATCAAGGAAGCTCAGGACCCATCTACATTGTGGCAACTTTGATTGCGTTGTTCTTTGTTCTCTCCACCGCTCGCGTTGTCTTTGTTTCGATTAAGGGTGGCACGCCCACTCGCCCCGCGAAGGTTTCACAGCGCACAAAATTTGCGCTTGCCCGTCAACAGCTCCTCGACCGAAAGCGCGAACCAGACCAGCCCAAGGCCGCGCCGGCACCTCCCACGGGCCAGCCCATCGGGGCTCGCGTTCCAACTAGTGCTCTTGCTAGCGCTGTAGTTCCAGCCCAAGCAGCACCGGCCCGTCGACTTGCACCGCCATCCCCCGCAAAACTGATTTCACCCGCGGGTGGAGCCCAGAGTGCGGCCGTGGTGACGTTGGACAGGCCGGAGAGCGTTGAGACATTTACCCCACAGCCACCACCGCTACAAGCGCCTGCGCCCCAACGCAAGGCACCGCCGGCTGGTAGCCCAGTCAGTGCTACACCGTTGGGCCAGCCAACCAAAACTGCTCCATCGGGACAGCCAATCGGTGCTGCTCCATCGGGCCAACCAACCAAAGCTGCACCATCGGGACAGCCAATCGGTGCTGCTCCATCGGGCCAGCCAACCGATTCGCCTAGCGCAACGAAGGCACCTAAGGCACCGCCGGCCGGCAAGCCCATCGGCTAGTAGCCACGCCCGTTCACTGCACTGCACTTCTACTGCCTAAAGTGAGTTCTATGCGCGCCATTGTTTGCTCTCAACCCGGTGGTCCCGAGGTCATGCAGTGGCTTGAGGTTGAAGATCCGATCCCTGGCGTTGATGAGGTCCTCATTGATGTGGCCGCCGTCGGACTAAACCGAGCAGATGTCCTGCAACGAAAAGGTTTTTATCCACCCCCTCCTGGCGCAAGCAATTACTTAGGGCTGGAGTGCTCCGGTGTCATCAGCGCCGTTGGCGCAAACGTCACCGCCTGGAAGATCGGCGACCAGGTATGTGCCCTGCTTACCGGCGGCGGTTGCGCTGAAAAGGTAGTCGTTCCTGCTGGCCAACTACTCCCCGTTCCTGCCGGCGTTAGCTTGATTGATGCATCCGCTCTTCCGGAAATCGCCGCCACTGTGTGGTCAAACGTGGCCATGTTGGCGCACCTTCGAGAAGGCGAAACCATTCTCATTCACGGTGGCACCTCAGGGATCGGCACGATGGCAATCCAAGTAGCCCGCCAACTTGGTGCTCGAGTCATCGTTACGTGCGGCACTCAAGTAAAGGTTCAAGCAGCCCTTGATCTGGGGGCTGACTTCGCCATTAATTACACCCAAAGCGACTTCGCCGACGAAGTCAACACGATCACCCAGGGCAAGGGCGTTGATGTCATTCTTGATGTGATGGGGGCCAAATACCTTCAATCAAATGTTGCATCGCTGGCAGCTAATGGCCGATTGGTCGTCATCGGCCTACAAGGTGGCACCAAAGGCGAAATTGACCTCAACCGGCTGTTGAGTAAGCGGGCTGCGGTACTGGCCACATCGCTTCGGATGCGACCGGTGGCGGAAAAGGCCGCAATCATCGATTCAGTTCGCGAACACCTATGGCCATTGATAGAAAGCGGGACTATCAAACTGGTCATTGATCACTACTTTCCCATTGAGCAGATCGCCCAAGCGCACGAGCGGATGGAAGCAAGTCAGCACATTGGAAAAATTGTCCTTACCCTGCACTGACCCAAGGACACTGAGAGGATGCAAACATGAGCGAATCAACCACAGGCGGCAATCCCGCTGATCCTCAGGTGATCCACATTGACACCGACGGGGATGGCCAACCCGACACTCTCGTGCCCATGCCGCAGGTATCTGATGGCGAAGATGTCTCGGACCTGGTCTCGCAACCAGCTAAGGTGATGCGCATTGGAAGCATGATCAAGCAACTACTCGAAGAAGTACGCAACGCGCCACTTGATGAAGCCTCTCGTGCCCAGTTGCGTGAGATTCACCGTCGATCTATCGCCGAATTAGAAGCTGGATTAGCACCTGAACTTGTTGATGAACTTGAACGATTGACCCTTGACTTCACTGAAGAATCCATTCCGAGCGAAGCTGAACTTCGCATCGCCCAGGCTCAGTTAGTGGGCTGGCTCGAAGGCTTGTTCCATGGCATCCAAACTGCCCTTTTTGCCCAGCAAATGGCAGCTCGGGCTCAGTTTGAAGAAATGCGAAGGCGTGCGCTCCCGATGGGAGCAGGAGAGAACGAAGAGCTTGAAACCGGACCAGACCACCGAACTTCCGGTCCCTACCTCTAATTAATCTGAGCTCAAACCTGCATCTGTGAGAGCTCCGGCTGCAATTCGGCGCGTGATGTAGGGCGAAAACCATCCGGCGTAGCGTCGTTGAAGTTCGGGCAGCATCCAATCACGTCCCGTGACTGTGCCACGGCAGGCGGAATTTCCGCATTGGCAGTAGAACTCGTCGTAATCTTGAGTGTCACAGGTCGCATAGTCAAAGGTGAGTTCTTCACCAGGTGCGACATCGCGCATGGTCACCAGTACTTGCGAGCCCATCAGGCCACAGGATGGTTCACACGAGTGGTTCAACATGTCGCCAGCTTCGGGCGTGGCAGCACCCACGAGAAATAGGTCGTCTTCAATTTGAATGGAGCGGCTGCGTCGGTCTTCGTCGAAGGTATCAAGCATTGAGCGCGAGGTAACAAAACCTCCGAAAGCGGCAATAGTGGTGCCGGCTGGAATTGCAACTTTGGCGTACGAGCCCCAACCCTTTCCACCCGCGGGATTTGCTTCTGCCAGTGGAGAAAGCCAACACATGTCCATACACACCTCATTCGCACGATGCTTGGTCAGTCCTTGCGGTCAAGTCCGCGCAGGTACAGGGTGGTCCGCTGCTCAAATGATTCAACGAAGTAACAATGGTGTCACTAGGCCGGTCAAATGTCAGGGGCGGGTTCAGATTTTTAAGTTAAGAATCTCAACCAAGGCATGGGCCACACCATCTTCGTGTACTGATCCGGCCCGTTCAGAAACGGCTGCGAGCACTGCCGGATGAGCATTGGCTACGGCTAGGGACCGCCCAGCCCACGCCAGCATGGGCAAGTCATTGGGTTGATCACCAAAGGCCAGAACGCCTTCGGGGCCAATTGAACGCTGTCGAGCAAATTCAGCTAGGGCCGTGGCCTTAGTAACTCCTGGTGCGCTGACCTCCAACAAGGTGTCGTTGGGATTGGAGTGAGTAACTGTTGCCAAATTCCCTATGACCTCAACGGCAGCCGCCAAGAAATCATCAACCAGGGGTGCTGACGCAAAACCCCTAGTCGGATCTGGGCCCAACGAGCCAACATTCTCACTTACATCCGCAGGTTCAACTCCGTGATCTGGCATGGGAACCCGCGCCAACATCTTGATGATGTTTCCACCGACAACCAAATCTTCAATGGGGGCAAGCGGCGGGTTATCCGGTGTTGGCCAGCGCGGTATGTAGTGCGGTTCACGACCAAACTCGACCTTTGATCGCCGATTGCCATTGACCCGTTCAACCGCGAAGGCCACGGTTGGCAAAAGTTGCCGCAACCGCATCGCCACTTCAATAGCTTGTTCTTCATTAAGCACATGCGAGGTTTGGATGTGCTCGGTATGAAGATCCATCACTACCGCGCCGTTAGCGCAGATTGCTACACCGCGATGACCTGTTTCTTCAACGATGGGGGCCATCCACCTGGGCGGTCTGCCCGTAACAAAAACTAAATCTCGACCGCTTTCTTCGACTGCTCTAAGCACTGCGCGCGTAAACTCACTGATGTTGCCCTGAGGATTAATCAAAGTGCCATCAAGGTCCGTGGCGACCAGTGCAATCTCACTCACGCAATTGGATCCAACGTGGTGCGATTGCGCATATACGGGCGCAGCGCCGCTGGCAGGGTCACGGAGCCGTCAGCATTTTGATGATTTTCTAAAATGGAAACGATGGTGCGAGGAATTGCACACAAGGTTCCATTCAAGGTTGCAACCGGTTGAGTGTGATCGGCCCCGCGCATTCGAATTCCTAGGCGACGGGCTTGGAATTGGGTGCAGTTCGACGCTGAGGTCACTTCGCGGTACTTACCTTGCGTTGGAATCCAGGCTTCGCAATCAAACTTGCGAGAAGCCGACGCACCCAAGTCACCGGTTGCCACATCAATAACGCGGTAGGGCACTTCCAACAAATTCAGAAAGTCTTTTTCCCATGCCAGGAGCCGTTGGTGCTCAGCCAGAGCTTGGCTTGGATCGACGAAAGCAAACATTTCTACTTTGTCGAACTGATGAACACGAATAATGCCGCGGGTGTCTTTGCCATATGTTCCCGCTTCACGGCGAAAACACGATGAGAACGCTGCGTACCGCAAGGGGAGTTGACTGGCGTCAAGGATTTCATCACTGTGGTAAGCGGCAAGTGGAACCTCAGCAGTTCCTACGAGGTAGAGGTCATCACTTTCTACCCGATAAACATTTTCAGCTGCCTGGCCAAGAAAACCGGTGCCTTCCATGGCAGTGGGCTTGACCAAAACGGGAGGCACCATCAAGGTAAATCCCGCATCAATGGCTAGATCCATAGCCATGTTGACCAACGCAAATTCAAGTTGGGCGCCGACTCCGGTCAGGTAATAAAAACGCGAGCCAGAGACCTTCGCGGCTCGTTCGACGTCAATCGCACCCAGTAATTCACCGATTTCTAAGTGGTCACGTGGCTCGAAATCAAAGGTGCGCGGGGTGCCAATCTCTTCGAGCACAACAAAATCATCTTCGCCCCCGCGCGGTGCCGCATCGTCAACGATGTTGGAAATGCCCAGCACTTTTTCGTTGAATGATGCCGCAATTTCGTCGCGAGAATCTTGTGCACTCTTGACTTGATCGGCCAACGTCTTGGCCTGTGTAAGCAGTGCAGTCTTTTCATCGCCTTGCGCCTTAGCAACATCGCGACCGATCGTCTTTTGCTGAGCGCGCAAGTCGTCGAAGGCGGTGCCGGCTTGACGGCGTTGCTCATCAAGGGTCACGACTTCATCGACAACGTTGACATCTTCGCCGCGATCGCGCACCGAGGCGCGAACAATCTCAGGGGAAGAACGAAGGAGCTGGACATCAATCACGTGTTAGACGGTACACGCGTCAGGCACGAACCATGCCTTAGGACGGCTCGCCTTTGCGGATTTGGCTCAGCCAAGCGTCGGCGTTGATTCCGGACTGACTTTGGCTACCCCGATTCGCCTTAGGCGGGTCACTTGTGGCGCGAGGATAGGAGCCTAGGTAGCGGATATCAGCGCACATTTGCCGAAGACCAACCAACGCCTTGCCCATCGCTTCATCATCCACGTGCCCTTCAGCATCAATGCTGAAGCAATACTGACCCAGCCCATCGCCGGTCGGTCTGGACTCTAAACGGGCCAGGTTAATCGACTGCTTCGCAAATTCCGCAAGGATCTCCAGTAATCCACCCGGGTGATCATCGTGCGGAAACAACACCATCGTGGTTTTATCCGCCCCCGTAGGAGGAGGCGGGGCTTGCGGCTTACGAACAACAACGAAGCGAGTTTGTGCACCTTCAACATCGTGGATTCCATCCACCAAAACTTCAAGCCCATAGCGCGGCGCTGCGAATGCTCCAGCCAACGCAGCATCCCATCGGCCAGCTTGCACTTCGCGCGCTGCATCAGCATTACTGGCAGCAGGTTCAAATACAGCCGTGGGCACATGAGTTCGCAACCATGACCGACATTGTGGTTCGGCGTGTGAATGGGCAGCAACTGTCTTGATCGCATCCAGCGAGGTACCGGGTCGAACCAAGAGTGCGAACGAAACAGGCAAAACGACTTCAGCCACGATCACTAACGGCTCGCCGGTTGCTAACCCATCAAGTGAAATTGGCACCGAACCCTCAACCGAATTTTCGAAGGCAACAACGGCGATATCGACCTCTCCGGAGCGCACCGCATCAAGTTCAGCCAACACCGTGTGGAACGGGATCAGTTCCGGATCTGGGGCCACAACTTCAGTGGCCGCCTTCTCCGTAAAGGTTCCTTCCGGGCCTAGGAAGGCGATCCGGGTCATGCGTCTTGCCCTCGGGCCAAAGCCACTGCGCGCAGTTCTTCCGGTGACAGCGGCTCATCGCTGGCCCCACCAGTGACGCCCTTGAAATAGGCGCGGGTGTCGGCCCGAGCGTGAATGGCTGACAACACCAATCCATCACCATCGTCATCGAGCAAAGCCAGTGAAAACGAATAGCGTCCGCCCATGTCACCAAATGCGTCGTAGCGAACAACAGCTACGTGACGAATCGCATCGCGAAGATCGGTTTGTAATTGCGAAATAACCTGACGTTGCACAACGATGTCTTCGCGTAATGCATCAACGTGATCGATGTGTCTGGCAACAGTTGCTACGAAAGTTGATTGGTCATCGGGGCCTTGTAAGAGGTCAAGCTCGCGACGTAAACGAGAAAATTTGACTTGGCTGTAGAGGGCAAAAATAAGCGCCAGCGCTGCAATCACGATCGCTGCTAGGGACATGATCTGCGTTGAGTTCACGATCGCAGACCCTCCCAAGTCCTGAAAATTTCTCCGCTTGATTCTTCTCAAGCGTAGTGCCCACGGGAGTAAGGCCTTGGTGCCATCTACGGGGGATGAGATGACACCAAGGTGCAATGAAAAATACGACAAATCACTCAGTAGGCGTCACCTCTTTACCCTCCCACCACCAAGTCCTGACGGGGGTTTTACCTTGCACTAGCAAATGATAGGGATTTCCCTCTTCAGCCTTCTGAGGTAAACAGCGCGGCCCAGGTGTTGCGATCAACAATCCCGGTAACCGGCAACCCGCTATTTTTTTGGAAATTCTTCACCGCATTTTGTGTTCGGTTTCCATAGATGCCGTCCACGGTTACCGAAATCCCAATATCGGCCAGACGTTGTTGGACAACTTTGACCACATCTCGAACGGATTGTGATGGCCCGATCGGTTTTCCTGGGTAACCAACGATGGCATCATCGATGGGATTGTTAATTTCGTCAGTTGGTGTGTCCGATGGCTGACCAGCGGTTGCTTGAGTCGTTGGCGTGATTTGTGTTGCCGTTGGCTGCGGTGAATTCGTCTCTGAAGCCAGTGGTGGCGATGACGGCTGCTGCTTCACGGTGGGTTGTCCAGGCCCGAGCCAGAACACCCAGATCAAAGCACCCAACAAAAGGGCAATACCTGCGCCAACAAAAACCAACGGCCACGAACGTTGTTTCGCCATGTTTGTATGTTCACCTGCCTTATCTCGAAGGTAGTGCTTCCACGCCGATCAGGGCAGTAGAACTCCCGGGTTCAGTAGGCCCGCTGGATCCAGAGTGTCCTTAATGGCTTGCATCGTGGCGATCTCGGCCGAGCTGCGGGATAGGTGTAGCCACTTCGTTTTATGGACACCAACGCCATGTTCAGCCGCAATCGAGCCGCCATATCTAGCAACCAACGTCAAGACCTGCTCATCGAGACGATCGGCCATTTCGACGTCAATATCGAGCAAATTGATGTGCAGATTGCCATCGCCTAGATGTGCATACACGTGCACTTCGCGCCCCTGGGTATCGGGCAATGTATCTAGTTCTGTCAAGAAAGCAGCGATCGAATTAATCGGCAAACAGACATCAAGTTTGAACGGAATCCCAAGCGTGGCAACTGCTTCTGCCTGTCGATCTCGGTATTCCCACATGCGCGGATCCACCACTGCATCCACATCATCAGGCAGCTCAGGCAGCTCAGCGGTCTCAAGTAAAAGATAAACACGATGCTCGGCCTTCAACGGCTGAGCTAAACCGCACACCTGCCGAACTACTTTCATGCCTTCAGATCGAATAAGTTCGGCAGCAGTTAGGTCACCGCGCGCACGTGCATCTGCCACCAGGCATACCGCCGATTCCACATCTGCAAGACCAATAAAAGTCACGTATTGCGTACCCGGGGCTCGAACCAGGCGCAGTCGCGCAGCTGTAATGACTCCAAGGGTTCCCTCCGAGCCGGTCATCAACTGGCTCAGGTTGTACCCCCCGTTGTCCTTGGCCAAAGGTTCTAACCGGCGCAAAATTGAGCCGTCGACAAGGACAGCTTCAACGCCCATCACCTGTTGTCGGGTATCGCCGAGGCCAACAACTCGCAAACCGCCAGCATTGGTGGCAATCATGCCGCCCACAGTTGCTGAATCTCGTGCAGCAAGGTCAACCGCATACGCAAAACCGGCGGCGCTTGCGTGCGCTTGAAGTCTTGCCAAGCTCACGCCAGCTCCAACGTCAACGGTTTGCGTGGCGCGGTCAACGGTTCCTAAGTGCTGCAAGCGCGTCATTGACAACACAATTGCCTCGTTGTCACGATGAGGAATCCCGCCACCAACAAGTCCGGTGTTTCCACCTTGGGGAACAACAGGAACACCAAATTTTTTACAGGCCATCAAGACTTGCGCTGTTTGATCAGTGTCTGCTGGGCGAACGACGGCTAACGGTTGAGCTGACCAAGCACGCGTCCAGTCGGTGCCAAATGATTGCGTGATATCTGGATCGGTAAGCACATGTTCAGCGCCAACGATGTCTTGAACTGCCGTCAAAAACTGACTCAAAGGACAAACCCGGGCTCACCAGAATCAGTGACAACCGGTCGACCAGCTGCCTCCCACCCCATCATTCCGCCGTCAAGATTGACCGCATCGCGTCCTTGATCAACGAGCCACTGAGTCACTTGGGCTGAGCGTCCGCCCGACTTACAGATCACCACAATTTGACCGTCCGCAGGCAGGCGATTCAAGATCTCGCCCTGTAGCGACATGGCCGCGTGCACTGCGGTGGGTGAATGTCCGGCTTGCCACTCATCATCTTCACGCACATCAACAACAAATGCATCTTGACTGAGTTCGCTCAAAGACAGCGTCGGAACTTTGGGTCCGCCAAACATCATGTGACCTTCTTAGGTAGGAGTCGGAGCCGGAGATGTTGCAGGGGGAGCGGTAGTTGGTGGAATCGTTACCGTTGCTGTTGGCTTCGGTGTACTCGTTCCCGTTGGTTTAGCTGAGCTTGATGGTTTCGGCTTATAGGTTCCACTTGGTCCACCACCAAAATTACCGGTGCTGCCATCAAATCGCTGAATCGGCTGACCCTCTAGGTAGGCCTTTACAAAAGCAGTCCACATTCGCGCTGGGAATGAACCACCAGTTACTCGGGTCATCCCACCTGTGCCGCGAAGGGTCTTTAATCCTCCACTCGGCGTTGACTTTGCCATTGAAACTGCCACTGCAACCTCTGGGGTGTAGCCAACAAACCAGGCCGAAAGGTTGCTGTTTGTTGTGCCCGTCTTGCCAGCGGCTGGTCGACCAAGAGCCAGAGCGGCAAAACCCGAACCGTTAGTCACCACTTTGGTTAAGGCAAAGGTGACTTCATTAGCTACATCGGCGTCGTAGGCCCGCGTGGGATTTGGGCGCTTGGAATACAACAACCCACCGTTGGCATTGCGCACGCTTTCAATCACGTAAGGATCAGTTTGTAACCCACGAGCAGCAAACGTGGCGTAAGCCGCAGCCATATCCAATGTGTGCGGTGACGACGTTCCCAAAACCGTGGTGGGACCAGCATTTAATCCAGCTGTTGAAGCTGGAATCCCAGCACGGATTGCTGAATCAACGACCGCTTCGGGGGTGATTTGCAATTCAAGGTCAACATAAGCCGAGTTCACTGACGATTCGGTGGCTTGGAGCAGCGAAATAGAACCACCTGCGTTATATCCATCAAAGTTATTGACCTTGTACGGTGCGAATCCAGGAAAGGTAAAGGTGCTACCCGAGATGCCACTGAATCGATCCGACAAGGACACGTTATTTTCCAAGGCCGCGGCCAAAGCGAACGGCTTGAAGGTTGAACCAGCCTGAACGACACCTTGGGTGGCATTGTTGAACTGATCTTTCAAGTAATCGTTGCCACCGTAAATGGCCAGAACCGCACCGGTACCTGGTTGAACGGCGCCAATGCCAATACGCAGTCCCTGAGCCCCGCTCTTTGGCCCTCGGGAATCCACGGCAGCACGAGCGGCATTCATCGCCTTCTGGTCAAAAGTTGTCGTGATCAAATACCCACCGCGTGCAACGTCATCTTCACTAAAACCGAGTGTTGTCAATTCCCGTCGAGCCATGTCAACAAGGAAACCGTTGTCACCGGCAAGTCGGTTACCCGATGAGCGCGGTGCAATCGTGGGAAATTTTTGGCGGTTACGGGTTCGATCAGACATCCAACCCTTGGTCACTAAACCATCGAGTACGTAATTCCAACGACCTTCTAAGCGATCCTTATTGGTCTCGGGCGCGTAGCCAGCCGGCGAGCGAATCAACGACGCAAGGACTGCTCCTTGCGCGGGCGTTAGTTCAGAGGCCGGAATCTTGAAGTAAGCCTGCGATGCAGCTTCAATTCCGTACGTGCCACGACCGAAATAAATCGTGTTCAAATAATCTTCAAGGATTCGATCTTTACTGCGAGTTTGACTTAACTTGATGGAAAGGACCAGTTCCTTCACTTTTCGAGAAATCGTCCGGTCCTGAGTCAGGTATGCATTCTTGGCATATTGCTGCGTGATGGTTGATCCGCCCTGGGTCGAGCCACCAATGAGGTTATTCCAGGCCGCACGAGCAATTCCAGCCGAAGAAAACCCACCGTTGTCATAGAAACTGCGGTCTTCAGCGGCCAAAACTTCCCGCTGCACAGCCAACGGCACATCGGAAATAGAGATGGACGTCCGGTTGGCGTCAGCTACTTGCGCGATAGGGGTTTTGCCATCGTTATAGGTGATTGTTGTTGCTTGCGCCGTCGCGAATTGACTTGCATTAGGCACTGAAACCACGGCGTATAAAACCAAGAAGCCAAGGAAAAACACACCAAGCAAACCCAACCCTGCCACGAGGCTTTGACGCCAGGATGGAATGAACCGGCTGAAGCCATCGCGCTCAGCGCGTGGATAGTTAATGCGCACTACGCCTCCGCAAGCCGACGACGGGGAATTCCTCGGGCAACACCATCTCCTAGGACGAAGGACATCGTCAGGTGGTTCCATTGGCAGTTCTGGCAGACCTCAATCACGTACACACTGAACTCACCGTATTCGTGCGCCATCGGCTCAAGCTCGCGGGTTGCTCGAATGCGACCGGAGAGGTGCCCCAACTGATCACCAAATACATAAGTCAGATGAGTCAGATTCTCTCGCCGGCACACCGGGCACAATCGATCCGTTGCTTCACCATGGTGTTTGGCCGCACGCAAGGTGTAGGGATCAACATCGCACAAATCGCTCCGGAAGGCGCCGCCATGGAAAAGCGCCTCCAAGGCAGCCCTTCGCTGAAGGCCGTACACCACGACCGATCGCTGTGACCACACGCTCGCGAGCGTAAACCCTTTGGGGGCGCAGTCGCCTGAGGCACAGTGCCTATGCATGCCTACGCCTGCCCACTCATGGCGTACGCCTGCCGACGCGTGGCCCCTCGTGCCTACGCCGGGCCGCGTCTGACCGTGCCTACTCCGGACCGCGTCTGAGCGTGCCTGACCGTGCCAATGCCTGTCAGTCAAGGCTCCTCTGGCGGGTCAACGGGCGCTCCAATGGGCACTGATATAGAGTTCATTTATATCGTTTTGATACATCATTTCAACCGATCACTCCGAATGCTTCCCCCGTTCGGGTCCACCTGGGAGAGGTAGCCATGGCGCGTTCGAGCGGAGTGCTCGAGTTTGCAGTCCTAGGGCTATTACACGACTCCCCGATGCACGGTTATGAGTTGCGTAAACGGATCGGCAGCGAGTTAGGCACCTTCCGCGCCTATTCCTACGGTTCGCTCTACCCAGCCCTGAAGACTATGACCAAAGATGGCTTGATCGAAGCAGACGACTTCTCCGGGGTAGGACGTCGATCCAAAATTGTGTACACCCTCACGGCCGATGGGAAAGATCGTTTTCAAGAACTGATCAGCCAATCGGGTCCGGCTTCTTGGGAAGACGAAGCCTTCGGCGTGCACCTTGCATTTTTTGCTCGCACTAACAAAGACGTTCGTCTACGCATTCTTGAAGGAAGGCGATCTCGCCTTGAGGAACGACTCGACACTTTGCGCACCTCACTTCGTAATGCAAGTGCTCGGGTAGATAACTACACCTTGGCACTTCAAGAGCATGGTCTGGAATCGGTTGAGCGAGAAGTTCGCTGGCTCAACGAATTAATTGCAACAGAACGCGATGGCAGCCCGTCTTCGCGTCGTACTAAGGCTTCGTCGGACGCCCCGGCGAAGTTTGAGAAATAGGGAGTAACAGAAAATGGGTTCGGTTCGCGTCGCAATTGTTGGTGTAGGTAACTGCGCCTCGTCATTAGTCCAAGGTGTCGAGTACTACAAAGACGCCGACCCCACACAGGCCGTGCCTGGCTTGATGCACGTCCAATTTGGTGACTACCACATCTCTGACGTGGAATTTGTTGCCGCCTTTGACGTCGATTCAAAGAAGGTAGGCCTAGACATCGCTGATGCCATTGGCGCCAGCGAGAACAACACGATCAAAATTTGTGATGTTCCAACCACCGGAATCAAAGTCCAGCGCGGGCACACTTACGACGGCTTGGGCAAGTACTACCGCGAGATGGTCGTTGAATCTGACGCCGATCCAGTAGACATTGTTGCTGAACTCAAAGCTGTTAAAGCCGATGTTCTGGTCTGCTACCTGCCGGTTGGCTCCGAGCAAGCCGCAAAGTTTTACGCGCAATGTGCAATCGACGCGGGCGTCGCGTTTGTTAATGCACTTCCAGTCTTCATCGCTGGCACCAAAGAATGGGCAGACAAGTTCACGGCAGCGGGCGTGCCGATCGTGGGCGATGACATCAAGTCACAGGTGGGTGCAACCATCACGCACCGCGTCCTGGCCAAATTGTTCGAAGACCGCGGCGTTACGGTTGATCGCACCTACCAACTCAACGTTGGTGGAAACATGGACTTCATGAACATGCTCGAACGTGAGCGTTTGGAATCCAAGAAGATCTCAAAGACCCAGTCCGTGACCTCTCAATTGCGTGAACCCATTGCTGCCCGCAACGTTCACATCGGACCGTCGGACTACGTTGCCTGGCTCGACGACCGCAAGTGGGCCTTCGTTCGCCTCGAGGGACGTGCCTTCGGAGACGTTCCGCTGTCCTTGGAATACAAGCTCGAAGTCTGGGACTCACCTAACTCGGCGGGAATCATCATTGACGCCATCCGAGCGGCGAAAATTGCCCTAGACCGCGGCATCGGTGGCCCGATTCTGTCGGCTTCTTCGTACTTCATGAAGTCCCCGCCAGAGCAGTACGCCGACGATGTTTGTCGCGACAAGGTGGAGCAATTCATCGCTGGCACGATCGAGCGGTAACCATCCTGTTCCTTAGAGGTTCATCGTGAGCTACGTCGGTGACGTTGCCACTGTCTTGCGTGGGTCCGGGTTTCGCCGGCTACTCAGCGTTCGCATGGTCGGACAACTTGCCGACGGAGTGTTCCAAACTGCTTTAGCGTCCTATGTTTTGTTCTCCCCGGAACGCCAAGCTGATGCGCGCTCAATCGCAATTTCTTTTGCCATTTTGCTTCTGCCCTACTGCTTACTTGGACCATTTGTTGGCGTCTTTATTGACCGTTGGAGCCGGCGCCAAATTTTGGTAGTGACCAATTTTTTGCGCGCTGTACTTGTTGCAGTCATCGCACTGATCGCACTCAGTTCTGCGCCTGAAGTTGCGCTCTTGTCCGTCGGCGTTCTCGCCATCAGCGCAAATCGATTGGTGTTATCGGCACTGGGAGCATCGATTCCGCGCGTGGTTGCCCTAGAAAATGTGGTCACCGCGAACGCCATCGCACCCACTCTTGGCACGCTGTGCACAGTCACAGGAGCCGGACTCGGGGTTGGTCTGCGTGCTGTTCTTGGCGGGGCCGGCGACACCAATGATGCGATTTTGATCGCCGTTGCAGCCGGTATCTACCTTTGTGCTGGGGCCTTGGCACTGCGGATTGCCTACTCAGCCCTAGGGCCAGAGCCTTCGCAGGAATTGCCCCCTGCTCTGCAGGCCATCACCGAAGTTGCTCGGGAGTTGCGTGATGGAATTGGTGCCATCAGGGAAAACGCGGACGCATCGGTGGCATTTGTTACCACTGGCATCCAACGTTTTTGTTTCGGTATCGCCACCGTCTCTGCAGTGCTCCTAGCGCGCAATACTTTTTCAAGTTCAACCGATCCCAATGGCGGCTTAACCGGATTGGCGCAAGTGCTCCTGGTGGTTGGAGTTGGATTCTTTGTTGGTGCGGTCATAACTCCAGAGCTATCTCGATTTTTTGCACCGCAGAAAGTTATTGGCGC
>CAFBLM010000017.1_pt1 | contig 21776 bp, 20 predicted proteins | sample 7268201 | NCBI WGS metagenome assembly CAFBLM01 (sample SAMEA6814037, study PRJEB35770) | freshwater metagenome | biome: Freshwater; feature: Freshwater reservoir; material: water | place: Czech Republic | collected 2017-05-23 | depth 30m m
GGAAATGTACAACCGACCGCCGCTGACCGGTAACGTCGTCACGATCGATGATGTGGTCGTCAAGACGAGCATCTTGTTCGGCATCTTGCTGGTTGGCGCTGTCCTCGGCTGGAATACCGCTGAGTCCATTCCATTTTTATGGATTGGCGCGGCCATCATCGGGATGATTCTGGGAATCGTTAACGCGGTCAAGCGCAACGTCAGCGTTGCGTTGATCATCGCTTACGCTGCCGTCCAAGGAGTATTCTTAGGTGGCATTAGTCGTTGGTATGACCTCTCCTACACCGAGCCAATCGTCCAACAGGCAGTCTTTGGCACCTTTGTTGCTTTCGCCGTGATGTTGGTGCTCTACCGAACCGGAATTATTAAGGTCAATTCTCGGTTCGCCAAGATCATGACAGTCGCGCTGATCTCCTATGGAGTGATCGCGGTGATCTCCTTGATTTCTGCGCTGTTTGGAGTCGGGTCAGGTTGGGGCTTCTATGGTGTTGGGCCACTTGGGCTGATCTTGTGTTTAGTTGGGGTTGGCCTTGCCTCTCTCACCTTGGCCTTAGATTTTGAAGCCATTACGCAATCGATTCAACGAGGGTTGCCAGAGAACGAATCGTGGCGACTGGGTTTTGCCCTGATGGTCACCCTGATCTGGCTCTACTTGGAGATCTTGCGCTTCCTGGCCATCTTGAATAGCCGCTAAAGAATTCATGGGCTTTGATGCGTTGCCAGCGGGCGAGCAAGCTCTCGCCCGCTCGGTGCTATCTATTGCTGATCGTTTGCGTTCAATGGACCTGAACCGGCTAAGTCGTAGTAGCGATGGTGAGCTCTCTATTGCTGATCGTGTCTATATCGCGTGCCAGAAGTTGGCCCCCCAGGTGCCGAGATTGTCAGATCCGGCCAGCGGGGATCAATGGAGCATTATTGCCAGCGAGTATTTGGCTAAGGGCAATGATTTAGATCTTCTTCATACTCAGGTCAGCGAGCTAAAAGCAGTTCTTTAGGCACGTTTGGCCAAAAACTCGTGCAATCTGCCTTGTGCATTCTCACTGATGTGCGGTCCATGTGTAAATGCCACAGTGTCGCAGCTGATCTGGCTCAATCGTTGTGCGGATTGTTCGTTCAGGGCGATGTCGTGGCAAAAGACCTTAATTCCAATGCGGATTTGAGAACGCCAGTAGTGAATGACATCGCCAGTGATCAAAACCCCGGTGGGTTCGTGAAAGTAACTGGTATGGCCGGGCGTATGACCGGGCGTATGGAGCACTCTTAACCCACCTGCTACATCCAGCAGTGCCCCGTCGGAAAAGGTGTGGCTAACGGTGATCTTGTCGTAGCGGCCAAATCGCTCAAGCAACGATCGAAATCTGCGGCTGGGGTCGATGGGTGGGCATTGACCCGCTTCTAGGAATGGAGCATCATCAACATGTGCGCTGACCGGTGATCCGCTGGCCTTACGAACACGTTCAACATTTCCGACGTGATCATTGTGCGCATGGGTCACCACGATGGATGTGACATCAGAAACATCAAGTCCTAGATATGAGAAGCCGGCTTCTAGACGCTTCCAGCCTTGGGTAATGCCTCCATCGATCAGCGTGACTTGGCCATCGGCTGCCTTGACGACAAAGGCGTTGATGCCATCAGAGGTGGCCACCGGAATGCGCCAAATATTGGGAGCTAGTTCATAGGCGGGTGTGCCTGACATCTACATACCTTTCCTAGACCACAAGGACCGCTTGCTCGCCGTTGGTTCACCCAGACTGCGTTTAAGTTGTTCTACCTCGGCTCGAGCATCGGCCAGGGCAATTGGAATGAAGTCGTCAAGAACATTGGCCGGAATCGAGAGCTCAGCCAAGACAGTGGCGTTGTATGGCCTGGCGTAGTAGCGATTGACTCCGTCAAAAAGTGCACAGGCGTAACCGCAAGCAAGGATCAAAGGCTCCCAGTCGTGGTGTGATTGGACGCTGGAATAGGGCTGCGTTGCCTCGACCATGATTACCGTTGGTGACATTGCTTTCAAATCGCACCCTTGGAGCGCGGGCAGCTCCATGCCTTCAACATCGATTTTGAGCAGGTCAACAGTGCGCTTGCTCGCCAGTTCCTTCCAGAGCGAATCCACACTTCGAATGGGAGCTACAACTGTGGCGATTTGGGTATGTTCGCTTGCCCGAGATTTCACACCATCGCCATCAAAGGAAGCCCCGTATGCACTTGCTCCATAAAAAAGTTCAACCTCACCACCATCGGTGGCACCAACAGCGCAGGCCACGTTGATATCGCGGGGGCGATCACGATTGAGCAGATCAATAAAGTGTGGCAGCGGTTCAATGTTTAGGCCGGACCAGCCCTTGTCGTAGAGCAACTTGGTCACCGACCCGTTAGTGGGGTGGGCCGCACCAACGTCAATGAAGAAGCCCTCACTGATGTCCTTGAACACCCGCTTGAGCAGGATGTCTTCGTGGTTTCCCGCGTAGGAGATCTCAGGCATTTGCCTAGTGTGTCAGTCCAGCAGGCCCACGGGGCACGAAACTCCGGTCCCGCCCATTCCGCAGTACCCGTTAGGGACTTTGTGGAGGTATTGCTGGTGGTATGCCTCTGCGAAGTAAAAGACTCCAGCGTCAGCCAGTGTGTCAATTTCGGTGGTGATATCGCGATGGCCATGCGCTTTAAGGGCGGCTTGGTACCGGGTTTTGGAATCTGCCACCAGCTCATCTTGAACAGCGTTCGTGGTGTAAATGGCTGATCGATATTGGGTGCCAACGTCATTGCCTTGACGAAAGCCCTGGGTGGGATCGTGGTTTTCCCAAAAGGTGCTCAAGATCTTGGTTATCGACACTTGAGCTGGATCAAAGACAACTTGCACTGCTTCAGTGTGGCCGGTTCGTCCAGTGCACACTTCATCGTAGGTGGGATTTTCGGTGTAACCACCTTGGTAGCCGACTGCGGTTGAATACACACCTGGGGTTTGCCAAAACTTGCGTTCGGCTCCCCAAAAGCAACCCATACCAAAGTAAATAGTTTCTAGGTCGGCGGGAAAAGGTGGCTCAAGCACAGTGCCCAGCACAGCATGTCGATCAGGAATATCAAAGATTCGTTTGTCGCGACCAGGTAGAGCCTCAGCCGGGCTGATCAAGCGACGCGGTGCGAATGAAAACATCAGGCTCTCCCTCAAGGTCCTAAACCACAATTCTTGCCTGAAGAGCTAGATTTCGCCTGTTGAATCAGTTTCTAGTCGTGCCTTTTTAAGCACTCGTGCGTGCGTTTCTTTCATGGATAACGCAAGGAGGAGCCCACACGCAGCCACCGTGGCGCCGGCGCAAAATGCCACCGAATATCCAGCCTGAGCAACGAGTAGTCCGGCGATCAGAGGACCTGTAATGGCCCCGAAGTCACTGGCCATTTGAAAGGCAGCCACCACGGTGCCACCACGAGTTGGCGAAACATCTCCAACGACGGCAGCTGGTGCTGAGCCCATGAAGGCTGAACCAATTCCCAGAACTGCCATTGCGATCAGGAAGACAACCGGCGAGTGCGATAACGCCAAAACAAGCATCCCCAAAGTCACTGCGCTGGTGCCAGCGATCAGTGCTGGTTTGCGGCCACGTTCATCACTGATTCGCCCGGCCGGAATCAACAGGATTGCTTGGATGCCAGCGGCAACAAAAAAACCAATTCCAGCCAGAACAGGCCCCTTGTTCAGCGCTTCGACGACAAAGAGCGGAACCAGGGCTGCGCGCAGCCCAAAGGAAGAGAACCCATTACCTAGATTGATAACCAGAGCGGTCACGAAGGATCGATTGCGTAGGGCCAACATCAGTGGCGCGAGTCCTCTTTCCGACTCGTCCTTGTGTGATGTGTGATCTCTGCGCGCAGTTGGACTGTTGCGAAGTGCGGTGATCGCGAAGGTCCCAGCGATGATGAGCATGCCGGCATAGATGAAGAAGGTTGCTCGGATTGAGTAGGCGCTGATGAGTCCGCCAAGAGCGGGACCACTGATCCCACCAAGTAAGAAGCCTCCTTGGAAAACACCGGCCGCCCGCCCGCGTTCACCTCCGCCAGCGCTACGAAGAAGTAAGCCCAAGGCCGAAACAGTGAACATTGCGCTACCCACACCACCGATGCCACGGAGCAGCAACAGCTGTTCATAGGTCTTTGACAGTCCAGCAAGCGCACTGGAGATGGCAACGATCCACACACCGGCGGTTAGAACTACTCGCTCTCCCAGGCGATCGACGATCGTTCCGGCTCCCAAGGCGGAGATAAAACGCATGAAAGCAAATGCGCTCACCACCGCGCCAACGGCGAAATAGGAAACACCGAATTGCCGAGCAAAAAGTGGGATGGCCGGAGCAACGATTCCAAAACCTAGGGCGACTAAAAAGGCAATCACCACAAGAACGCCGACTTCGCGTGGAAGACCAGACAAAGGGTTGCGGATACGCATCAGGGTTTCATTGTCGCAAGGGCCTGCTACGCGCTGCGCCTGCGACCCTTACGGCGGGCTAGGTAGTTGGTCACAACGTAGTCGCCCAGTCGCCCAGTCGGTGAGGCAAAGACCTGCCCACCATTTCGTTGGGCTAAGCCCTGGACGAATTGTTCAAGTCGTGGGTCATCGCCCAATCTGAAGATTGACAAGGTTGCTCCACGCCGAGTCATCTTGTCCACTTCGGCCACGGTGAGTGCAATGGTTTCCTGAGTGGGCGGGTACCAAAAGAACGGTGTGCCATCGCGTTCGATATGTGCTGTCGGTTCACCGTCGGTGATGATCATCACGATGGGGTCGGCGTCAGGGTGCTTGTCAAGGAATCGACCGGCCAGCATGAGGGCATGTTGGAGGTTTGTTCCCTGGTAGCCGCTTGCATCCAGTGAAGCGATGTCATTGGGGGCGATAACTTGAGCGATGCTGCCAAAAGCAATCGTGCACATCGCATCGTGCGGATACTGGGTGGTTGCCAGGCAGTGCAGTGCGAGCGCGGTGGTTTTTGCCTCTCGCCAGGTGTCGTTCATGATGTTTGAGTAGGACTGGTCCACTAGTAAGCACACGGCAGCGCGCGTTCGTGTTTCGGTTTCACGAATTTCAAAGTCATCTACATCCAGCCGCACTCCATCTCCAGCGGCATTGGTCCGATTGGCAAGGATGGCATTACTTACCGTGCGCACCACGTCCAAAGGCTGTTCATCACCAAATCGCCAAGCGCGCGAAGAACCAGTCAGTTCGCCAGATGCCCCAGCATCATGAATGTCGTGGTCGCCGCGGGGGCCACTCTTCAGAGAAGAAAAAACTCGGCGAAGGGCTGTTTGTCCAATGCGACGAATTGCCTTTGCGGTGAGCTCGCTTTCGCCATTGTTCTTATTCAGGTAGCCGGCACGCTCAAGTTCGCGTTCCATTGCCTTGAGTGCGTCAAGATCATCGACTGCTGCTCGTCCCAGAGCTTTTCGAACCAATTCTTCATCAACATCATCGATAGATGCACCCGGATAATCCTGATTGAGCATTTCTTCTAACGCTTCAAGATCTGCAAGTTCTTCTAGAGCTGAGGTCCCATCGCCCATCCCCATCGGATTGTCTCCGCGCATGCGGGCTGGCGAGTTTCCAAACAGATCGGGTCTGCGATCCCGAAGTGATGAACCTAATTGTGACATTTGCATTTGAAGATCAAGATCATCCGCGAATGCTTGCTGCATGAGGTCTTGAAGTTCAGCCCGTTGTTCGGGGGAGAGCGAATCCATCAGTCGTTGGGCTGCCGCAGCACGCCTGGCCATGGATTCGACGAGTTCCTCAAGATTTTCTGGATTCTCGGGGAAGAACTCCCCATGCTTTTCCATGAATGTGTCAAAGTCTTCTTGAGTGTGCTCGCCTCGTGCATCGGCATCGAGCATGGCGTTCAGGTCGCTCATCATGTCTTTGATCTTGTTCATGGCTTCGGGGTCGCCACTTTGAAGAGCCTGTTTCATTCCCTTGAACTGGGCATCGAGAACTTCTTGTTTGAGTAAGTCCTTAATTTGTTGAAACGTTTGTTCGGCTTCTTGGCTGGTCCAGTTGTAATTTTCTAGTTGTTGAACAGCGCTGGCTGTATCGTCGGGAAGCGAACTCAGTTCGGATTCCTTAAGCCGTGCGTTATCTGATGGGTCAGGGAAAAGGGCATTCTTTTCAGTCTCTACTGCTTGGTCGAGCAACTCACGAACCTCATTGAGAGTCCCTTCAAGGTTTCCTGAGTTTTGCAAATCACGACGTCGCTGGCGGGCTTTGCTCAGCAGGTCATCAAGGCCGCGGCGACCATTGATGCCGCGGCGTAGCAAATCGCGAAGAGCTTGCCTTGGATCTGATCCATCTAGGACCTCATCGCCTATTTCATCAAGGACCCCAGCAACGTCAAAGGGAGAGGCCAGTGGGTCTGGCCCCTCGTGATAACCCCCGTACCGGTAAACGGACAACTAGACCGCACCATAGATGGAGGTGCCACCAAGATCGTCTTTAGAGATTTTGCGCGTTAGATACAAACCTTCAAGAGCGAACTCCAAAGCCGCAGCAGCCATGGCCGGTGATTCAGCACCGTCATCGCCGACAGCTGCAACGATGCGGGCTAGGCCATCGAAGGTTCCAATATCTTCAAGCAGTCCAGCGGCTGTGACTAATTCACCCGTGACCACCGTGGTGTCTTGATTGATTTGTTCCACTAAGCCGGACAAATCCACGCCGGCTAGGTGGGACCGGAAGGTTTCAGCCACTGCTCGTCTCATCAGGTGCTGGAGTAGTTCTTCTTCACGACCTTCTTCGCTGACTTCAAATTCCACCTTGCCCCGCAGGCTAGGTACGACACCAGCAAGGTCGCTGACTCGTGCCACGGCTGGTTGTTCGCCGGTGATAGCCGAACGACGAAGTGCAGATGCTGCGATGGCTTCAGCGGCCGCAACTGCAAATCGAGCCGATACTCCCGAACGGGCATCAATGGCAGGCGATTGCCGAACTAGCCGAGTAAACCTGGCCACAGTTTCAATGATGTGTTGGGGAACAATTGCCTGGAGCGCGGCTTCCTGCCGGATCAATTCAATCTCGTGATCAAGCTCAAGGGGATAGTGCGTTCGAATCTCGGCCCCGAAGCGGTCCTTCAACGGTGTGATGATTCTCCCGCGGTTGGTGTAGTCCTCAGGGTTGGCACTTGCCACGAGAAGCAGATCAAGGGGCAGTCGCAACTGATAACCACGTACCTGGATATCGCGTTCCTCAAGGACGTTGAGTAGGGCCACCTGAATTCGCTCGGCAAGGTCGGGGAGTTCATTGACGGCAAAGATGCCACGGTTTGTTCGGGGGACTAAGCCGAAGTGAACCGTTTCGGGGTCGCCCAAAGTGCGTCCTTGGGCAACTTTGATCGGGTCCACATCTCCAATTAGGTCACCGACTGAGGTGTCCGGCGTGGCAAGTTTTTCTCCATAGCGATCGTCGCGGTGCAACCAACCAATCGGGGTGGCATCGCCAAGTTCTGCAACGCGTGCTTTGGTCCATGGTGTGATCGGGTCGTAGGGGTGCTCGTTGAGTTCGCTGCCTTCGATAACCGGCGTCCATTCGTCCAGCAGCCCAGTCAAACTACGGATCAACCGGGTTTTGCCTTGGCCGCGCTCTCCGAGCAGGACGAGGTCATGACCGGCCAGCAGGGCTCGTTCCATTTGCGGGCGCACCGTTTGGTCTATACCCACCATGCCAGGGAACGGATCCTGACCGCTTTGTAAGACGGCGATCAGATTTGTTCTGAGCTCGTCTTTGACACTTCGAAGTTCGTGGCCACTGGCACGAAGTTCACCAAGGGTTTTCATGGTCGGCATAGGAGAGGTCATAGTCCAAACCTACGCCGATTAGGGGGTTCTCGCACTCTCGTCAATTGAGAAAACCTGTCATCGCGTGGCGACAATCAAAGGCAGGTAAAGAGCGCAACAATGAGAGACATGACTTTATGCTCTGATGGACTGGCCCGTGGTGGACAAAGTGCCGATACTGCAGAGCGCGCTGCCCAGCGGGCCCTTGACGGACTTGACGGGCAAGCCCCTGATCTGGCCACCATCTTCATCGCAGGTGGGATCTCTCCCGATGATGCTGAACGAGCACTGCTCAAGGCCAGTGAAGTCATCGGCGCAAAAACCACCATTGGTTGCACTGTTGATGGCGTGATTGCCGGAACACATTCGGCTGGTGGGGAACCGGCTGTTTCAGTGTGGGCAGCATCCCTGCCCGAGGTCAAACTTCGAAGCTTTCATTTGGAAGTCATCCGCACCCAAGATTCATTAGCAGTGGTGGGAATGCCGCAACGACGTGATGACGATCGGTGTGCATTGATGTTGGCTGACCCGTGGTCTTTTCCCGCTGGTGGATTTGTTGATGGTTCAGTGCAGGCCCTCAATCACTTACCCTTGTTGGGCGGTTTAGCTGGTGGCCCGGCACCGGGAAGTGTTCGGATGTTGGTGGATGGACGCATCGTTGATCGCGGCGCAGTGGGATTGGTTCTTGGCGGAAGCGTTAACGCTCATGCAGCTGTTGCTCACTCCACCCGACCGGTCGGCCCACCGATGACCGTAACGGCGGCTGACAATGATGTGTTGGTCCAACTTGCAGGACAAAGCGCTGCAGTAGCCATTGACCGCGTCATTGCCGAACTTCCCGGTCATGATCAAGCACTTGCTTCGGCCGGACTGTTGGTCGGGCGCGTATTCGATGAATATGCCGATGATCATGGGGTTGGTGATTTCGCTGTTCAACCTGTGCTTGAAATCGATCGCGCAACAGGTCGGGTTTACGTGGCCGATCCATTAACCGTCGGTTCAACCGTGCGATTGCACGTTATGGATCCAGATGCAGCCCGTGATGACATTGCCGCTGTGGTGGACAAACTTGCCGGCACGAGCCTCTCGCGTGGCGCATTGGTTTTCTACGGTTCCCCGCGTGGACCCGTAGCTGGTGATTCAGAAGGAGATGTGTTGAGTATTCGCCGGGGGCTTGCTGTAGCTGGCGTGGGCGCGATGCTCACCCGTGGCGCAGTTGGTCCGGTCGCTGGCGGGAATCGTTTACTAGGTTTTGCAACAACCATACTCATCCTTGGAGATGACCAGGCGGCTATTCAGATATAGCGGGAGCGTCTTGGCCAGCGTCAACGACAACATCGTCGCGACCGGCAAGTTTGATTTCCTTTAAGAACAGCGAAAGAACAAAGGCAACAATCAATACTGGTATGGCCCAGGTGAACGTTGTTTGAATCGCGTGCACGAATGCGTCGATAACCGGTTGCTTAGCAGCAACGGGCAGTGCCTGAATAACCGCTGGCGATCCCGTTAAGCGATCTGGAGTAATTCCGCGGGGTGGTCCATTGGGGAACGAGGCAGCCAAACTCGTTGCCAAGGTGCCGATCAGGATTGAACCAAAGACGGCAATTCCAAAGGTGCCACCCATTTGTCGCATGAAGGTTGCTGTCGATGTCGCCACTCCGATGTCTTTGCGCTCAACGGCATTTTGGGCGGCCAAAACAAGAACCTGAGTCGTGTTTCCAAAGCCATAGCCCAAGAGCAACATGGCCAAGCTGTAGACCGTGGCACTTGTGTTGACATCAATGTGGGAAAGCACTGACATGGCGATGGTGACCATGAGAAAGCCCATGACGGGGAAAATCTTGTAGCGTCCCCATCGGGTGATCAATCGACCCGAGCTGATGGAACCGATCAGCAGGCCGGTAATGATGGGAAGCATGTGTAAACCGGCGATCGTTGGGCTTTGACCCTTAACGATTTGTAGGTAAACCGGCATGTAGATGATCGCGCCAAACAGCCCAAGGCCACCAAAGAAAGTACACACGCCGGCAACCGTAAAGACACGATTCTTGAAGATACGCGTTGGCAGGATCGGTTCTTCGCTGATGGCTTCGTGGCGGATAAAAAGGCCTAACAAAACAAGCGCCAAAGTCAAGACACCAATTGATGTAGTGGAAGTCCATCCCCAAATGCGCCCGCGCTCAAGCCAAATCAGTAGGACCACTGTCCAGGAAACTAAAAGTCCGGCACCGAGTAGATCAATGCGGTGTTTGATCCCGCTCATGTTGTTGGTCTTCAGCACTCGGCTAATGGTGATGAAAGCAATAAAGCCCAGCGGAATGTTGATGTAGAAGATGCCGCGCCAGGTCAGGCTCTGGACAAAGAAGCCGCCCACCAGGGGTCCGATCACGCTGGCAATCCCGAATACCGCTCCGAAATATCCTGAATACCGCCCGCGCTCACGTGGCGGAACAACATCACCCAGGATCGCAAAACCCATCGTGAGCAAACCGCCACCACCGAGGCCTTGAATCAGCCGGGCACCGATCAATTGGGGCATGTTCTGGGCCAAGCCACACAAAATTGAGCCAAACAAGAACAGCAAGATGGCGAATTGGTAGGTGCGCTTGCGCCCGTATCTGTCGGAAATTGGACCGTAAACCGCAGTTGCAGCTGTCGATGCAAGCAAGTACGCGGTGACAACCCAGGGCAACTGATTGATGTTGCCCAAGTCGCCAACAATGGTCGGCAAAGCTGTGGCAACAATGGTTTGATCTAGCGCACCGAGCATGGTGGCCGTCATCAACCCGCCAATAACAACCATGATCTGGCGGTGCGTCAGCGGATACTCAGCGGAGGTTTCTTGAACTGTGGGTGCGCTCATTGGGCCGCCTCCAAATCCCGCGCAAGATTGCTTAAGAGTTTGGTCAGCGTCTGCCGATCGTTCTCACTCCAATGGGTCAGTGCTTCATTGAGCGTGGCAGCGCGATTAGCCAATACATCAAATAACACTTCCCGACCATGGGGAGTTGGCTCGACTCGGCGGGCCCTGCGATCATCAGGATCTTCCGTGCGTTGCAGATATCCGTCTTCTTCCAACTTGCTCAGGTGACGACTGATGGTTGAAAGGTCAAGGTGAAGTTCGCAGGCCACATCGCTGGGACGGGCTGGACGAAGGCGTTCCACAGTTGCCAGTACGGCCACTCCAGCGGGCTCGATCGCATCGGTGTGACGAGTGCGCCGAGTAAGCCGAACCACGTCAAAGAGGGCAACGGCAAAATCGAGGGTTTCCTGGTCAGTCTTGGGGGCCATTTGTGCCTGCCCACCAGAAGTTGCTTGCGCCATGCAAGTATTATAGGGTCATGGCAACTCCGATGGCAAGTGCCCGGGGTCAGGACAAATGTCACAGAAGGGCCGGCTGCGCATGACGCAAGCAATTCGGGCTGAGGGTTTAGTGAAGAAGTACGGGGATGTCACTGCCCTGGATGGAATTGATCTAGCCGTGCCTGAAGGAACTGTCCTTGGCCTACTCGGCCCTAATGGCGCAGGAAAGACAACCGCTGTTCGAATTTTTGCCACTTTGCTGCGAGCTGACGCTGGCTTTGCTGAGGTTGGTGGCATCGATGTTCGTAAGCATCCCGACCAAGTTCGGCGCATTATTGGTTTAACCGGCCAGTACGCCGGCGTTGATGAATACCTCACGGGGCGCGAAAACTTAAAGATGGTCGGCTCCCTCTATCACTTAAGGCCAGAAGCTGTTAAAAAGCGAGCCAGCGAATTATTAGAACGCTTTGACCTTGTTGATGCAGCAGATCGGCCATTGAATACCTATTCAGGCGGAATGCGCAGACGCTTGGACCTTGCTGCAAGTTTGGTTGCTCGCCCGTCGATCATTTTCTTAGACGAACCAACGACCGGTCTTGACCCACGATCACGGCTTGAACTGTGGTCAGTGATTGAAGAGTTGGTCCGCGATGGCGCGACGGTCTTGCTAACGACTCAATATCTTGATGAAGCCGATCAACTAGCGAACAACATTGTCGTTATTGACCACGGTCGAGTCATTGCTGAAGGATCGGCTGATGAGCTCAAGGATCAAGTTGGCGGAGACCGAGTAGAAATCGTTGTCCAAGACGTTGCTCAACTTGGTGCCGCTCAGGAGGCTTTGGCCTTACTAGCCAGCGGCGCGGCCACATCCGATAGTGATCGCCGAAGTGTGACGGTCCCGGTAAGCGGTGGAACGGGCACAATGCTGGATGCATTGAGGAGCTTGGATGCAGCTGGGGTCAAACTCGAGGACATTGCACTGCGGCGGCCAACTCTTGATGACGTCTTCCTATCTCTGACTGGGCACGCAGCCGAAGACGAAGGCGCCACAAGCTCTCCAAGTTCTCCATCTAAGTCACGACGTAAGGGCAACGCATGAGTCAAGCCGATCTTTCACTTCAACGTTCCCGCCCCATTTATGGTTGGGCCCTTCATGACGGATGGGCCGTTGCAAAGCGTGACCTGTTAAAGATCACTCGGGTTCCGGAGTCTTGGTTCTTCTCACTGGTGCAACCGGTCATTTTCGTCCTTCTTTTTGCCTTCGTTTTCGGTGGCGCAATTAGCGGAACCGGCGGCAACTATCGAGAGTTTTTGATGGCCGGGATTTTTGCACAAACCATCGGTTTCAATGGCGCGAATACAACCGTGGGACTGGCTGAGGACCTCACCAAGGGAATCTTGGACAGATTTCGTTCCTTGCCCATGGCACCGAGCGCGGTTGTGTTAGGGCGTACCACCGCTGATGTCTTCCGCGGCATGTTGACCTTAGCTGCTCTGATCATTACCGGCTTGGCTGTTGGCTGGACTATCCATAACGGGTTGCCTAAAGCAATCGCGGCATTTGCCCTGTTGCTCTTCTTTGGTTTCGCGCTGAGTTGGATTGCGGCTTGGGTTGGTCTGTATATGCCCAATGCGCAGGTAGCCAACACGGCTGGACTTATTTGGCTCTTCCCGCTGACATTTTTGTCGAATGCTTTTGTGCCCTTAGATACCTTTCCGAGTTGGCTCAAGCCCTTTGCCGAGTGGAATCCACTCTCAAGCGTTGTCTTGGCCCAACGAGAATTATTTGGCAATCCCACCGGAAAGATTGTCGGTGGCTTTCCTCAGCAGTCACCCATTGTGTACACGATGCTGTCGTGTTTGTTGATCTTGTTGATCTTTGTGCCACTTGCCGTGCGCAAATATCGCAATTCGATTTCTCGGTAGCCTCTTAGCCCTGGTAGGGCTCAACGGCCACCACGTCAACGGCAATTTCTTTTCCGTTAGGCGCGGTGAATGTTCCACAGTCGCCAACGCTAAGCCCGAGAACTGAAGCCCCAAGCGGGGACTTTACGGAGTAAACGTCAACGGAAGTATGAGCTGATTCTTCCCGTGAGCCCAGGAGAAATGTTTCTGTTTCGCTGTCCCCGGCAAATCGAATGGTCACCAAGGTTCCTGCTTGAACGGTTCCATTGTGTTCAGGGGTGCCGACCTGGGCATTTTCAAGCATCTGTCGCAGCTGCCGGATACGGGCTTCGTTCTTTCCCTGTTCTTCTTTGGCTGCGTGGTAGCCACCGTTTTCCTTGAGGTCGCCCTCTTCGCGGGCAGCCTCAATGCGTCCGGTGATTTTCGCTCGCAGTTCACCTGTGCGATCGTCATATTCAGCTTGAAGGCGATCAAAAGCCTCTTGCGTGAGCCACAACGGTTCCGGGTCCACGAGGTTCCTCCTGAGCGATTGACTTGGCGCCGAACTAACTATTGGTGGAAATAGGTTAGCGGGTCAGCTGGCAGTTTTGGATTTCACCAAGGTTTGCTCGCACAACGGTGCGCAGCCGCACCGTAATGTCTTGGACAGATTGACCCGGTGAACTGGTCTTGGTGGTCCTGCCGATTTCGTTACTTTGCTTGTCACGGGCCCGCACGATGCAGGTGACCGTGTCATTGGGATTTCTGGTGCGCACGATGTATTCGATCTCAACTGTGCGGTCATCGATAATGCGGTAGGCACGAAATTCAGTGGAAAATGCCGGCGTTGAAAGATGCCAGCCCACCGCAATGATCACAGCAACAAAGCTCACAGCCAAGAGCGCAGTTATGACCTGGGCCCATGGGTTTTTGCCCTTATCGCCATAGCGATCGGCTGGGCGTGGAAACGGCTCACTGCTCATGCGTGCTCATTGGGCTCACAAGTGCTCACTGTCCTAGAGTGTAGATACCAAACAGTACGGGATCAGAAAGCAGGCTCACGATGAATCTGGCTGATGGAATCCTAGAGAACTACACCGGCCCAGGGCTTGGTTGGTTCGGCGGGACAATCTTCACCGCCATTGCCATTGTCACAATCCTGCTGTTGCGCAATATGAATATGCGGATCAAGCGTTTGCCGGACAATTTTGACGAACCCGATGAGCGAACTGAGTCTGATCTAAGTCCCTAACAGGGATTGAATTTGCAGGGCGATCAACTCGTTCGTGCGCTCTGCACTTGCCGGCCGCGCTAAGAGGTAGCCCTGGCCAATAGTGAAACCGAGATCAACAAGAGCTTGCCTTTGCTCGTCAGTTTCAATACCTTCAGCAACCACCTCATCAAGGTTCAGCGTTTGGGCCAATTCGTAGATTGCGCGCACCAGGGCTTGCTCGTTTGCCTGACCGGGAAGGGTAGCAACAAATTCGCGAGCCAATTTGATGCCCTTGACTGGAAGCTGACGAAGGTAGCTTAAAGAGGAATACCCGGTTCCAAAGTCGTCGATGTAGAGGCGAACTCCAAGTTCAGCCAGTTCTCGCAGGCGATCGGCCATGATGCTTTCGCCGGGCAACAAGACGCTTTCAGTAATCTCCAGGACAAGGTTTTGTGCCGGTACACCGCTTACGGACAAAGCAAACTTGACATCATCGACGATGCACGAGTCCATCAGTTGTCGTCCGCTGAGGTTAACCGAGACCAACAGGTCGCTTCCGAGCATTTCTTGCCAGCGTCCAGCTTCGATGAGTGCACTTTCCAAGATTTCTCGTCCCAGCGGAATGATTAATCCGGTTTCTTCAGCCAATGAGACAAAGTGTGCCGGCGCGAGAATGCCCTTAGTCGGGTGATTCCAACGCGCCAGGGCTTCAACGCCGATGATCTGGTCATTGACCAGGTTCACCAATGGCTGGAAATGCACGGTGAATTCATTACGCGCGATGCCGCGACGCATATCAGCGGTTAGCTCCATTTTCGTGACTGCGAATTCGTGCATCTGCGGTTCAAAGATTGCGTAACGGTTCTTCCCGCTTCCCTTTGCTTCGTAAAGGGCCAAGTCAGCATTTCGCATGATGTCTTCGATGTCCTTTGACGAGCCATTGCCGTAGGCCACGCCAACACTGGCAGCGACAAGGAGTTCCGAGCCACCAATGCGTACAGGTTGGGCAAGGGCATCAACAACACGAGCTGCCACTCGCTCGACTTCAAGGCGGTCATCGACCTCTTCAAGCAAAACAGCAAATTCGTCGCCACCTAAACGAGCTGGCGTGTCAATGGTTCGCAGGGTTGCGCGCAACCGTCGGGCAACTGATCGCAATAGCGAGTCACCGACGGCGTGGCCCAGGCTGTCGTTGACGTTTTTGAAGTCATCAAGGTCGATGAACATTACGGCGAAGTCTTTATTTGTGCGACGGCTGTGATCGATTGCCTGACGCAGTCGCTCTTGGAGCAAACTCCGATTGGCAAGTCCAGTCAGCGCATCATGGAAAGCCTGGTGCTTGAGTTGTTGCTCGAGTTCATAGCGACGGGTGTAGTCGTGACAGGACACGGTGAACCCGGTTCCGGTCTCGTCCTCAAAACGGGTTGCGGACATTTCGACAAATCGTTCTTCGCCGCTGTCGGTGACTAGCCGCACTTCGGTTCGTGAGGTGCGTGAATCATGGCTGTGTCGAATGGTGCGCTCAACCAGGGATTGATCCTGCGGGTGAACCAGATCAAGCCAGTTTGATCCTTGCAAACTGTCCGCGGTAGGCCCGATGAGCCGCGAAACTGCAGGAGTGACGTAGGAGATGTGTAAGTCAGAGTCCAAAACTGCAATCACATCGGATGCGTCATGGAGCAATCGTTGCAAGCGCTCTGAACTTTCATTGTCTGCGGCCAATTCTGCATGGCGCACTCGGTCTAATGCGTGTGCAACGTTGTCCGCGAGTTGCATCAGGGTGGTGCGGGCAGCACGTGAGGGAGTATGAATCGATGACACGGCCATCTGCGTTACTTCGGCCACCGTAGTTGGCAGCAGGAAAACGCCAAAGAAGGATTGGCCAGAAACACCCAAGCTCTGTGGCAGCGCATCCGTTGTCTTCAAGACCCGAAGCGTGCGGGCTTCGCCTTCAGAATTGTTGTTCTGACCGGTAAACAGGGTCGGCTCATTAATCAGCCACACCAAGGTTTGGTTTTCGTGAAGGATTTCCGCTACAGCCAGGTGTGCCACTTTGTGAATCTGTTGGATCGTCAAGGCCTGCACTAAATTGTTGCTGGCAGCGTTGAGGGTACGCGCCCGCGAAGCAGTTTGATTGAGATTGCGGCCAAGGAAACTCAAACGCAAAATCACCGTTGCAAAGACAATGAAGGTTCCGATAAATAGGCCGCGATACTCGGTCGGGCGAGACAGCAGCGAGTCCGAGACAACAACGCTCAGTGGTGCAAATCCGGCCAAGGTGGTCAAGAGAGCAAATCGCCACCAGGGGGTGGGCTGGTTGGGAGTGCTAGCGATATTGGTAGTAGCCATGGACGGGTGAAGGGCTGCCATACCAAGAAGGAAGTAGAACGGCATCCGAAGTGCGACGGAGTAGCCACCACCCCAGGTTTGACCATCAGCTAGGACCTGTGCGCTTTGGAAAATGTTGGCGATGACCAGAGTGCTTAGGGCTGCGACAACCAAACGCATGGATGCATTCTTTGTGCCACTGCTGGCGAACCACAGTTGAGCTGAGCAACCAACTGTTGCTAGCGCAATCAAGGGATACATCGTGATCAGTGCAGTGATGCCACCATCAAGAGCGATGTTGCTTGCAAGCGGATGCAAGATCAATCCCCAGCTGGCGACACCGACGGCAGTGACAATGATCAAGGTATCGAGCGCTTCGGCTGGATCTTCTTGAAAACGTCGACGACCGAGCAGCAAGAGTGCCCCAGCGCCAAGGAAGATGTAACCGATGACGTGGAAGAGGTTAGGGAAGCTCGCTGTTCCGTTGGAGTACACCGCAACCGAGGAGGTAGCCCACAAAATTCCAGCGATTGCATGCGAAAGCATCCCGATGAACATCAACCACCAAGCACCTGGGTGGGCGGGCTTGAATCGCATAATTCCCAGCGGAATAGCCGCTATCGATGCCACGGCGATCAAGGCGGTGAAGGCGAAGGAGGAGGGATGACCCAATGTGGCGATGTAGCCGAGGACACAAATGAGCCCAAGCAGGCCTAGCGAGCGTGAGTTCAGCTGCTTCACGGGCCTTGCCTCCTCACCACTGATATCGCCCAAACGGCGTATTGGAGGTATCGGCCAGCCAAGGGCAAACCTTGACCCCGCCAGGCGCTGAGTTCTGGGGCTCAATCAAGGGGGAGAAAGGCCATCCGGGTGGTCGCCCTACCGGTTCTGGCGTTAGCGTGTCGGATGTGAGCGATCAGGGTGGTGTCAGTGCTGGGGGAGCCTGGAGCACGGCTGAGCCAGCCACGCCCACGCCCTCTGTAGGAAAGTTCCTGCTCTCTACCAAAGCCGTGATTTTGCACGCACTCCTGGTCGTGGTCGCGATCAGTTTTTGCCTACTGGCGATCTGGCAATGGGATCGTGCCCACTCCCGGATCGTCGACCCGCTGAAGAAGCCCCAGGTCTCTATTGATCAAGTGAGCAAAATCAACACCGCGATCGTTTCAAACTCTGAGGTAGGACGCAGCGTGGCCGCAGCGGGAACCTTTGACGGGCAGCAAACCTATGTGGTGTTGGAGTCGACACAAAAAGTCACGGTGGCCTGGGCGATGACTCCATTGCGCCTTGATGATGGAAGTTTCATCCCGGTGGTTCATGGCGCGTTGCCATTTATTGATGCTGGTCGACAAGTAGCCATTCCCGGTGGGCGCATTGGTGTTACTGGAAGGCTGCAAGCCTCACAAGATCTTGGCCTCGCGCCCAGCACCAACGGCTTGAAACTCACCTATCCCAAGGGCCAGGTATTAGGCGGTGTTGCCACCCCAGAAATTGCTGGCTTAGTCGATGGACCGATCCGACCAGGCTTCATCATCGCTTCCTCGGAGAGTCCTGCGGTGCAAGGCGTTTTCGCATTACCTGATTCCTCACTAGTGCTGCCGCCAAGAGGGCTTCGAGTTCAAAATGTGCTGTACACGATTCAATGGAGCGTGTTTGCGTTCTTCGCTCTCTTTGTTTACATCAGACTTTTGCGGGTCGAATGGCGCCGGTACGGCGAACTTCCGATCGCTGCGGTTTCACAGGCTGAAGTCGTTGAGATTCCGACCCCAATACCTAGCCCAGAAGTGCCGCAGGCTCCCGAACCGCGAGTCAAGACATCGGGCCCGCCACCACCTTCTGGTCGGCCCATTGGATCGCAAGATAGCTAACCTGTTAGACCAATACGTACGCCCACAGAAACGGAGTAGTCGTGAATGCGGCGCTAACGCGGTACCGGGTCATGGCCTATGTCACTGGCGTGAGCCTGATCATTTTGGTTTTCGTGATGATCCCGCTTCACTACGTCGGCAATCAGCCGCGACCCTCCGAGATATTTTCCCCGTTCCATGGGCTGATGTTCATGCTCTATGTCGTGACGGTTTTCGATCTATTCATCAGGGCGAAGTGGAATCTTGGTCGGATGGTGTGGGTCATGATCGCAGGCTGCATTCCCTTTGTTTCATTTGTTGTTGAACGCGGCATCACCAAGCAAGCTCGGGACCAACTTGGAGCCAGTGCGTAATTAGATAAGAACGAGCGTGATGGCCGCGGCGTGGCAGATAGCAGCAGCAATAGTCAGCGCGTGGAATACCTCATGGAATCCAAAGACTGTGGGAAACGGATTCGGCCGCTTGGTGGCGTAAATGATTGCTCCGGCGGTATAAAAAATGCCACCGGCAACAAGAAGTACGTTCACTGCAATGGATGCATTCGCGGCAAGGGACGGAGCAACCGCAATGGCAGTCCAGCCCATGATCAGGTAAATGGGTACGAAAAGGGCACGGGGTGCTCGATGCCAGATCAACCTGGTGACAACCCCTGCAATCGCGCCACCCCAGACCAGGCTCAAGACAATGATTGAGGTGGACCCAGCCAGTACGAGCAGACAAAACGGCGTGTAAGTGCCAGCTATGAGCAAGAAAATCATTGAGTGATCGATGCGCTGTAGCCATTGCTTGGCGGTGGGTTGCCAGCGGCCACGGTGATATATGGCACTCATGGTGAACAAGCCGGCCAATGTTGCAGCGTAGATGGCTACTCCGGTTCGCGCCTTGGATGTTTCGGCAACGAAGAGAAGAACTACTCCCACTGCGGCAGCTATCGGTGCGCTGATCAAGTGCAACATGCCCCGCAACTTCGGTGGGGCAGGCTGAGCCAGTGTGGTTTCGTTCACTTGCCCACCGTAGACCCCTGCCTGCGATGCGCGCGACAGTTCGTCCTATTTCTTGGCAAAGACCTTGTAAGCCCTTGGGCTATCTGGCACCCGCGAGTAGGCTGAGGCAACAACTGGTAGCCAGTGCTGGAGTTTGACTGTGGCCTTGCGTGACTTGCTTTACGGCGCGTATGAGCGTCGACTAACGGCATCCCTTCGTGATGATCGGATTCCGCGGCATGTTGGCGTCATTCTTGATGGGAACCGCCGGTGGGCCAAGATGCTGGGCGAGCAATCTCAAACTGGGCACCAGGCTGGCGCAGATAAAGTCGCCCAATTTGTCACGTGGTGTGAAGAATCAGGTGTCGAAGTGGTCACGTTGTGGATGTTATCCACCGACAACTTAGATCGGCCTGAAAGCGAACTGGCTCCATTGATGGGAATTATTGAACACACGGTTCAAGACTTGGCTGCCACTGGTCGCTGGAGAGTCAATCCAGTGGGTGCGTTGGATCTGCTTCCCGTTCATACTGCGGAGATTCTCAAACAAGCAGGGGAGCAAACCTGCGACACAAAAGGTTTGATCGTCAATGTTGCAGTGGGATATGGCGGGCGCCGAGAGATCACTGATGCAGTTCGAAGTTTGCTCTCAGAACACGCCAATCGCGGAACCTCCATTGAGGAACTGGCCGAGCTGATCGATATTGAACACATTGCTGAGCACCTGTACACCCGCGGGCAACCTGATCCTGACTTAGTGATCCGTACCTCAGGGGAACAACGACTCTCTGGATTCCTGCTGTGGCAAAGCGCTCATTCTGAATTCTATTTTTGTGAAGCGTATTGGCCTGATTTTCGGCGGGTGGACTTCCTTAGAGCCTTGCGAGACTTCGCAGCTCGAAGTCGGCGTTACGGAAACTAAGGTTTCGTGGCCGATGCAGGCCGGTTTGGGTCCACAGTGGTCGCAGTTGACGGCTCCCCGCTAGGTCGAACAGGGTTGACCGCAATCTTGACCGAGCCATCGGCGAATTCGGTAATGGAGCCACCAGCAAATTTTTGAAATGCCCCACCTTCGGGGGTTGTTTGCGCATCGGCGATGGGTTCGCGAAGGCGACCGCGAATTTTTGATCCAACCCATGCGTCGTACACATCACCATAGACAGCGTGCGCTCCACCAAGCCTTGACCAAAACACGGCCCCATTGTCAAAGGTGACGTAGCGCAAACCGGGGTTGTAAGAAGTTTGCGTTTCACGACCCCGCGCGGCTCCAAGAACTTCAAGTCCACCTGCTTTTTCTACGCCATCCATGAATCGTTGTGGGATGACAACGGCTCCCGTTGAGGTGGCAACGATGTCGCCACTGACGAATTTTTGATCGGTGACGTCGTTAACCCCATCGACCGGTACACGGTTCGAAAGCGCGGGTCCCAATGGGCCCATGCTTGCTCGGTAACTGATGTAAGCCTCAAAGGCCGGATTTCGAACCAGTGGCGCCGACCACGCCACCGTGGTCACGATCGCTGCAATGCCCCCAGCCCAGAAGGCAACAACCCAACCCGGACGTTGCGGTCTTGAGGCTGGTTTATGACGGCTTGGGGGAGTGGCATTGGTATCCGTCACCTCACCTTGAGGCAGGTCAGCTTCTGCTTGAAGCGGCAACTCGGCGCTGACCTTGGCTGCCCGACGTTCAAGGATGGCTTGTATCCCGATAGCCCCCGAGAGCATGAATAGGGGGATTACTGGCAGGCCGTATCGGTAATCAAACATCACTGTGAAGCACGGGATAGCCAGTACCGAGATTCCCACAAGGGATACGAAGGCTCCATCCCAGCGTCGTCTTCCGCGGGACAGGAAACTGGCAAGAAGCCCCAAAGTTGCACCGGCCAAAAGAAGCGGGCCTTGGGTATAAACGATGGATTGGTAAGCCTTCAGGAATTGAGCTAATCCAAGTCGCATAAGCGGCTGGATGGGATTTCCTTGGAGATCGTTTTGTGCAATGGCGCTACTGGCAACAGGATCGCTGTAGGTCACAGGGAATTGCCAAGCGCCCAGGGGTGAGTCAACTCGTGTTGTGTATTTACCGAGTGCGAAATAGTGAAAGAAATCCGTGGTGACGTAACTGAGGTAAGTCACGGGCTGAGCCAGAATGATCTTCTTTGAAAAACTTGATGCAACCTTGTCGGTGTTTCCATCGTAAACATTGACGGCCTGAAGGGGCGAATCTGAAGCCCACACGTAGAAGTTGGCGTTGGGGCGAAGTTGTGGCGCAGCGTTGTCGCACAGTGTTGCCTCAGCGTCGTTGAGCTGGGTTTTTGAGCAGTCAGCAAAGACAGCAACACGGCCGTAAAGGAAGCGACCGCCATTGTCCGTAGTGGCAAACGTGTTGTAGTA
>CAFBLM010000018.1_pt1 | contig 20263 bp, 20 predicted proteins | sample 7268201 | NCBI WGS metagenome assembly CAFBLM01 (sample SAMEA6814037, study PRJEB35770) | freshwater metagenome | biome: Freshwater; feature: Freshwater reservoir; material: water | place: Czech Republic | collected 2017-05-23 | depth 30m m
GTGACGGACCTGCTACTACATGAGTAAAGGGTTCAGATGAAACCACTAGGCGCAGCGGTTAGTTCAATCTGCATCGCGATTGCCATGCTCTTGTCTCTCCCACTGGTGGCTCACGCGGCCGCCCCTGAACTACCCGATGGACTCTTCGGCTCTCAAGACCCCACCTACGACGGAGTTTTCCGTCAGAGCGAAGCCATCTTGGCTTACGTTGCTATGGATCAAACTCCACCTGCTTCAGCTGTGCAATGGCTCATTGACCAGCAATGCGCTAACGGAAGTTGGCAGGCCTACCGCGCCGACACTGCGGTGCCATGCCCGGCTACTGATGCAGCCAACTACACCGGTCCAGATTCCAACAGCACCGCACTAGCTGTTACCGCTTTAAGTGCCATCAAACAAAGCGCTAGCGCAAACGATGGCTTGGCCTACTTGCGCACGATCCAAAATGATGATGGCGGCATGCCCTACTACCAAGGACAAGCCAGCGACGCATCCTCCACGGGTCTAACTGCCGTTGCGGTCAGCACCTCGGGCGGATCTCTTGGCGCTTTCACCCAAGCCGGCAATTCGCTGCGCGACGGGCTCAACGCATTTCAAATTGATTGCTCAGCAACCGCAGTCGAGCAGGGGGGCTTTGTCTACTTAACCAGTGATGAAGCTTTTGGTAGTGACTTCGCCAGCGTTCAAGGCCTCTTAGGCTTAAGCGATGTTGGGGTGCCCATTGGCACGCCCTCAAGCGATAACGACCAAACCAACTTTGCTTGTCCCGATGCCTCACCAACAACTGCCGACCGCATATCGGCTGGAGCGCAATGGCTTGTGACCAAACTTGCCGCCAACAACGGCACTCTGGCTAGCGAGTACACCCCCGGTCAAACCGATTGGACCAATACTCGCGTGGCAGTTTTGGCGCTTGCAGCATCAGGTCATGGACAAGCCGCTATCACCACCGCGATCGCCGCCCTTGCCGACAGCGTGAACACCACTGTCAAAGATTCCGATGGCAACGATCGACCTGGCGTGCTTGCTGAATTGATCTTGGCCAACCAAGCCGCCCAACCAGCCCTGGCCGCAAAGAGTTCCAAGGGGTCACTTCGCGCTTTAGAGGCCACCGGTGGCCTGGACAGCACGGCGTTGTTGGACCGTTTGGCGACCACGCTGAACACCGTCAGTCTTGGACCCATCGCCTACTCAGGACAAGGCGATGAAAAAGGTGTCTCGGGCAGCTCAGCGCCAGAACTAGCTCAGTCTGGACCAAGCAATTCCGTGCGAACAACATTTTCGCTAGCCCTACTTCTGCTCGCGCTAGGCATCTTCTTTCTTTCACTGTCAACCGCGCCGGTGGCACAAAAGCCATGACTAATCGCTGGCGCTTGGCTCTGATCGCTTTGCTGGTGAGCATCACCTGCATGAGCGTTATCACTCCTGCGCAGGCAAGTTCGTTTCGCTACTGGTCCTTTTGGCACGCAAACGCCGCTGAACAATGGACTTTCGCGAACGAAGGGGCCGGAACCTACCGACCTACAGATGGCAGTGTCCAAGGCTGGCGCTTTTCCATCTCACAAGGAGCAACCTCTTCAAATACTCCGCCAAGAGCTACGGCTGGTTTTTTGAGTATCTGCCAAGGTGTGCCCGCGCAAGTGGGGAAAAACAGAGTCGGCTTTGTTATTGATTACGGAACAACCGCCGATGCCCCCACTGGCGAACAGCCACCGGCAATCGATCAGTTCTGCTTGGTGACTGCGCCAGGTAGCCGGGCGTTGTCGTTATTTAATGCCGCCAATGCCACGTACCGAGCTTCAAGCATCGGCTTTATTTGTGGCATCAATGGTTACCCGAAGAATGAATGCGGGGTCAACATCTCCCCCACACAGGCAGAGCCAGCTCAAAGAGTTAATCCCGCAGTTGACCCAACAACTTCGTCAGCGCAACCACAATCGAGAAGGCCAACTGCTGCCCCCACGATTGGACCAGCAGGCCGTCAGACCAAGAAGGACCAGTCGGCACCAAAGCCTGCACCTCAACCGCGCAGCACACCGGTTTCAGTTGCACGTTCTGCGCCATCGACAACCTCACCGGTCAAGACCGTGGCAGTACTTCTCGTTGTCTTTGCCATTGGCGGTTCAGCTGTGCTCATCCGACGGCGCAACGCATGAGTGCGCGACTGCTTCACGCCGGAGCGTGGTGGATGTGGGCCCTTGGGCTGGCAGCGGCAGCATCGCGCACGTCAAATCCGTTGATCTTGCTTGTGATCATCGCCATCACTGCACTGATTGTGGCTTTTCGCGCGCAGCACGCTCCATGGGCTCGGGCCTACTCATCGGCATTAGTGCTCGCGGCAATCGTGGTGAGCATTCGCGTGATCTTCGGCCTCTTGGTTGGCCTGCCCCTGGGTACGCACGAACTCTTTTCCCTGCCGCAACTTCCGGTTCCCGATTGGGCACCTGGGATTCGCATCGGTGGATCGATCACCATCGAGCAATTGCTATCCGCACTCTTCGATGGCATGAGGTTGGGCACGATCATTGTGTGTATTGGTGCCGCCAATGCGCTTAGCTCACCGTTGCGCTTGCTCAAATCTGTCCCCAGCGCGGTTTATGAACTAGGTGTAGCCATCGTGGTGGCGATGAGTTTGGTTCCCACTTTGATTTCTGACATTGCGCGCGTTCGTGAGGCTCGACACTTGCGCGGACGTTCGATTTCAGGCCCATCAGATGTCATTGGACTGATCGGTCCGGTCCTTGATGGTTCACTTCGCCGCTCATTGGACCTTGCAGCCGCCATGGACTCTCGCGGTTACGGGCGAACAGCCGGCATTGACCGCAAGATTCGCCGGGTGACAAATCTTTTAGTTGTCACCGCGTTGGTGGCACTGGTTTTAGGTATCTATGGCTTCTTGACAGGCAACTCAACGAGCTGGGTCGCCCCGACCATGCTCATCGTTGGATTGGCCACTGGCGTTGGCTCACTGATTCTGAGCGGACAGCGCACTGCCCGATCGCGCTACCGCCCCGACGTATGGGCCATCCCCGAATGGTCAGTGAGCATTAGTGGTTGGTTAGCAGCCGGCAGCCTGTGGTGGGTCTTAGCTCACAACGCCAGCGCACTCGAACCCAGCTTTAATCCCCTGAGTTGGCCGCCATTGCCATTGCTTGTCGTGGCAGGCCTTGCCTTTGCCACCATTGCAGCGCTTATGACACCTCCGATCCCCAGCGATCAATCAATGCCTATGCGGGAAGAAAGTTCGGTGAACGCATGATTGTGTTTCGTGACGTTTCAGTGACCTACCCTGAACAAACTGACCCGGTCTTAGCTCACGTGAGTTTGACAATTCCGGACGGCGAACTGTGTCTGGTTGTTGGTCCCAGCGGTGCAGGAAAGACCACGTTACTTCGTTTAATCAACGGCTTGGTTCCACACTTCAGTGGCGGAACCGTCCAAGGAAGCATTGAGGTTCACGGTCGATCAACGGCAACGCACCCACCACGAGAACTCGCTGACCTGGTGGGTTTTGTAGGACAAGATCCCGCGGCTGGCTTTGTTACCGACACCGTTGAAGACGAACTTGCCTACGCGATGGAATCCATGGGGGTGGCGCCGGATGTGATGCGTCGTCGAGTTGAGGAAACCTTGGATCTCTTGGGTCTGACTGCGCTGCGCCGTAGGGCTTTGCGATCCCTCTCCGGTGGCGAAGCACAACGCGTTGCCATCGGCTCGGCACTGACCACTCATCCAAAGATTCTGGTCCTTGATGAGCCCACCTCAGCCCTTGATCCGGCAGCAGCTGATGAGGTTCTAGCCAGTTTGCAGCGCCTTGTGCACGACCTGGGCTTAACCGTTGTGCTGGCCGAACATCGCCTTGAACGGGTTGTGCAATATGCGGACAGAGTCATCTTGGTGCCAGGTGAGGGTGCTCCATTAATTGTTGGCGAGCCGGCCACGATCATGCGGCAATCTCCGGTTGCTCCACCGGTGGTTGAACTTGCACGGGCCGCGAACTGGTCAAACACGCCACTGTCGGTTCGTGATGCTCGCCGTAGCGCTGACGTACTGCGCGAACAATTGACCCATGCGAGCGTGAGTATGGATTCTGAGCACATTACGAAATCAAACACCGCCGTCGTTGTGCACGTGAAGGACGTCCGGGTCGGCTACGGCCGACGTGAAGTGCTTCACTCCATCTGCCTTGACCTGCATGAAGGCGAAATTATTGCCGTCATGGGTCGCAATGGGGCAGGCAAATCAACGCTGCTGTCCACGATGGTCGGACTGCGTGTTCCATTTAGAGGATCGGTGAAGGTTCAAGGGGACAATCCCGCGACGCTGACACCGCAGGCTCTGGTCCGACACATTGGTTTAGTCCCGCAGCAAGCCGGCGATTTGCTTTACGCCGAGTCCGTTGACCTTGAATGTCGCCAAACGGACAAGGACGCTGCGCTGACGCCGGGAACAACAGCTGCCATGTTGTCCCAGATCGCACCGTGGATTAAACCCAGCACTCACCCAGGCGATCTCTCTGAAGGGAGCCGGCTAGCCCTAGCCCTTGCCGTGGTCTTAGCCCCAGATCCTTCAGTCTTACTTCTCGATGAACCAACCCGCGGCCTTGACTACGAAACCAAATCTCACCTGATTGAGGTGTTGGTCAAGGCGGCCAAGCGCGGTCGAACCATCGTCTTGGCAACGCACGATGTTGAACTGGCTGCAGAGCTTGCTACCAGAACGATTGTGCTTGCTGATGGCGAAGTAGTCGCTGATGGTCCCACCCGTGAGATCATCACCTCATCCCCGATGTTTGCACCGCAAATTGCCAAAGCACTTTCACCGCTGCCGCTACTTACTGTCTCTGACGTCAAAGCGGCGATGCTGTCCCTGCGTGAGCCGCTATGAGTACTGCTAACTCAGTAAGCAGGTCAGCAGTCTCAGAAGAGGCCACGTCCAGAGTGGTCTGGCGTGCCTTTGCGGCAATACCTATTGGCTCTCGCTCGCGTGTGGTGTTGGGTGCGGTAAGCGCAATCGGCCTGATCGCCTTTTGTTGGCCATTGCTCATCAGTGAAGGCTCAAGCATTGATCATTCCGCAGATGCGCCGTGGGTTTTCGCCCTCATCGTGCCATTTTTGATCGCCGTCATTGCCGCCGAAATCTCCGACCGTGGCCTTGATGCCAAAGCTATTGCCATGCTTGGGGTTTTGGCCGCGATCGGAACCGCGCTTCGCCCGCTCGGCGGTGGGATCACCGGGTTTCAACCACTGTTTGTCGTGCTGGTACTTGGTGGTTACGCCTTTGGCGCTGGATTTGGCTTCGTACTGGGGGCTATCACGATGCTCACTTCGGCATTTCTGACCGGTGGAGCCGGACCGTGGCTGCCCTTCCAAATGTTTGCTGCAGCCTGGGTTGGCATGGGGGCTGGCCTGTTACCGCATGTGACTCATCGATCACGATTGTGGGTGCTAGCCCTTTACGGATTTATCAGTTCCTTACTTTTTGGCCTAGTCATGAATCTGTCCTTTTGGCCCTGGACTTTTGGATCCGACAACCAAGCAAGCAATCCCCTGGCTTTTGTTCCAGGTGCGCCAACATCAGTAAACCTTCACCACTTCATCACGTTCCACATCACCACATCGCTTGGATGGGACCTCACCCGTGGAATCGGAACCGTGATTTTGGTACTGGTTGCCGGTCAGCCGATCCTTGCTGCCTTAGATCGCGCGGGACGAAAAGCTCACTTTGTAGAAAGCTAGCTCTAGCGCACTTAGTTCTTTGGCGATGCTTGCACAAATGGCGGCTTGACAACCGTGCAACGCAAATCCCGACCACGAACATCGATCACCACTTCACCGCTGACATCTGCATTGACCAAAGCCAGTGCAATGCCAATCTGCAGCGTTGGAGAGAACGTTCCGCTGGTCACAATGCCAACCTGCGACCCATCAAGGGCCTTGACCACCATGTCGTGGCGTGGGATGCCACGCTCATTGGCCAGTAAACCCACGATCTTGCGAGCCGGACCGCTCGCACGCTGCTCTAACAAGGCCTCCCGCCCATGAAACTGAGGCTTATTCCACCCGACAGCCCAGCCAACTCCACCTTCAATAGCGCTGATGGTGGGTGAAAGGTCTTGGCCATGCAAGGGATAACCCATCTCAGTGCGCAACGTGTCCCGGGCTGCCAAACCACACGGCAGCACATCAACTGGTCCAGCCAAAATCCCATCCCATAGAGCCATCGCATGCTCGGCACCGATAGCCAATTCATAACCATGCTCACCCGAGTAACCGGTGCGACAAACAGTGATGTCCGCCCCGTTGAAAGTAGAACTAACAAAACTCATGTAATCCATCTGCGGAGGCAGATTCAAATTCTCAAGCACCTTGGCCGAGTCCGGACCTTGCACAGCGATGATGGCAGTTTGAGTATGAAGATTTTCAATGGCGATGGTTTCGGGAATACTTTTGCGCAACACGTCCAAAACTGTGGTGCAGTTGGATGCATTGGGAATAACGATGAGCTCATCATCACTGACTCGGTACACGATGATGTCGTCAATAACTCCACCGTGCTCGTTGCACAACAGGGTGTACTGGGCTTGGCCAGCGCCAATGCGCTCCAGTGAGTTCGTCAGAACCGCATCAACAGCGGCAACCGCCCCTGGGCCAGATACCTGCGCGGTGCCAAGGTGCGAAACATCAAAAATCCCCACTCTTTCCCGAACGGCCCGATGTTCACGAGTAACTCCCCCACCGGCGTATTCCAAAGGCATCAACCAGCCGCCAAAATCGGACCACTTGGCCCCCAGTTTTTCGTGCGCTTGATGCAGGGGGGAATGTAAAGGGGTTTGATCAACGCCGGCCATGACCCTGACGCTACTAGGCTGAGAATGAGACCCTAGCCGGACCTAGACATTCAACAGATCGGAAATTACGTGCCCACCGTGACATTGCGTGACCGCACAGCATTGAAGGAGAAGTTCGATGTCCTCATTGTTGGACTACGGCTAAAGGGCAGGTCGGTGGCTGTCGTGGGACTTCCCGCCGAACTCAAAGCCGTTCAATCCCAACTTGAAGCATCCTTTAAGGCTGTCGGAGCTAGCGCCAAAGCCGAGTCCGTAACCACCATTCCAGGCATTACCGGAGTCGGAGCAATATCAATTATTGGTGTTGGAATCGGTGAGGCAAAAGCAACGGAAGAAATCTTGCGTCGCGCTGCTGGCGCAGCCGTTCAATCCACCCGTGATTCATCTTCCATCGCCGTGGTAAGTCCCAGCGATGATGCCGAAACCATTGCGGCCGTTGCACAAGGCTCAACCATGGGCGCCTACCGCTTCACGACCTTCCGCTCACAACAGCCGAAAACTTCCATAAAGTCAATCGTGATCATCACCGGCAAAGCCAAAGACAAGGCAGCTGTGGCTTTGACTAAAAGCGCTGTGGCTATTGCTTCTCGCGTGGACCTGGTGCGCGATCTGGTCAACACGCCACCCTCACACCTCTCGCCAGTGGTCTTTGCAAAAGCCGCAGCCAGCGCGGGCAGAAAATCAGGCATCACCGTTTCAGTTCTCGATGAGAAGCAGTTAAAAGCCAAAGGCTTTGGCGGTTTAATCGGCGTGGGCCAAGGCTCGATCAATCCCCCAAGACTTGTCAAACTCACCTACAAGCACCCGCAAGCAACAACCACTGTCGCCTTTGTGGGCAAAGGCGTCACCTTTGACTCCGGTGGCCTGTCCTTGAAACCACCACAGGCCATGGAAACGATGAAGTCCGATATGGCGGGGGCTGCTGCGGTGTTGGGGGCCCTTCTTGCTCTGGCCGACATCAAGGCCAAGGTCAACGTCACCGGCTATTTGGCGATGGTGGAAAACATGCCATCGGGAACAGCGCAACGACCATCGGATGTGCTGACCATGTACAGCGGAAAAACCGTTGAGGTGATGAACACTGATGCTGAAGGTCGATTGATTTTGGCTGACGCACTTGCACTTGCTGTCGAAGATGGCCATGACACGATCATCGACGTGGCAACATTGACCGGTGCGCAGATGATCGCACTGGGGACTCGTTACGCGGCAGCCATGGGCAATGACGACGCCATGCGTACAGCAGTTGTTGATGCCGCAAACGCATCTGGTGAATCCATGTGGCCCATGCCGCTACCCGTTGAGCTTCGCGCTTCATTTGATTCGACGGTGGCTGACTTGAAGAACACTGGGGAGCGGTTCGGAGGAATGATGGCTGCAGGCCTTTTCCTTAAGGAATTTGTTGCCGAAGACACCAAGTGGGTGCACCTAGATATTGCGGGACCATCCTTTAATGAAGGCGCACCCTTTGGGTACACCGGTAAAGGCGGAACTGGGTATGGCGTGCGCACCTTGGTCGAATTTGCTCTTCGCCAGTCTTAAGTGATCAGGACGATCTTTCCGCGCACGTGCCCTGTTTCTTGAAGCAAGTGGGCTTGGGTTGCCTGGGCTAGTGGAAACGTCTTTTCAATATCAACGCGCAGTCGCCCATCGGCTACTAGGTCAACCAGACCTTGAAGTTGCATTGCATCAGGTCGAACAAAAATCAGCACTACGCGAACGCCAAGCTTTTCTGCCAATTCCGGATCCGGCCTGGCCGCCATCGTGACAGCAATGCCACCGGCCTTGAGCACATGCAAAGAGCGATCGAGCACATCGCCGCCGACACAGTCAATCACCGCGTCTACATCGCTCACCACATCTTCAAAGGCCACGCTGGTGTAGTCAATAACCTCATCAGCACCTAGTTCGCGCAAGAAGTCGTGATTGCGCGGCGATGCAGTGGCAATGACATGTGCGCCAAGGAACTTGGCAAGTTGAACCACAAGGTGTCCCACACCACCAGCGGCAGCTTGAACTAACACTGTCTGCCCAGCGGAAACTCCGGCCATCTCAACGAGTGCTTGCCAAGCGGTCAGGCCAGCAACGGGAAGAGCTGCTGCACGCACCGCATCCACCGAAACTGGTCGAAGAGCCATGGCCGAATCACTGACCACAATGTGGGTTGCATAACAGCCCAACCGCGGAGCCATCCGAAGAGTTCCTAGAACTGCATCGCCAACTTTGAATGCTGTGACATCAGCACCCACGGCTAGCACCTGTCCAGAAAAGTCCCGCCCAAGGACCATCGGAAATCCTTCATTGAACGCAGCCGAGTAGTTACCCCCGCGGACTTTGTAGTCCACCGGGTTCACACCTGCGGCTTCAATTTTTACTAGCACTTCACGCGGTCCAAAGGATGGAAGCTCACGCTCTTTCAATTCCAACAAATCTGCATCGCCCCAGTTGGGCAGTTCAACCGCATACATAGAAGTCATAGTCCCACTGTTCCAGATGCTCCTGGCGCAGTTACACCGAACCTAGGAATCGCCTAACAAGCGCTTTCGTTCAGCAGCTTTCTTAGCATCCCAATCCCGCATTCGTTGCGGATAACCCACCAGGTTCGCGTCATAACAGGGAATGCTTTGCTTTTTCGCCCACGCAAATGCCGTCGCTTCATCTGGCACCCGGCGCCGAGTCCATTGACCTGTTCGCGCCACCAGCAACACCGATGTTTGGGTCACTGTGGTGCGAGGCTCGATGAAAGCCTCAACCCCTTCTTGTTCGGCTAGGAATCGTTCGAGGTGTTCGCGATCGGTCCGGTCGGAGGCGCGATCCATCGACCCCTCAACTGGTCGCGGCTTTCGCCGACCAAATAGACCCACGCGAAGACTCCTTCCCTAGCCAACTGCAACTCCAGCCCCACTATTGCACGCACCGGTAGGCGGGTGAGAAGCAAGTAACGCGGGGTGAAAGGATAAGAACAACTGAGTTTATCGTGTCAAACTCACCGTGCTTTGGAGGCAGTTGAGTGTCAGAAACCAGTTTTGATCTCGTCATTTTGGGTGGCGGCAGTGGCGGTTACGCCTGCGCGCTGAGAGCTAGTCAGTTGGGTCTCAATGTCGCACTCATTGAGAAGGACAAACTCGGCGGTACCTGCCTGCATAAGGGATGCATTCCCACCAAGGCGCTCTTACACGCTGCTGAGGTTGCAGACACCGCGCGCGACTCCGCTGAATTTGGTGTCAGCACCACACTCAACGGCATCGACATTGATGGCGTGCTCAAGTACAAGGATGGCGTCGTTGGCCGCCTCTACAAGGGCCTTCAAGGACTGGTGAAATCACGATCAATCACCTACCTAGAGGGCGAAGGCACACTGGTTGGGCCAAACACCATTGAGGTTGCCGGCGCGCAGTACACCGGTCGCAACATCGTTTTGGCCACTGGTTCCTATGCACGCAGTTTGCCTGGTCTGGAAATCGCCGGTCGAGTGCTAACTAGCGATCAAGCCTTAGATCTGAATGAAATTCCCAAGTCTGTGATCGTGCTCGGTGGCGGCGTAATTGGCGTGGAATTTGCCAGCGTTTGGAAGTCATTTGGCGTTGAGGTCACCATCATTGAAGGCCTGCCCCGCTTAGTGCCAGCCGAAGATGAATCGTTGAGCAAGGCGCTCGAGCGCGCCTTTAGAAAGCGCGGCATCGACTTCAAGACCGGCGTTCGCTTCAGCGGTGTCAGCCAAGACGCAAACGGCGTCGTTGTTTCCTTAGAATCTGGCGAAAGCCTGCAGGCCGATTACTTGCTTGTGGCCGTTGGTCGCGGACCACGCACAGATGGTCTGGGTTATGCCGAACAAGGTGTCAGCATGGATCGCGGTTTCGTTCTGACCAATGAACGACTGCAAACCAATGTTCCTGGCGTCTTTGCTGTTGGAGACATCGTTCCTGGTTTGCAACTGGCTCACCGCGGTTTCCAACAAGGAATCTTTGTCGCCGAAGAAATCGCTGGACTCAATCCACGCGTGATTGATGAAAGTGGAATCCCACGCGTGACCTACTGCGAACCAGAGGTTGCATCCGTTGGACTAACTCAAGCCCAAGCCGAACAGGCCCACGGAGCCGGCAACGTGACCGCTTACGAGTACAACCTGGGCGGAAACGGCAAAAGTCAGATCCTGGCTACCACCGGTTTTATCAAGTTGGTCCGAGTCAATGACGGACCTGTCGTGGGCATTCACATGGTGGGATCACGCGTTGGGGAGCTCATTGGAGAGGGCCAGCTGATCGTCAATTGGGAAGCCTTCCCCGAAGATGTGGCTTCCCTGATTCACGCTCACCCCACCCAGAACGAAGCCATGGGTGAGGCTCACCTTGCTTTGGCTGGAAAGCCCCTGCACGCCCACGCCTAAAATGGGCAGAAAGCGCGTAATCTGAGTTTCATAGAGTTTTCAACACGAAGGAGCATCACGGCCAATGTCGGTCTCAGTCACAATGCCTCAACTCGGCGAAAGCGTCACTGAAGGAACAGTCACGCGTTGGCTGAAGCAAATCGGTGACACCGTCGCCCTTGATGAACCATTGCTTGAGATCTCCACCGACAAGGTCGACACTGAAATCCCATCACCGGTTGCAGGTGTCCTGCTCTCAATCATCGCTGACGAAGATGCCACCGTTGAAGTTGGTGGCCAACTTGCTGTCATTGGCGATGCGAATGAATCCGCTGCTGCCCCAGCTGCACCAGCGGGTGCTCCCATTGCTGCCGTGATTACGCCGGCTGCAAGTCCGGAACCTCAAACGCCGCCCGCGCCCTCGGTTGCTGTCCCAGTGCAAGCAGCTCCTGCCGCCCCGGCGTCAAGTGGATCAACCGTTCCAGTGCTGCTTCCGCAATTGGGCGAAAGTGTTACTGAAGGAACCGTTACTCGATGGCTCAAGAACATCGGCGACAGCGTCGGGCTTGACGAGCCATTGCTTGAGATCTCAACCGACAAGGTCGATACCGAGCTCCCCTCGCCCGTTGCTGGCACCTTGATTTCGATCGCCGTGGGCGAAGATGGCGTGGTCGAAGTCGGTGGACTTCTTGGCGAAATCAGTACCGATGCGAATGCGACTATTCCTGCCGCACCGGCTACACCCTCGGCACCGGCTACACCCTCCACACCGGCGCCAGCTGCAGCACCACCAGTGACTGCGCCCATTGCAGCCGCACCGGTCGCGCCAGTTACACCCGTTGCAGCCCCGGTTGCAGCAGCACCGACGCCTGTTTCAACACCAGCAGCACCGACGCCTGTTTCAACACCAGCAGCCCAGGGATCAGCTGCGGATATGTATGTCACCCCCATCGTGCGCAAACTTGCCGCCGAGAACAACATCGACTTAAGCACCGTCGGTGGCACTGGAGTGGGGGGCCGGATTCGCAAACAAGACATTCAAGCCGCTATCGCTTCGCGTCCGGCCGCAGCTCCCGTTGGTAGCACAGCAAGCGTGGCAACCAGCGCAGCTGCTGCGCCAGTGCAAGCCAGCGCTCCTGCGCCAGCAGCGCCTAAGCACGCAGCGCCTGCCTCGCCACTTCGTGGTAGCACCGAAAAGGTCTCTCGCCTTCGTAAGGTGATCGCCGAGCGCATGGTGGAGTCCTTGCGAACCACCGCCCAGCTCACCAGCGTCGTAGAAGTTGATGTGACTCGGATCGCTCAACTGCGTGAGCGCACCAAAAACGAATTCTTTGCCCGCGAAGGCGTCAAGCTGACGTTCTTGCCGTTCTTCGCGCGAGCAGCCCTTGAAGCCTTGAAGCAATTCCCTGTTGTCAATGCCACCATGGATCAAGAAGCGGGCACGATCACCTACTTTGACGGCGAACACTTGGGGATCGCAGTAGACACCGAACGCGGACTCCTGGTCCCGGTTATCCACTCGGCAGGCGACTTGAACTTGCCCGCACTTGCCAAGCAAATCACTGACATTGCGGCCCGAACCCGCGACAACAAGGTCTCCCCTGATGAACTCAGTGGTGGCACTTTCACCTTGACCAACACCGGCAGCCGTGGGGCTTTGTTTGATACCCCAATTTTGAACCTGCCTCAGTCGGCAATCCTGGGCACCGGAACCGTGGTCAAGCGTCCGATGGTCATCACCGACGAATTCGGTAGCGAGTCGATTGCGATTCGCTCCATGGTCTACCTGTCCTTGACCTATGACCACCGGCTCGTGGACGGCGCCGACGCGGCCCGCTTCTTAGTGGCAATCAAGAACCGTCTCGAAGAAGGATCCTTTGAAAGCGAATTAGGCCTCTAATCAACATTCAAGTGGCTTTTTGCTTCAAGTAGCGCGACTATGGATGTATGCGCATAGCTATTGCTGGATCCAGCGGACTGATCGGTACAGCTCTTTCAGTATCCCTTGTCAATCAAGGTCATGACGTCGTGCGCCTTGTTCGCCGGCCTGCAACTGGCTCTAATGAAATCAGTTGGGACCCCACGCGTGAATGGGATGGAGCCGCACTCGAGGGCTACGACGCCGTCATCAACTTAAGTGGTGTCGGAGTTGGCGATCACCGTTGGACCAAGTCCTACAAACAAAAGATTCGTGACTCACGAGTTATCACCACTACGGTGTTGAGTCAGGCCCTTGCCAAACTCGATAACAAGCCCACCGTTTTGCTCAATGCTTCGGCCATTGGGTGGTACGGCAACACCGGTGATCGCATGAGGGATGAAGGTTCACCGCGAGGAACCGGTTTCCTGGCCACGGTATGTGAGCAATGGGAGGCCGCAACCATGCCCGCGCAAGAAGCCGGCATTCGCGTGGTCCACCTGCGCACCGGATTGGTTGTCGCCGGCAATGGTGGTGCGTGGAAGCGATTGATTCCCCTCTTCAAAGCCGGCATCGGGGGCAAACTGGGAACTGGCAAGCAGTACTGGTCAGCTATATCCCTGACCGATGAAATTGCCGCTATTGAATTTTGCTTAACCAACCCGAGCATCCAAGGTGCGGTCAACCTCACCGGACCCACCCCACTGACCAATGCCGAACTCACCGCTGTGATGGGCAAAGTGCTCAATAAGCCGGCAGTTTTGCCGGTACCAGCCTTCGCCTTGAAAATAGTCCTAGGTGAATTCGCTACTGAAACAATCGATAGTGCTCGCATCCTGCCCAAGGTCTTACTGGACGCCGGCTTTGCCTTTGAACATCCCACCTTCGAAGAAGCCTTCAGAGTAGCTCTGACCCAACAGTCCTAGGCTGGATACATGTCCGCCTTAACGTTTTCCCACCTACCGGGAACAGTGGAGTATTTACACGGACTTGACCTGCAACGCGAACTTCATCAAAGGCGCGTTGAACAACTCATTGAAGACACCGTCCTGCTGCTTGAACACGATCCGGTGTACACCGCAGGACGGCGAACCCAAGACTTTGAACGACCCATGGATGGCACGCCCGTTATTGACACTGACCGCGGTGGTCGCATCACCTGGCACGGACCCGGTCAACTTGTTGGGTATCCGATCGTGGGCTTACCCATGCCCTTGGATTTGGTCGCCTATGTGCGCAAACTTGAAGCAGCCCTGATCCAAGCTTGCGAGCAGGTTGGACTGTTGACCGGACAAGTGGAAGGTCGAACCGGTATCTGGGTTGAGCCGAACTCGCCTCACGCCCGCAAAATTGCTGCCATCGGTGTGCGGGTGGCTAAAGGGGTGACCATGCATGGGTTTGCCTTGAACTGCGACAACTCCTTGGCTGGGTTCAGCCAAATTGTGGCCTGTGGGATTACTGATGCCAAAGTCAGCACAATTAGCGCCGAATTGGGGCAAAAAGTTGGCATAAATGACCTGCTTGAGCCCGTGAAACAAGCGATGATCAATCAATTCATCTAAGTCCGAGTGCGGACCCATTACCCAAGGAGTAGGCATGGCTGCGTCAACGCGCGCACTACCCCGTGTTGGCTACCCACGCTTGGCCGTGCTGCTGGCCATTGTTGCCACAGCTTCGCTTTCCTTCGGTGCACTCACCCGCTGGATCAATGCCGGCTATGGATTGACGGCAAGTGCGCCGGTTACACCAACTGATCTAGCCGCCGCAACAGCCACCTCCGCCAGTGCGGGACCAGGTGCTGCTGCAGCGTTAACGACAACGACAACCGCCGCCTCCACCAACGACTTGACCACGGCAGCTCCCTTTGTTCAATCGCTCTCTGGCATCTCCGGCGCATGGGCAGTCTTTACCCTTTTAGGCATCATCGGCATCGCGCTCGCGTTTTTCATCACAAACCGACGCATTCGACTCAGCGTTGTCCTCATCCTTGATCTGATCTTTGCCGCCATCGCTGTTTCCATCCTGAACGGCTTCCTTCAAGAATCAGCAAGTCAAACCGGCCTTAGCCAAATCACCACTGACCCAAGCGCGGCGGCCAAGACCTACTTCATCATTTCCGCCATATGTGCGGTTGTTCTGATCAGTGCAGTGGCTCTCATTCGGACCTTCCTTGCCCGTGCTCGCATGAAGTCCGCCAGGATCAGCGCCCTGATCCCTGAGCAAACCGCCACAGACTCGGCACTACCGAGCTACTCCGATGAGCCCTATCTAGACTTGAGTCAGAACCCACCAGCCTTGGCTGGTTCGGCTTCACCATTTACTACGAGTTAGCGCGGAAGGCGGGAGATCATGGTTGACCCGCAGGGACGAAAACTCCTCCGCCTTGAGGTGCGCAACTCTGAAGTTCCCATCGAACGCAAACCCGAGTGGATTAAGACGCGCCTGCGCACCGGCCCCGAATACCTTGCGCTTACCGCGTTGGTCAAAGACGAAGGTTTGCATACCGTGTGCCAAGAAGCAGGGTGCCCCAACATTTTTGAATGCTGGGAAGACCGTGAAGCCACCTTCCTGATCGGTGGCGATCAGTGCACTCGGCGGTGCGACTTTTGCCAGATCGATACCGGCAAGCCACAAGCACTCGATACCGATGAACCTCGGCGCGTGGCCGAGTCCATTCAAAAGATGGGCCTGCGTTACGCAACCATCACCGGCGTCGCGCGCGATGATCTCGAAGACGAAGGCGCCTGGCTCTACGCCGAGACGATTCGACAAGTACATGAACTCAATCCCGGTTGTGGCGTAGAGATTTTGGTTCCCGATTTCAATGCTCGCCCGGAGTTGCTCGGTCAGGTCTTTGACGCGCGACCCGAGGTCTTTGCACACAATCTGGAAACCGTGCCGCGCATCTTCAAGCGCATTCGCCCAGCCTTTGACTACGAGCGCTCTCTGACTGTGATCAGCCAGGCCCGTGATGCCGGCCTGATTACCAAGTCCAACCTGATCCTGGGAATGGGCGAAGAGATCTCTGAAGTTGAGCAAGCCCTTCGAGACCTGCACGATGCTGGCTGCGACCTGATCACTATCACCCAGTACCTACGCCCGAGCGCGCGTCACCACCCCATTGATCGCTGGGTTGACCCCACTGAGTTCACCTACCTTGCCGGCTTTGCTGAGGAGCTCGGTTTTGCCGGCGTGATGTCGGGACCACTGGTGCGCTCGTCGTATCGGGCCGGTCGACTGTTTAACCAAGCTCAAGAAGCAAAATCCCGTGCGGCTTCGGCATGAGTTCTGCCAAACCCATCGTTGATAGAACCTACGGACCGATCATCGGCTTTACCCGATTTGGGTTTAAGGCGTTGCGCCTGAGGTTGGACATCGCTGGTTCGGAACATATCCCGGCAACCGGTGGCGCAGTGCTTGCTGGCAATCACACCGGGTACATGGACTTCACATTTATCGGGGCTGCCGCTAGAGAACAAGGTCGACTGGTTCGGTTTTTGTGTAAAAAGGAAGTCTTTGATAACCCCATCGGGGGTCCGATCATGCGCAGCATGCATCACGTCAGTGTCGATCGAAACGCCGGAACAGCATCCTTTGCGCAATCACTTCGTCTGCTTAAATCTGGTGAACTAATAGGAATTTTTCCCGAAGGCACGGTCAGCCGATCTTTTGAACCCATCGACTTTCAATCCGGAGCTACCGCACTTGCTGCCGCGGCCGGAGTGCCGGTTCTTCCGATTGCTATTTGGGGCTCCCAGCGGGTTTGGACAAAAGCTCGCAAGCCAGCATTTCCCACCCACCCGACCCCGATCCTGCTCTCCGTTGGTGAACCGATGTTTTTTGAGCGGCGAGAAGACCACGATGCAGCCACCCAGCGGGTCAAAGAGCAGATCCAGAGCCTGTTGACTGATCTGCAAAACCGCTACCCAGATCAACCCCGCAATGCTGAGGACCGCTGGTGGGTTCCAGCCCGGCTTGGGGGCACAGCCCCAACACCGCAGGCCGCCGAAGAACTTGAGCGCCAACGCCGAGCAGCCAAGCAAGCCCGCAACGTAGAAAACTAACGCCGGACTCATAGGGTCTACTCATGGCAAAAAATTCCACCACCGAAACCGCCCCTAAAGAACCCCGGTTTACGCGCCTTCGCCAGATTGGCCAGGCCTATTCCATGACCGCAAAGGTTGACAAGTTCGTTGGACTGATCACCTTTGCATTCTTCATGCTCGGGTGGGGTGTAGTTGTTGGTATCGGATTCTTCTTGCCAAGTAACACGCACATTGCTTACGCGATCATTGGAATTCCGGTCGGCATCTTGGTTGCGCTGGTGATTTTTGGTCGCCGCGTTGAACGTGCTGCGTACGCTCAAGTCGATGGACAACCAGGAGCTGCGGCAGCTGTGGCTGAAGGAACTAAGGGTTGGACCATTACCCCAGCGGTGCAAATCAATCGCCAACAAGACCTTGTCTCGCGCGCCGTTGGACGCCCGGGCATTGTGCTGATCGCTGAGGGCGACACGAACCGGGTGCGTGCCTTACTTGCCACTGAGACCAAGCGCTTGAACAAACTCGCAGCTGATGTGCCCATCACGGAAATCATCGTCGGCGATGGGCCAGGCACTATCGGGCTGGCCAAAGTTCAGCGAGCCCTGCAAAAACTGCCCCGCAAACTTAAGCCGGCCGAGGTTACAGAGGTTAGGCGCCGACTGGCAGCCCTGGGCGGGATGATGGAATCCATGCCCATCCCCAAGGGCCCAATGCCCAAGGGCGGACGGGTTCCACGCGGTAAACAGCGCTAATTGGGTGAAAGTTAGCCCCTTGGACACCCACGGCAGGTGTGGATAATCTAGGGATCTGCGACACTGACGTGCCATGGACAGTCAAGGAGGATCTATGCGTAGGCGATCTGATGCTGACGCAAAACCCACTTGGCTGATGCGCCACCGGCTGGCTCGCGCTAACGGCGACTCCGGTGCTGCCGCCGTTGAATTTGCCCTGATTGCCCCGCTTTTGATTGCATTGATCTTTGGCGTGATCGAAATGAGTTTTGCGTTTCGCCACTCCAGCGCGCTTAATTCCATGACTGCCTCTGCTGCGCATGCGGCAGCAGCAAAACCAATTCCCAGTGCCAAGAGTTCAGGATCGGGCTTATCAATCATCAATGCCGCATTGACTGACTTAGCCCGAAACGCATCCACCCTCAGCGCTGGCGACTACATCTACATCTATTCCGCCGATGGATCTGGCCAACCGGATGGTTCAACCAGTTCGAATCCTTGTCCAGCATCCACCTGTCTGGAATACGCATTCGATGGTGGCAACGCCGACGGCACTGCGACAGTTTCCAATTTCCACAAGTACTCGGGATCGTGGAATGGATCAGACCTTCAGGCTGAGTGTGGGGATGGGGTGGGCGTGTATATCGACTCACTGCACAACTGGCTGTCGGGAACTTCCAGGCTGCTGGGGGTTGGACCAGACCTTGGCCTAGAAGCACAGCAAGTCGTCACTGTTTACCCAAGTCAAACCTTTAATCCCAACGCTTTGTGTGGTGCACGTAAAAGCGATAAACACGACCGCCGCCACCACCACGATTCAGGGTTCGGCGGACGATGATGGGCAGGCACCGGGATGACGCCGGCGTCGTGGCAGTGTGGGTCGCGCTCACCCTCCCGATTTTGCTGGCATCGGCAGCTTTTGCCATCGACCTTGCCAACGCTTCCTTAGTCAGCAACAAACTCTCCGGTGACGTTGAAGCCGCTGCACAAGCCGGCGTTATCAGCCTTGACTTCCAAAATTCGCGCGCTGGCGTGAGTGATGCCCAAGCCCTCGCTACCGCAAAGGGCATAGCGGTCCAGTCTTTAACCCAAAATGAGTGGGCGAATGCTTCCAGCGCCATCGTGAGCGACGTTACCGCCTCTGGGCAAAATAACAATGACTACAAGGATTACAAGGATTACTACGGTGAGCGAGGAAATTACTCGTCAAATACCACTCCTTGTACAGCGATCAAGGTCACCTTTGGTCAGACCATCAAAACCTACTTCGCTAAAATTATTGGCTTCAATGAACTGACAACGCAGAGATCAGCTACTGCGATTTTTCATAACTACACCAAGGATCAAGATTGCCTTTCGCCAACAGGGTCAAAAGACTTTGGCGATAACTCAATCGAAATCGTTTACTAGGCGCTTCAAGATTTCCGTTGGAGTGTGAGCGCGCCAACGGCTTTGTCATGAAAACCCCGCCGATCACGGTCGTAGAAAACCGCCGGAATAACTAGGCATAGCAAGAAGGTGCGCACCACAGCGCGAAGCAAGCCAATGGGCGCGCCATCAAGACGGGCCACCACAATTTTCATGAAGCGCTGGCCAACGCTGGCACCGGTGAACCCGGTAAAGGCCGTCACAAAGAAGAAGAACACCACCAGACATACCCAGCCAGAGCGGCTCGATTGGGCAGGGGCAACGCCGAATCCAAGGGATCCCTTGCTGACCAGGCTCACCAAAGTCACGGCAATGATCCAGTCAATGAACAGGGCAACAATGCGCCGGCCAATGCCAGCTACCGAGCCAGGTCCGGATGCCGGCAATCCCAGCCGAACACCTGGCTCTTGAACCTCACCTGTCTCACCAATCCCAAGGATGGGTCCATTGAGCCACGATCCCAAGTCTTTGCGCTCCACACCCACAGACTAGGCGTTCAAGCGTTACATGCACGCAACAACCCGTACACGGCAGAGAAATCCGGACAACCTAGGGTTAAGGCAGTTCTTCAGGAGAACCCACTCAGCGCCGAGCAGGTTTTTCGCAATAACGACCCAGTTGGTTAGCCCTAGAGCTAGCCCCCCGTTGGAGGATAGATGTTTAAGAACGCTGACGAACTGCTTGCGTTCGTGAAGAAGGAGAACGTTGAGTACATCGACGTTCGCTTCTGCGACCTGCCCGGTGTGATGCAGCACTTCAACGTGCCCGCAGCCACCATTGATGCAGACACGCTGAACGACGGCATGATGTTCGATGGATCATCGATTCGCGGCTTCCAGGCCATTCACGAATCAGACATGAAGTTGGTTCCCGACTTCGACACTGCCGTGATTGACCCGTTCCGTGCAGCCAAGACGCTGAACATGA
>CAFBLM010000020.1_pt1 | contig 20053 bp, 16 predicted proteins | sample 7268201 | NCBI WGS metagenome assembly CAFBLM01 (sample SAMEA6814037, study PRJEB35770) | freshwater metagenome | biome: Freshwater; feature: Freshwater reservoir; material: water | place: Czech Republic | collected 2017-05-23 | depth 30m m
ATTCCTTGGCCACATCCACAATTGCATCGGGAACATCAACCATGCGCAGACCTTGAACCGCATTGTTGATCGCACGGCGCACACTTGCCAGGGTGTCTTCCGAGATTGGCACAATCAGCTCGACGGTTCGTTGCTCAATGCGACCCGTACTGGCGATAACCACGACCATGACTCGGGTAGGAAGTAAGGCAACGAGCTCAACGTGACGAACAGATGAGCGTGGCAGCGATGGGTACTGCACAATCGCTACCTGTTTGGTCAATTGAGCCAGCAGGCGCACGCTGCGATCGACGACCTCATCAAGATCAAAGGCACCATCAAGAAAATTTTGAATCGCACGACGTTCGGGAGTCGAAAGGGCTCTGACTTCGGTAAGGCGATCAACGAAGAGCCGATATCCCTTGTCAGTGGGAATCCTTCCGGCCGAGGTGTGAGGTTGAGCGATGAAGCCTTCATCTTCAAGGGCGGCCATGTCATTGCGCACTGTTGCTGAGGAAACATTGAGGTGGTGGCGATCAACCAACGCCCGCGAACCTACTGGTTCATGAGTGGCCACGTAGTCCTCAACAATGGCGCGAAGGACAGCAAGTCGACGGTCTTGATTCATTGCCTCACCTCCGAGATTGCTCACCCTGACATTGCCTGATTTGGCACTTAGCCTCTTTAAGTTCCAAGTCTAAGCGCTAGAGCGTGACTCAGCCCGATAACGGGCTACAGGCTCAAGAGCTCTACAGCCAACCGATCGGCCAATAAGCGTCCACGCAAGGTAAGAACCGCCCGACCATGCTCAAAATCAGCCGGTTCCAAGAGCCCCTCAACCACCGCGTCACTTCCACGAGCTAGACCTGCCGGCGTGAGTTCAGAAACACTCAGACCCTGACGAAGCCGTAGACCAAGCAAAATCTGCTCGTCGTAGATTTGATCTGAGGTCAAAATCTCTCGGGCCGCTGCCGGCGATTGACCTTGCTCAAGAGCTTGCGCATAGGCAACGGGATGTTTGACGTTCCACCACCGCACCCCTGCCACGTGCGAATGCGCACCTGGACCAATCCCCCACCAATCCTGACTTTTCCAATACGCCAAGTTATGGGCACAGGCACCACCGGGCTTTTCCCAGTTTGAGACTTCATACCATTGCATGCCGTTTGCACTCAGTATCTCTTCGGCCATCAGGTAGCGAGTAGCTAAAGCGTCATCATCTGCCACCTGGACTTCACCGCGCCCAACCTGCGCCCCCAGCTTTGTGCCATCTTCAACAATCAAGGCATAGGCACTGATGTGATCGGGTTCCAATGCAACAGCAGCCTCTAGTGATTCCTGCCACTGCTGATCGCTCTCTGCGGGAGCGCCATAGATCAAATCCACATTGATGTGCTCAAAACCGGCAGCACGAGCTTCGGCTACGGCATGTACTACGCGCCCTGGAGTGTGTTTGCGATCTAAGGTTTTCAAAACTGCGCTATTTGAACTTTGCATGCCAAAGGAGACCCGAGTAAAGCCAGCCGCACGCAGCTTTTCTAAATCGATGGCATCGACTGATTCAGGATTGGACTCGATACTGATCTCTGCACCAGGTGCAATACCCACCTCGTCACGAACCAGGTCAAGAAAAGTCGCAAACTGCGCTGGTGGCAACAAGGTGGGAGTTCCGCCACCAACGAAGATGGTGGTAACGGGACGAAGCGAATTGCCAAGCACTGATTGCATCAGGGCAAGTTCACGCGTTGCTGTTTCTAGATAGTTCGCGCGTGATACGCCTGGGCCTAACTCCTCGGCCGTATAGGTATTGAAGTCGCAGTACCCACAACGCGTGGAACAAAAGGGAACATGCAGATACAAACCAAGATCGCCAGTGCCCTTGCGAGCACTTTGCGGCAGGGCTCCATCGGCTGGTACTGGTTCGCCAACGGGCAAGGTAGATGGCACCGTCTCAGTGTGAACTAGTCAGGGTGCAATCACTACCCGCATCACCTATTTTTTGCCGGATTCCTTCGTCGGGTCAGGCTCACTTGCAAGTGCGGCGATAAACGCCTCTTGTGGCACTTCAACCCGTCCCACCATCTTCATGCGCTTCTTACCCTCTTTTTGCTTCTCGAGCAGTTTGCGCTTTCGGGTGATGTCACCGCCGTAACACTTTGACAAAACATCCTTACGGATCGCTCGAATATTTTCACGAGCAATCACCCGAGCCCCGATGGCAGCCTGAATGGGCACTTCAAACTGCTGACGGGGAATCAGATCCTTCAACCGTGAGGCCATCTTCACGCCGTAGGCATAGGCCTTGTCTTTGTGTACCACTGCGCTGAAGGCATCGACTGCTTCACCTTGTAACAAGATGTCCACCTTGACCAAGTCAGCGACCTGTTCACCGATGGGTTCGTAATCCAGTGAGGCATACCCACGAGTGCGTGACTTCAAGGCATCAAAGAAGTCAAAGACAATCTCGGCGAGTGGAAGTTGGTAGCGCAGTTCAACGCGGTCTTCGGATAAATAGTCCATGCCGAGCAATTGACCGCGACGAGTCTGACACAGCTCCATGATCGTGCCGACAAACTCCGACGGAGCAAGCACTGTTGCCCGAACAACGGGTTCATTGACTTCCAGGATCTTTCCGGTAGGAAATTCGCTGGGGTTGGTAACGGTAAATTCTTTGCCATCATCCATCACCACGCGATACACCACATTGGGTGCAGTGGAAATCAAAGCAAGGCCAGCTTCTCGTTCAAGACGTTCGCGAACAATTTCCAGGTGAAGCAGGCCAAGAAAGCCGCAACGAAAACCAAACCCGAGGGCCACAGAGGTTTCCGGTTCATACACCAAGGCGGCATCGTTGAGTTGCAACTTATCGAGTGCCTCACGCAGGTCCGGATAATCAGATCCATCCAGTGGATATAGCCCAGAGAAGACCATGGGCCTTGGGTCCTTGTAACCACCCAAAGCAACAGTGGCCGGATTGGTCACGGTTGTGACGGTGTCACCAACGCGAGACTGTCGAACATCTTTCACACCGGTGATCAGGTAGCCCACTTCGCCAACGCCTAATCCCTGACTCGAAACCGGCTCTGGGGCGATAACGCCGACTTCCAACATTTCGTGTTGAACATGAGTAGACAACATCAAAATGCGATCACGCTTAGTCAAATGACCGTCAATGACTCGCACGTAGGTCACCACACCGCGGTAGGTGTCATAAACACTGTCAAAAATCAGTGCTCGAGCAGGGGCATTGGGGTCGCCCTTTGGTGCTGGCATGGTGTCAACGACTAGGTCCAAGAGTTCGATGACGCCTTCGCCCGTCTTTCCCGATACGCGCAATACTTCGTCCGGCTCGCAGCCCACCAGGCGCGCAAGCTCGGCCGCATACTTTTCAGGCTGCGCTGCTGGTAGGTCAATCTTGTTCAGCACCGGAATGATGTGGAGATCATTTTCCATCGCTAGGTACAAGTTGGCCAGCGTTTGGGCTTCAATTCCCTGCGCGGCATCGACCAACAAGATCGCGCCTTCACACGCGGCCAGCGAGCGGGACACCTCGTAGGTGAAGTCAACGTGACCGGGGGTATCAATCAAATTCAAGATGTGGGTTTTATCCGCATTCGGACCAGCCTTGGGTGCCCACGGCAAGCGAACAGCCTGGGACTTAATAGTGATTCCGCGCTCGCGCTCAATGTCCATGCGGTCCAAGTACTGGGCGCGCATATTGCGGGCCTCAACGACTCCAGTGAGCTGCAGCATCCGGTCGGCCAGCGTTGATTTACCGTGGTCGATGTGCGCGATGATGCAGAAGTTGCGCAGCAACTCTGGCGGAGTGGCGCTGGGCTTGGGCGCCGGTGACGCAGACACGCGAAAAGCACCTCGAGTCGGTAGGTAGGCCCCTATCGTCCCACGCCTGCCCCTGTGGGCCTCGACCCGTAGGGGCGCTGGTATCTTTTAGCCCTGCACTTCCCTGTTTCTCGCGGTGACTTCGCAGTCGCCCTGACACCTAAGGCATTCCTCAGTGGCAAATATCAAGTCTCAAATCAAGCGCATCAAGACCAACGAGAAGGCTCGCCAGCGCAACTTGGCGGTTCGTTCCGGGCTGAAGACCGCCGTGCGCCGATTCCGTGAGGCTGTGGCCACCGGCGATGCCTCCGCTACGCAGGATGCCCTCAAGCACGCATCACGCCAGCTTGACCGCGCCGCCAGCAAAGGTGTTATTCACAAGAACCAGGCAGCCAACCGCAAGTCGGCCATGGCCAAAAAGGCCGCGAGCCTTTAAGGAACGCACAAATCTTATGGGAAGCCGGCTTGCTTTTTGCAGGCCGGTTTTTCTTTTGTCGTACAGTACGTTCAGTGGTGACGTAAGGAGGCTCACATGAAGAAATTCGCCATTGCTTTCGCCCTAATCATCAGTGCGCTGATGTCAACAACGCCGGCATGGGCTGACGCTAACCTAGTTTTTTCCAACCCCGCAAAAGCGCAAACCGTCAATGAAGCCCCACCCGTTGTGCTTTTGAGTTTTGATAAGCAAGTCGTGAAAAAGGGAACAACGTTCAAAGTCCTTGACGTCAACAGCAATCCCATTCAAGTGGGACAGCCTGAAATCCAAGGGCCAGTAATCACCCAAAGGGTCAATATCGTCAAGCCCGGCAACTATGTGGTGCGCGCGAACGTGGTCACCGAGGATGGAAGTGAGACCTCCGTGGTCTACCCGTTTATCTACAAACTTCGTGAGCCCATTGCGCCCCCAGCTGTCACCACTGGTCTTAAAGAACTCGTGGGCAATCTAGCTTTGATTGCAGGAATATTTGCCCTAGTTATTGGCGCCATCACCCTCATCGGCAGGCGAGCCTTAAAGAAAAGCAGCTAGCCCATGGGCCAATCGGGTTCCGTATTGACCTTGAGGACTCCTGTTCTTCGCCTCATGGCCTTGGCATCCTTTTGTTTGTTCGCCACTGTGCTCGGTACCGGTGCAGCATCAGCACATGCCGAACTTGAATCTGCCAATCCCGCGAAGGGGCAGGTAGTCAGCAGCAGTCCTGCACATGTAACTCTAAGTTTTGGCGAAAAAATTGGTGACGTCGGAAATGGAATAGTTGTCACCGATGCAACTGGCAAGCGTTTTGATCAAGGAACTGTTGTTATCAAGTCAACCACTGCCAGTGCGAAACTAAAATCCCTGACAACTAAGGGCCCCTACACGGTTGCCTATCGCATCGTTTCAGCCGATGGACACGTCATCTCCTCGAGTTACTCCTTCACGTTCCAACCCGGCACACAAACGTCATCACCTACATCGGCGAATGACACTGCAGGCCAAACTGCTGGATCCACAACGGGACCAAGTCGTGTAGTACTTCTCGGAGTCCTCATCGGCGCACTAGCCGGAGGAGTATCTGGGGTGTTCATTGCCCGTCGAAGAAAACCTACGAGTTCGCCGTAGATGAAGACCGCCACTCGCCTGAGCGCAATGGCTGCAGCGATCACGATTGCAGCGGTTGCATTGGCGCTCGCGCTTGGCTCAAACACTCCTCAACGTGCTTATCCGGGCTTGCCAGATCCTGGACTTGGCACCGGATGGGCCTATCCGTTGCTGCACGGCTTGAACGATCTGTTCGCCGTGATGACGGTGGGTTTACTCCTAGCCGCCGCGCTCCTACTTGATTCGCGAAAGGGTGAGCTCGGTTCGGTAGCTATTCGGTGCGTGGTTGCGGCATCGGCGAGCGCTGGCCTGTGGGCGTTGTCCATTGCCTTGGAATTTGTCTTCGCGTTGTCCTATAGCTTCGGCGCTCCGGTGTCCAAAATTTTTGACCTAACCGTTGCCCAGAGTTATCTGACCCAAACCAATCAAGGAAAAGCGCTCCTCTTCCAATTTTTTGGCGCTGTTCTTCTTGCGCTCACCTGTTGGACCATAACTCGAGTCCAACCTGCACTGGTGGCTTTAACCGGTGCGCTGATCAGCCTTATCCCGCCGGCCCTGACTGGTCACTCGGGCGCCTCTGATCGACATGAAATTGCCATCTCGTCATTGATGATTCACCTCGTCTTTGTTTCCTTATGGGTCGGTGGACTGTTGGCCTTGGTGGCGATCGCGCGATGGGATAAGCAAGCCCTCGGCTCTGCTGTCCCCCGGTATTCGTCACTGGCCCTTTGGGCCTACATCGCAGTTGCTGCAAGCGGGATTGCGAATGCGTGGATCCGATTGACCGGGATCTCTGATCTGTGGACCACCGGATACGGCCACGTGCTGCTACTCAAAACCGGTTTCGTTATCACCCTTGGCTGGCTTGGCTGGTTACACCGCGAACGATCCATCCCTAAATTGGTCCAGCACACGAAACCCGCAACCTTTATTACCTTTACCACAGTCGAAGCAATCATCATGGTGAGCACCATCGGGGCAGGTGCTGCACTGTCTCAAACAGCGCCACCGCGCACCGATGCAGTCGATCTGAGTAAGGCCTCGGCTGCTCGGCTCGTACTTGGCTTTGAACTACCCCCTCCCCCAACCGCGCTCCAGGTAGTTATTACTAACCTCCGACCTGATTTCTTGTGGATCTTCGTGGCGCTCCTGGCAACTGCTTTGTACCTGGTCGGAGTCAACAAGCTCAGAGCCCATGGTGAACATTGGCCGGTAGGTCGCACCATCATGTGGATCTTGGGTTGGATTGTTGTCCTCTGGTCAACCAGCGGCGGAATCGCCACCTACTCGCAGGTCCTCTTCAGCGCACACATGGTGCAACACATGATGCTCAGCACCGTTGCACCCATTTTCTTAGTCCTTGGTGCGCCAGTGATGTTGGCCTTGAAGGCACTGCCCACGGGCAACAATGGTGCAGGAGTGCGCGAGATCATCGTGGCCGTCTTGAACTCACGATTCATTCACTTTGTCAGCCGGCCGATCGTGGCCGCAATTATTTTTGTTAGTGGATTCTTTGGCCTGTACTTCACGCCGATTTTCCCCTCTCTCATGGCCAGCCATTTCGGCCACACCCTGATGCAAGTCCACTTCCTGCTAGCTGGCTATCTGTTCTTTTGGACCATGATCGGCATTGACCCAGGCCCAAAGCGCGCTGGCTACCCCATTCGCATCCTTATTTTGCTAGCCACCATGTCTATGCACGCGTTCTTCAACATTGCGATTTTGTTATCAAATCAAGTACTAGCGCCTTCTTACTTCGCATCCATCAAACGCAGCTACCTCACAGACCTGTTAGCCGATCAACGGGTCGGCGCAGGAATTGGTTGGGCCCTGGGTGAACTGCCACTGCTAGCCGTGATGATCACACTTGCTGTGCAGTGGTCACGATCCGATGATCGAGACGCCAAACGCTCTGATCGGCAAGCCGACAGAGCTGAACGAGGCGACGGTGGACCTGACGAGCTCGGGGATTACAACGCTTACCTGGCAAAACTTTCTCAACGCGACAAGTAGCCCTAGCCAGCTCGGCGCGCGCGCCCGAGTTTGATGATCATCAACTCAATGGCGTAGCCCGCATCAACGGCAGCGCCTTTAACATCAGCATCGGCTTCAGCAAGTGCTCGCAATGCACGAGCCACTGATTCTGGCGACCAACCGGCAAGCTGCCCACGGGCTTTGCGCAATTGCCAATCACGTAGACCAACAGCAGCAGCTGCTTGATCTAGCGGCAGCGAACGCGGCGCACTAGATGCCTTAATCAAGTTTCGGAAATTGAAAGCAAGGGCGGCCGTGATGGCTGGGCCAGTGGCGCCACCGGCGACAGCCTGTCGAGCGGCAACAAGGGCTTGAGCAGTATTGCCCGACAAGATCGCATCAGCGATAGCGAAGGCATCAACTTCTACTCGGCCAGCAAAGAACGTCTCAACGGCCTTGCGATCAATGCGACCCTTGGCTGGGTAGTCAGCCGAGAGTTGACCGCACGCCGCAGCTAGGGCCCGCAAGTCGCGACCGGCCGCTAGCACCAATGCATCGGGAACATCTGCGGTGATCGGTCGATGCAGGGACGCAAATTCAGCGGCAACGAAATCGGTGTAGCCCTTGCGCGTTGGGCTTTTGCAGTCAACCACGGTTGGCTTGCCCTTCTTCAGAGCGTTGAGTTGACCCCGCCCGCTGTTGCCATTGCGGTGAACCAAAACAAAATGCACGTCAGGAAGGACATCTTTGGAGTGATCAACCAATGCCGTGACCACACGCTCGTCAAGGGATCCTGACGTGGAATCTTCATCACCATCATCGGCCTCTTCGGCTCGACCCATGCCGAGACCACGGACAACCACGACCCGGCGTTCGCTAAAGAGCGAGGGGCTGAGGAATTCTTGGACTGCAGAAAAACTCAGATCCCCTGCCGAAACTTCACGAACGTCACTTTGATGATCAATCAATCGCGCATTGTTGACCACGCTTGAGACCGCGCGATCGGACAGCAGCTCCTCACTACCCACCACTAGCGTCAGCGCTGGTGGGATTGGGGGGCTTTGGTGGCTACTCATCAGGTTGAGCATCCCACGAGTGGCCGTCATGCCGTGGGCCGAGTGAGCAATCTGAGCCCACCTTTGGTCTTGACCACGACCAGATCCCCCTGCTCATCGGTGCGACCGATTCTCGCGCCGGCTTGAACCAGTTTCGAGATGGTCTCTGGGGCTGGGTGGCCGTACCTATTGCCCTGCCCCACGCTGATCAAGGCGATCCGCGGGTTAACCCGGGCCAAGAACTGCCCGTCTTGTTTGGCCGACCCGTGATGGGCCACTTTGAGAATGTCAATATTGGCTATCAGGTCGCCATGGGCTTGCAGAACCAACGCCTGCGCTGGAGATTCAATATCCCCGGTCAACAACAGGCGAACGCCTTCATGGGCAGCGAGCAGAACGATGCTGGCGTTATTGGGTACATAACCATCAAGTTTCGAAATGGTTTGCCCATCGCCTAATGGCCCAAGCACCGTAAACGACCATGATCCGATGGTGGCTTGTGCATCGTGACGCACAACGCGTTCTTCAACATTGAGTCGGGACACAACAGATTTGACCCAGTTAGCTTGATGTAATGGTTCAAACACTGGGCTAACGAACACCGCCCCCACATGTCGATGGCGAACAGCGCCAAGCAAACCGTTGACATGGTCTGCGTGAAAATGGGTAAGGAAAATCGCCTTAATATCCCCAATCCCAGCATCGGAAAGACAACGATCAATTTTTCGAGCATCCGGTCCAGCGTCAATGACGATGCCCGCTCCCCGACCTGCATTGAGGACGATCGCATCGCCTTGTCCCACATCACAGACCTCAACTAACCAGCCTGATGGTGGCCATGACGTTGCCCTAAGCGTGGGAAAGCCCACGAGGGTGGCCAAACACAGCGCCACGCAGCATCCAAAGACCGTCAGGATTGGTCCACCTGATCGCACCGCGCGATGAGGCCAACGCACAAGTGCAAGTCCGAAGGTGACCAGCACAAGAATCAGAGCTGTTGTTCCTAGCCAACCATTGGGCCACGGCAAGGTGGCCAGCGGAAGATGTGCTGCCCAGGTCGCCACCCATGCAATCCAGAGCCCACACAAATGGGCCGCCCATCCCAGTGGTGCTGCCAACTGTGCGCTGACCGGATGAGCCAGTAAGGCGAGGAATCCCAGGATCGTTGCCGGTGGGACTGCCGGTTCGGCGAGAACATTGGCTAACACGCAGACAGGTTCGATGCGCCCGGAGATGCCCGCGATGATCGGTGCGAGAACAAGTTGCGCGCCGATCCCGATTCCTAACAGCTGTGCTAACCACAGCGGCATTGCCAGGTGAAGTCGTGCGACGAACCAGGGAGATACGACAATCAAACCTGCCGTTGCCACCACGGACAAGACGAAGCCGAGGTTGGTGGCTAGCAGCGGATCAACAATGACCAGGACAAGAACTGCGGCGGCTAGAACAGTCAGCGATTTTTGAAGACCACCACGAAGCGCCGCTAGAAGGCCAATGACCCCCATCACTGCAGCCCGAAGTACCGAAGGTTCCGGGCGCGAAATGATGACAAAGGCGGCAATAGTGGTCATCCCAACTAGCGTCAGCCATCGACCGCGGACACCGCACCAACGAGCTAGCAAAAGCATGAAGCCCAAAACGATGGCAACGTTGGCTCCACTGACCGCGTTCAGGTGGGCTAAGCCTGACGCGCGCATGTCATCGGTGAGGTACTCCGGCACCCGTGAGGTATCCCCAACCACAAGGGCTGGCACCAGGCCATCACCTAGGTCATCACCGGCGGTTGCTTCCACCAGGCCATGCCGCAGGTACACGGCAATGCGTTGAAACAAAGGTGGCGAACCCAGAACCTTTGGCGGCGCTCGAACAAATCCCACAGCTGACACATCGCGAGTGCGGGAAGGTTTCCACGACGTTGTCGCCTCTACGCTGGTGCCCGGGATCAGTCGCTGCCAGCCGTCGGATCCAACGATCACCGCCGGTGAATGTGTACGCCGCCACTGGCCATGATCAAAAACTTGGGCCACCCGAACGGCCATGCGGTATGAAGGAGCGCTTTGCGGAAGTGATCCGGTGCCATCGCGGATCGCCACCGGATCGCTGGCCAGCACAAAGATTGCTCGAGTGGTGAACTCACCCCGACCCAGGGCCGCCACCGGGTTGTGACTGTTTGCCTCAAGTCGGGTTGCTGAAGCAAAGGCAAAGACACACAGCACCACCGCAAGAAGACTCAACCACCCCGCGTTGAGATCTAAAGAAGACCAACGTTTAACCAGCCAAAACGCAACAAGAGCCAGTACTAGGACAATCGAAACCGCGATGAGTGCAGCTTTGGTCACACCAAGGGCCGCACCCAACCATGCAGCCAAAGCCACCGCCACAAGCAGGCGATCAGTTCGCACACCGAACCAAGGCAGATAGATCGGCGAACTTCTTTGCACCAATCCCGCTGACATCGCGCAAGTCATTGATGGAGGTGAAGCCACCGACCTTGGTGCGTTGATCAACAATGCGCTGCGCTAAGACCGGACCCACACCCGGCAAGGAATCAAATTGCTCCAAGGTGGCGGTATTGATATCTAGCAACCCACCTGCAGTTGCAGCCCCCGGTGCAGTTGCAGCCCCCGGTGCAGTTGCAGCCCCCGGTGCAGTTAAAGCCCCCGGTGCACTCGCTGAGCCTGGAACCGAACCGGCTTGACCGATGTTGATTTGTTCACCATCGATCACCAGCCGTGCAAGATTGATCGTTGCTGGATCCGTGCGCCGCAGCAAACCACCGGCGGCGGCAACGGCATCGCCAACGCGCGAACCCTTCGGCAGCGTGATTAGCCCCGGATGCCGAACCCGCCCGGTCACATAAACCACAACTTCTGCCAGAGGAGTTGAAGCACCTGAGAGGGCACTAGCGCTCGGTGAAGAGGTGGGCAGACCCAAGGCTGCTTCGGAGGGTGATGTGACAGTTGTGGATGACGGAAAGGTTTGTATGGGGCGGCTGCGGATAAAGATCAGCGCAGTGAATCCAACAACTACCACACACACCACAACCAGACCGCGGCTGAGATTGCGGGAAGCACCGAGAGAAGTGTGCGTGTGTTCTTTAGCGGGCAGGTCAATGCCGAGAACCGAACGTAATCGGGTCAGTGGATCATCGGCCATGGATGCAGGCTAGGAATAAGCCCACATTGGGTACGAAAACTGCCATGAATTTGTGGAGTTAGTCGCGTTGTGGATTATGCGCTTGGAACGATGTTGACCAATTTGGGTTCGCGAACGATGACGGTCTTGATCTGCGCGCCATCGAGTGCCTTTTGCACGGCTTCATTGCTGAGCACCAATTCTTTGAGCTCGTCGGCGGTGATACTTGGTGATACCTCAAGGCGTTCACGAACTTTGCCCGAGATTTGCACTACGCAGGTCACTGAGTCCTGAATGAGCAGTGCCGGATCTACGGTCGGAAATGAGGTCAATGCCACGCAGGGTTGATGACCAAGGCGCTCCCACATATCTTCAGCTGTGTACGGCGCGAACATGGACAACATGATCGCTGTGGCCTCGACGGCTTCACGCACGGCTGGATCAGCTGCCCCACACCCTGAATCCACGGCCTTGCGAATGGCATTAACCAGCTCCATGGTCCGAGCAACTGCGACATTAAAACGAGATGTTGAAATTGCGACATCAACATCATTAAGCACCCGGTGGGTGACCCGTCGCAAAGTTAAATCGCCAGCGGCAAAGTCAACTCCAACAGCGCTGGTGACCTCTCCGGATAGTCGCCAGGCCCGAGCTAAGAATTTCGCTGAGCCCGACGGTGAAACATCAGCCCAGTCCACATCATCTTCCGGTGGACCAGCAAAAATCATGGTCAGCCGAATGGCATCGACGCCGTGCTTTTCAAGCTCATCACTTAAGCGCACCAGATTTCCGCGCGACTTGCTCATCGCCGAGCCATCCATTTGCACCATGCCCTGATTCAGCAGTCGCGCAAACGGTTCGACGACAGGTACCAGACCTAAGTCAAAGAGGACTTTGTTGAAGAAACGCGCGTAGAGCAGGTGCAAGATAGCGTGCGTTACGCCACCGACATATTGGTCAACAGGCAACCATTGTTTTGCTTGCTCAACGTCAAAGGCAACGTCATCGCGTCGCGGTGAAAGGAAGCGCAGGAAGTACCAGGAACTATCTACGAAGGTGTCCATCGTGTCGGTATCTCGCTGAGCATCTTTGCCACATGAGGGACATGAAACATTCAGCCAATCCGTGGCACCCCCGAGCGGGGATGTTCCCTTCGGGCTGAGGTCAAGTCCTTGTGAGGATGGCAATTTCACAGGCAACTGATCAACCGGAACAGGGACCATTCCGCAATCGGGGCAGTGAATGATCGGGATCGGGGTGCCCCAGTAACGCTGACGAGAAATGAGCCAGTCGCGAAGGCGGTAGTTCTTCGCCGCTTTCCCACGGCCGCTCCCATCAAGTTCGGCAATGATCTTGGCAATGGCATCGGCTTTGTTCAAACCATCAAGCGAACCTGAATTAATCAGCAGGCCATCACCTGGGGTTGCAACACCGGAAGTAGCTGGGTCGTCTAAGTCGGTGGCCACTACCACCCGCACTGGCAAGTCAAAGGCTCGAGCAAAGTCAAGGTCGCGCTGATCGTGGGCAGGCACAGCCATGATCGCGCCTGTGCCGTAATCAGACAAGACATATTCAGCGGCGTATATCGGCAGTCGCTCATCGTTGACTGGGTTGATTGCAAAGCGATTGAGGAACACGCCCGTCTTGGGACGATCCGTAGCGAGGCGATCGATGTCCGCAGTGGCTTTGACTTCTTCAAGGTAGGCATCAAAAGCTTCTTGCACCTGAGGGGATGCATCGGCTGCAAGTTCAGCGGCTAGATCACTGTCGGCGGCCACCACAAAAAATGTTGCACCAAACAACGTGTCGGGGCGCGTGGTGTACACCGTGATGGGCTCATCTCGGCCCTCAACCACGAAGTTGACTTCAGCGCCAGTGGAGCGGCCAATCCAATTACGTTGCATGGTCAGAACTTTGTCCGGCCACTGGCCTTCCAGTTGCTCCATGTCATCGAGTAAACGGTCGGCGTAATCAGTAATGCGGAAGTACCACTGAGTGAGCTTCTTCTTTGTCACTGCCGTGTCGCAACGCTCGCACAATCCGCCAACAACTTGTTCATTGGCAAGCACGGTCTGGCAGTTAGGGCACCAATTGACATTGGATGGTTTGCGATAGGCAAGACCGCGTTCAAACATTTGCAGGAAAATCCACTGATTCCAGTGGTAATACTCAGGGTCACAGGTATTGAGCACTCGATCCCAGTCAAAGGAGCAGGCATAACGGCGCATGGACGCTTTTTGGGTTGCGATATTTTCGTAAGTCCACGCGGCCGGGTCAGCGCCACGTTTAATCGCGGCATTTTCGGCCGGCAATCCAAAGGCATCCCACCCAATCGGGTGCAAGACGTCGTAGCCCTTAAGCATCCAGTAACGCGCTGGGATGTCGCCAATGGCGTACGCCTCAGCGTGACCCATGTGCAAATCACCGGATGGATACGGAAACATGTCGAGCACATACTTTTTTGGACGGGTATCCCCTGGCTGCCCAGATTTAAACGGAGCCAGCTCATCCCAGATCGGAAGCCACTTTTCCTGAACAGCAGCAACGTCGTAGCGCTCAGCGCCACCTTCTGGGGTTACTTCGGTCATGACCTACGCCAACATCCCTGTCTGACATCGCGATATCCGATTGCCCTTCTGGGCACGGGTGACATCTTCCCACGCTGGGGTTAGCGAACGGTCAGCACCACGGTGCGAGAACCCACCGCAAGGTGACGGGGGGTCAAGGGCAGGTACGCACGCACCTTTTTGACGCCCTTGGTGTTGGTCGGGACGGTGAAGACATAGCGCCCAGAAGGCGAAATGGTGGACGAAGCCACCGTGTTCCATCGGCCGCCGGCGTAAACCTGGCGATAGATCTTTTGTCCAGCTAACAGGGCAGTGGTGCCACCACGAAGTTTGACCAACCCGGTGCGCTTCACACTCACCGTGCTCAAGACTGCGCTCAACGCTGGCTTAATGCGGATGTATGAGCGAGCACGCGAAGCGTTGTACCAAACTCCGGCTTGGGTAGTTGCAGTGATACTGGCATCAACCGGTGCTTTGAAGGTTGTGGTTCCCACTCCTTCAACATCGGTGGTGATAACTGCCGTGGTCCACACTGTTCCCAGTTCGGGTCGCACCAAAATGTTGACCGTTGCGCCATTAATGGCTTGGCCGGTATCTGCACGGGAGAGTTGAACTTGAACAACATTAGAAGTTAGTGCGGAGCCGGTCGGTGCGTTAACCGATGTCAGAGTCAAAGCCACGGGAGTGATCGTGGCGTTCGCGTCAAAGGGGGGCATCGTGAAGGTGCCCGTTACCGCCTGACCGATACCGGCAACATTTTCTGCCGAAATGGAATAGGTGTGATTGCCAGGAGTCAAAGCGATAGCAACAAAGGATGTTGAAGGGGTCACAGTCTCGAGCCCGGAATCAATGCTCACGCGATAGCGGTTCACCACAACGCCACCTTCATCGGTGGGAAGCTCCCAATTCAACGTTGCCGAAGCAACGCCTGGTGTAACAACAGGGTTATTGGGAGCAGACGGTGGTGCATATCCGGTCTTTCGACCATCGGCAAAAATGTGCAGTGCAGAAATGGTTCCATTCCAACGACTGACATCGCCCTTGCCAATAATCCCGTTAGTGGTTTCCGTGGAGGTGTACTGCCACATGGTCCATTGATTCCAGCCACCAGGCAATGTTGCAGAAGTGGGAACAATCGAGCTGTAGCGCGCGTACCACAGTGGATAACTGGTAAACAGTTTCGTATTGCCCATCGTGTTGCGAACGAAGGAGTCATAGGTGTACAGAATCGGTGTGCGCCCCGTCAGCGCGCGAGATGTAGTTAAGAACTGTTGAGTCCAAGCGATCAGGTTTGATCGGGAAAGCCCGCCGGTTCCTTCAAGGTCGAGGATCGGCGGGAATGAATCCCTGGCATTGAACGCCCCGGCTTGCAAAACCGTACTTACGTAGTACTTGGCTTGATCGGTTGCCGTTGATAGCGGCAACGCAGGTCGAGCGAAATGGTAGGAACCAACCACCAAACCAGCAGCTCGCGCCTGCTGATAGTCAGAAACAAAGTAAGGACTTCGATAGTTGGTGTCCTCACTGGCTTTGACAATGGCGAAACTTCGCCCAGCGGCCTTGACCTTGACCCAGTCAATAGGCGTGCCCTTGGGATAAGCGGTGGTGGCTGAGTGATCCCAGCGCGAAACATCAACGCCGGTAATGGTGGTTGCTGCTTCAGCATGAACAACAGTGAATGCGCCGACAATAAGGGCAAGCGTTGAGGCAACAACAGCGAACCGATTGCGCGCCCGATACAAGCTAGGGCGTGAAAAGGCTTCGCGCATGATTCAACCTCCGATTCACTACTGTATCGGCACCTGCAACTGAGAAATCAAGTCGCACCTTGCGAGCAATGAACGCAGAAAGCTCTTCTCAGGCTCTAGTAAATCCCCGGGCCCTGAACGGAAATCAGGATCCATGCAGACTTTCATGCCACAACAGCAGCTCAGGGCTATCCTGAAACCCACTACGGGCAGAACCCAGGGAGAACGAGAATGCCAACCAATAGCTCAATCACGCGGATTCAGCGTGGCGTTCGCCACAGGATTTCACGAATTATTGCTCCCCGCTCCTCTGAAGAACTGGCTCGATCAAGGGCCTACTACCCGCAACAGGAATCCTGTCAAATCCCGTACCTGTGGTTCTTGTTTTCCCGATTCTTGGGTGAACGCGAATCGGGTACCTTCGTTGAGGTCGGCGCTTACGATGGAACTTTCGTAAGCAATACCTGGGGGCTGGCTGAGCGCGGGTGGAACGGATTCATGCTTGAACCCGTCCCTTACTTAGCTGAGCGATGCCGAGCCAACCACTCAACACATCCACATATTGAGGTCATCGAATCGGCCATCGGCGCGCCAGGAACTGACAGCATCACCTTGAAACTTGCGGGAACGCTGACCACCGGAAATGCGGACGTTTTTGCCGAATATTCAACGATTGATTGGGCCTCTGATGCATTAACAACTTCTCAGGTCGTGGTTCCGTGCCAGACGCTCAACGATTTTCTCGATTCTCGAAGTATCGTTGAAGGGTTTGAAGTTCTAGTTGTGGACGTGGAGGGATTAGAAACTGAAGTCTTCGCAGGTTTTGACCTTAGTAAATGGCGCCCGCGCCTGCTGATCATTGAGCTCGCCGATACGCATCCGGACTTGTCGACCACGGCTGGCAAAGATGCCCAATTGGGTTTGCACATTCTCGATAGCGGTTACCACATTGTCTTTAAGGATTGCATCAACACGGTCTTCGTGCGGCGAGATGTCTGGATGGAAGCAGTCGCCCAGGCTTAGAGCGCGACGGCACGTTGAGCCTGGGGATTGTCGTAGGCGATACACAACGCGATGAGCCGACTGATTCTGAGTGAATCTAAGACTTTGTGGAGCTGAGGGGACTCGAACCCCTGACCCCCTGCATGCCATGCAGGTGCGCTACCAGCTGCGCCACAGCCCCGCTTTCAACGAGGGTCACAGCATAACTGCGCACAACTTTTGGTGACGAATGGGCTAGCGATCATCACCAAGCACCGGCGCTGGCAAACTGCCAGCGTTGTACTCGGTCAGTCTCCACGGGGGTGCAGGTGGCTGGTGACCTGATGGGGTCATGATCGACCACGAGCAGTTCGCCAGCACCCCCAACGAAAGCCACAGGTGATCGGGCAGTCCCAGCAACATCCCGATTCCGGCGCGGGCTGACCCACCATGAGTTACCACCACGATGGTTTTGCCCTCATGGGTGTCTACGTACTCGGCTACCGATTCGCTGACCCGCTGTCCAACTTCACGTCGAGTCTCTCCCCCACCAGGACGCACATCAACACCGGCAGTCCACTGATCCAGACTCGGGCCAAATTGCTCACGGATTTCACCGTGTGTTAATCCCTGCCAACTTCCAGCATGGGTTTCGCGCAACCGGGCATCGGTGGAAACGGAGATCCCCGCTAAGTCAGCAAGCGGCCTGGCAGTTTGAACCGCGCGCTCAAGGTCTGAACTTACGATCACGCTTGGTTCTAGGTGGATTAAATAGGAAGCGGCGCGCTCAGCTTGTGCCTGCCCAATGTCATCGAGAGGAATATCAATCTGGCCTTGAAATCTGCCTTCTTGATTCCACGCCGTTCGACCGTGCCTTAACCACACTATGCGGGTCATACATCACGCATCTTGAGCAGCGGCGGTGTGCTGATTCACGGCCTGGGGCAATTCAACGCTTGGACAATCCCCCCACAGCCGTTCAAGATCGTAGAAAACTCGCTCTTCAGCTAACTGAACATGAACCACGATGTCACCGAAATCAAGAAGCACCCAGCGACCTTCGGCATGGCCCTCACGTCGAATGCGGCGAACGCCGATTTGGTGAAGCTGCTTTTCGACCTCATCGACGATTGCTTTGACTTGACGCTCGTTATTGCCAGAGCAGATGACAAAGATGTCGGTGATGACGAGTTGATCGCTGACATCGATAGCCACGATGTCCTGGGCTAGTTTGTCTGAAGCAGCTTCTGCCGCAGCGATGGCGACTTCAATAGCCCGAGGTGTTGCGCTCACTCATCCTCCGTCGTGGATCGGTAGGGGTCTAGCCTCTCACGGTTGAATAAAGTCCCGCATCTGCGGCATAGGTCAGCACATTCTCCCTCACCCATTGATCAGCGCTGCGCCCCGATTGCAGCAACTCACGGCACATCGTTGACGAAATATCTAAAGCCTCAATTGAGACCACCTCAATGGTGTCGGCGAATTCAGTGGGGATCTCCAGCGCATGACCGGGACGCGAAAGGGCAATGAGCTTGGCAAGCAAGGGCAATTCCAATGCACGATGCCAAGACATCAGGTTAGCTACGGCATCGGCACCCAGGAGCAAGTACAACTGCGCATGCGGCCCATATTCAGCATGAAGATCGGTGAGGGTATCGACCGTGTACGTGGGGCCCCCGCGCGTTAGATCAACATCGCTGACCTCAAAGCCGTCATGTCCTTGCACCGCAAGTCGAGTCATGGCCAAGCGATCAGCGGCCGGGCTTTGACTTGTCTTTTGCCATGGCTCATTGGCTGGAACAAAAACTACAGAGTCAAGAAAGAGTTTGGTGCGGGCGGCAGTTGCTGCAGCCAAGTGCCCAAGGTGTGGTGGATCAAAGGTTCCACCCATCACCCCAATGCGCACGAGAGATTCAGCGATCTGGGTTGAATCGAGTGACCACGTAAAGCGCCAGCATCAGCACACCTAGAGCTAGCAATCCAAAACCAATGGGTGGCAGCGGGAAGGACTTCTGAACTTCCTGTGAACCTTCGGCCAAAAACGGAACCATTACTTCTCCAAGTTTGTGAATGTGCCTTTAGTCTAGACAACTAGCCGCGGATGTGACCGTCACCGGTGACAATAAATTTTGTTGAGGTCAATTCAGCCAATCCCATCGGGCCACGAGCATGCAGTTTTTGGGTTGAAATACCGATTTCGGCACCAAAGCCAAACTCACCACCATCGGTGAATCGAGTTGAGGCATTGATCATCACAGCTGCCGAATCGACATTGGACACAAAGGTTTGGATGGCACTAGCGCTGTCGCTGACAATGGCTTCGGTGTGACCACTGGTGTAGCGGCGAATGTGATCGATGGCATCTTCAACGCTGTTTACGATTCCGGCAGCCAAATCTAACGAATAAAACTCAGCAAACCAATCCTCTTGCGTAACGGGAGCAAATTCAATCCCGGCTGCTGTGCAATACGGCTTGATGGCCTCATCGCCGTGGATAGTGACGCCCTTTTCCTTCAGTGCTGCCAAGGCCTTGGGCAAAAACTCTTGGGCGATGTCTGCGTGTACGAGCAAGGTCTCAGCCGCATTACACACGCTCACCCGCTGAGTCTTGGAATTGACGATGATGTTGATGGCCTTGTCAATATCTGCAGCAGCATCGACATAAACGTGGCAATTTCCAACGCCAGTTTCAATCACCGGAACGATTGAGCCTTCAACCACCGATTTGATCAAGCCTGCACCACCGCGCGGAATAAGGACATCAACCAAACCGCGAGCAGCCATCAGGTGTTTGACCGAATCATGACTTGTGCCCGGCACCAGCTGGATGGCATTGCGGGGCAATCCAGCGGCCTCGAGTCCATCTTGCATGACCGCAACCAAAGCCACATTGGTGTCATAGGCCGAAGACGAGCCGCGCAGAAGCGCAGCATTGCCAGACTTCAAGCACAGGCCAGCAGCATCAACGGTGACATTGGGGCGGGCTTCATAAATCATTCCGACCACACCTAGGGGAACCCGAACCTGGCGGATCTGCAAACCATTGGGCAAGGTGTAGCCGCGAAGAACTTCGCCAATGGGGTCCGGCAATTCGGCCACTTCACGAAGGGCGTCAGCAATGGCCTTCAAGCGATCGGGCGTAATAGTCAGTCGGTCGAGCAATGCATCCGAGGTGCCATCGGCGCGCGCGCGATC
>CAFBLM010000022.1_pt1 | contig 18731 bp, 20 predicted proteins | sample 7268201 | NCBI WGS metagenome assembly CAFBLM01 (sample SAMEA6814037, study PRJEB35770) | freshwater metagenome | biome: Freshwater; feature: Freshwater reservoir; material: water | place: Czech Republic | collected 2017-05-23 | depth 30m m
CCAATGAAAGCTGTCACAGCGCGCGGTTCGACAACTAAGTTCACGCCTTCAACGGCAAGAAAGGTGCCGTAGTAGACGTTCAAGTCAGAAACGTCGATGCGCTTTGCCATGTCCCTACTTCACTCGTGACAGTCGCGCGATAGCTCGCGCACTGAGGTTGAGAATCATCACTAGCAAGATGAGCGTAAGGGCTCCGGCCCAGGCCCGGTCAATGGATGCCGTGGTGCCACTTCCGATCTGGTCCCAAACATAGGTTGGAAGTGAGGCCTGAGGGCCATTGAATGGATTGATGTTAATCGACTGCGTGAGGAAGGTGGTCAAAAGTAATGGCGCTGTTTCTCCAGTGACGCGAGCAACGGCAAGCATGGCACCGGTGATGATGCCTGTTGATGCTGACGGGATCACGACTCGAAGGATCGTCCGATACTTAGGAACCCCCAGTGCGTAGGAGGCTTCACGAAGATCTCGCGGGACTAATCGCAACATTTCTTCGGTTGAGCGAACCACGACGGGGATCATCAAGATAGCTAAAGCAATCCCAGCGGCAAAGCCACTTCGTTGCAGTCCAAGAGTGAGAATCAATCCGGTGTAAACAAACAAACCGGCAACAATGGATGGAATGCCGGTCATGACATCGACGAAGAAGCTCACGCTGCGTGCAAGGCGACTTCTATTGCCGAATTCGACAAGGTAAACCGCGGCCAACACTCCCAGGGGAATTCCGATGGCTGCCGCAATAGCGACTTGTTCCACGGTGCCGATCAGGGCGTGCAAAATGCCGCCACCGGGTTTGCGCGGGCTGACATTGCGCATGGTGGAGGTCAAGAAGCCTGCATTGAATGCGTGGAACCCACGCACCAGAACCGTCAGCAGGATTGAAGCCAGCGGAACGAGTGCGGCGACCAGGGCAGAGACTAAAAATGTGGAGGCAAGGCGATCGATAGCGTAGCGAGAGCCCTCAACAGCAAAACTCAGCCAGGTTTGCAGGACGAGAAACAGGACAAATGCCACCACGGTGGTCCCGGCGACTCCGCTGATCGGTGTCATCAACGACAACAAGATGGCTGCAGCGACAGAGGTTGCCAAAACGGCTGCGGTATTCCACCGCGGCAACTTGCGTTGTGACAAAAGGTCGTGCAGCTCTTCACTGGTGATTGTGCCTTGCGTCATTGTCATGTCAGTTAGCCCCCGAGAAGTCTCGACGGCGTTCGACGACAACGCGCGCGGCCATGTTCACAGCGAAAGTAATGATGTAGAGAACAAGGCCGGATGCAATCAATGCGCCAAGACCGATGTTGCCTGCTTCATTCCATTTCAAGGCAATGTTGGCAGCGAAGGTATTGCCGCCGGGTTCTGTCACATGCCAGTTGATGGAGAAGGTCGCTGACAGAATTAATGCAACAGCGATGGTTTCACCAAGGGCTCTGCCCAGTCCCAACATGGCCGCGCTGACCATGCCCGGACGAGCGAACGGGAAGACTGCGGTGCGCATGGTTTCCCAGCGAGTGGCGCCAAGAGCTAAAGCGGCTTCAATGTGGCCGGGGGGCACTTGGTTGAACACCTCACGCGAGATTGCTGACACGGTGGGCAAAATCATGATCGCCAAAACTACGGCGGCAAGGGCGATTGAGCGGGTGTAGATGTTTTGGCTGTTGTTAAAGAGCGGGATGAATCCAAGATGTTGATCAAACCAGCGCCACAGACCGATGCTGTTAGGCATCAAGATTTGCAATCCCCACAATCCGAAGATGATGGAGGGAACGGCTGCGAGTAGGTCGACGACGTAACCAAGCGTTGGAGCAAAACGGCGTGGCGCGTAATGCGAGGTATAGAGCGCGACTCCAAGGCCAACGGGAACGGCAATAACCATGGCGATGACAGAGCTCAACAGGGTTCCAAATGCGAGTGCAGCAATTCCAAATTTCGGTTGCGGGTCGTCGGGGAACCATTGTGTTGATGTTAAAAACGGGACCGTGTTAGTCCGAAGAGCGGGCAAGGCCTTCCAAAGAAGGAAGGCGCCGATGGCACCCATCGTGAACAAAACGATGATTCCAGATCCGCGCGAGATGCCGGCAAAGGCAGCATCGCGTGGTCGCGAACTTCTCCCAAGAGGGGGCTGAACCTGCGGGCTTAACAACTGCGTCACCTGTTCATGCTCCCTCAACACGGTTGGCTTTGGGGGGAAGTTGGCCAGTTCGTTGGGCTTATCTTGCCGACTGTTCCCCACACGTCACACGAGCCCCCACCCGGTGGGGTGAGGGCTCGTGTGCGGTACGGGCGGTACCTGAAATTGCTAGGAAATGGAGGCCACTGATGCACGAACTGCAGTCAGCAAATCTCCGCTAATGGGTACGTATCCATTGTCGGCCAAGTTAGCTTGGGCAGCATCGGATGCGGTGTAGGTCAGGAAGGACTTGGTCAAGGCCAGATCGGAACTGCCCAGTCCCTTCTGGCAGGTGATTTCGTAGGTCACCAACACGATCGGGTAAGCGTCGGCTGACTTAATCGTGTAGTCCACCTTCAGCTTGATGTTCGAGCTGGCGTCAACGCGCGTTGCCTTGGCGATGGTTGCGGCGGCTGTTTGTGCGTTGGGCTCTACGGCTCCAGCTCCGTTGTCAACGCTGGCAACCTTCAGTGCAGCATCTTGTGCGAAGGACAACTCGACGTAACCAATGGAGTTATCGGTGGACTTCAATGCGGAAGCGATCCCGTCGTTGCCCTTGGCACCTTGGCCACCGGTTGCCTTCCAAGCCTTGTCATTGCCGAGCTTCCACACGGAAGGTGCGGCTGCTGCCAAGTACTTGGTGAAGTTATCCGTGGTTCCCGAGCCGTCGGAGCGGTGGAACTGAGCGATCGTGGCATCAGGAAGGGTGACGGACTTGTTCAAGTCAGCAATCTTGGAATCGTTCCACTTCGTGATCGAGTTGTTGAAGATGCCAGCGATAACAGCTGGCGTGAGAGTGAGCGAGTCAACCCCGTTGACGTTGTAGGCCAAGGTGATAGCTCCACCGACCATGGGAATGTCGATGGCCTTTCCGGTGGCGCAACGCGCATCGGCCTTTGGCTGGTCTTCGGGCTTGAGTGCGGAGTCTGAACCTGCGAAAGCTGTTTGCTTGTTGACGAAGTCAGCAATGCCAGCACTTGAGCCAACTGCTTGGTAATCAACCGTTGCGCCGGTGCAGGCACTTTGGTAGTTGTTGATCCAGTCAGCAATGGCGTTCTTTTGTGCGGTGGATCCGCTGGCCTTGATCGATCCCGTTGAGCAATCAATTTTTGCGTTATTTGAACTTGCATTGTTGTTGGAGTTTCCCCCACATGCGCTAAGCGCAAAAGTAAGACTGAGCACGATGGCTGCAGCGGCAAATCCTCTGCGGGCAGTGCTGGCGTTCATCTGACCTCTTCTCGAAGGACCGTCACGGTTTGACGGATGTTTAACCTGATGAGTGAAAAGTAGGCGGGATAAGTAGCCAACGGGGCGGTACAAGGTGAACGGCAGGTGAACAATCGCTGACGCTTGTGCGCCGGCGTCAGGGCAAGTGACGTTCGAGAGCCACAACCTGGCCCGAGAGTGTGCCTAGGTGAACGATCAAGAACTCTCCCTTGGACAAGGGCTCGTGGTCCATGGCGGCGACCTGGTGGTTCAGGGCCTCGAGCAGCAGTGCTGGCATCACATTTCCGTGGGAACAGGCGATCAGACCCTGACGGTTAGCTGATGCGTTATTGATCAATTGTCGGAAGGCTTCAAGCGCCAACGCCGGTTCATCGTCAAATTCAGTTTCACCGAGTACGTCAAGTTCGGCGAGCGGTTGGTTCACCAAGCCTGCGTAGGGGCTAACCGTTTGCATGCAACGCAGCCACCCAGAACTGATCACGGTCAAAGGTTCATAAATGGATGAGATTTCGTGAGCGAAGCGTTCAGCTTGGGTGCCGCCGCGTGCGGTCAGCGGACGAAGGTGGTCGTCATCGCTCCACTGCGATCGAGACTTTGCTTTTGCGTGACGAATCAAAACGATAGGAACAGTTTTTCTTTCTTGCTTTTCAAAGGCATCAAGAACCGGGTAGTCAGCGGGGTACGTCATGAGTTGGCGAGCAGTGGTCAGATCAACCCATCGCACTTGGTCAACCTCATCATTTATGGTGAAGTCACCGTCGAGGTATTTGCCGGCCCAGTAGTAGACGTGCTTTCGGAGTTGTCCCTCGGCGTAGTCGCGACCAGGAAGGGGCGCCCCTAAGGCGATTCGGGCACCCGTTTCTTCGTATACCTCGCGAACTGCGGCAACTAAAGGATGTTCGTTTTCCTCTAGTTTGCCCTTGGGAAAGGTCCAGTCGTCATAACGCTGTCGATGGATCAGCGCAATGTCAGGATTTTCGGGATCTCCGCGCCAGATGATCGCCCCGGCTGCGTAGATATCTGCTGAAGAGGGCTCGTTCACAGTTGTTGCCGTCGGGTGTGGGTGGCAATCAGTTTTTCTTGGAGGTCAACCTCTCCGATCCTTCGAATCCACTGCCCATCACCTTGAAGGTGCCAAGCAGTTGTCGTGTCTGCAAATGCCACGTCAAAGATCTCGCTCACCTCAAGGACGTGAGCCGGGTTATCAATGCGCACGAGTGCCTCAACGCGTCGGTCAAGGTTGCGGTGCATCAAGTCCGCGCTTCCAATCCACACTTCTGGATCTCCGCCATTGATGAAGACAAAGGCACGTGAATGTTCAAGGAAGCGTCCCAAGATGCTGCGCACCTTGATGTTCTCCGACAGGCCGGGTATCCCCGGACGTACAGCACAAATTCCACGGACAAAAATTTCCACCTGAACACCTGCCTGTGAAGCAAGGTAGAGCGCATCAATGCACGCTTCATCAACGATTGCATTGATTTTGATGCGGATTCCGGAGGCGAGCCCCTTCTTGTGGTTGTCAATCTCGCGATGAATCCGTTTGATCAAACCCGTTCGCACCGAATGCGGAGCCACTAGAAGTCGCTCGTAGTCAGTGGCACGGGCGTAACCGCTGAGTTGGTTGAATAAGTCAGCAACGTCCTCACCGACGGCTGGATCTGCGGTGAGTAGACCGAAGTCTTCATAGTTACGGGCCGTTTTCGGGTGATAGTTCCCGGTTCCGATGTGGGTGTAGCGGCGCAGTCCGTCGGAATCCCTGCGTACCACCATTGAGAGTTTGCAGTGCGTCTTTAATCCGACAAGTCCATAGACAACGTGAACGCCGGCTTGTTCTAACGTTCGAGCCCAGGTGATGTTTGCTTCTTCATCAAAACGTGCCTTGATTTCAACAACAGCCAAAACTTGCTTACCAGCTTCTGCTGCATCAACCAGGGCGTCAACGATGGGCGAATCACCACTTGTGCGATACAGCGTTTGTTTGATAGCTAAAACTTGAGGATCAGCTGCTGCTTGTTCCAGAAAGCGCTGGACGCTAGTAGCAAAAGAGTCATAGGGGTGGTGCAACAAGATGTCGCGGTGGCGCATCGCTGCGATGACATCGGGTGGTGACGAAGTCTCAACTTCAGCGAGCATTGGATGGGTCTTAGGCAAGAAGGTTGGGAACTTCAAGTCTTCGCGCGGCAGGGCTGCGATGGCTTGCAATCCTGACAGGTCTAACGGACCTTGAACGGAGAAGACCTCATCTTTGGTGACCTCTAATTCGCGCATCAACAGGTCTAGGACGTAGGGATCCATCGTGTTTTCAACTTCAAGACGCACCGGCGGACCAAAACGCCGTCGGTTAAGTTCGCGTTCAAGGGCATCGAGCAGATTTTCCGCATCGTCTTCTTCAACTTCTACGTCTTCATTGCGTGTTACTCGAAAACTATGGTGCTGAAGGATTTCCATGCCGGGGAAAAGGTCTTGTAGGTGTTCGGCGATGACATCTTCAAGGGGAACGAATCGATTCGGGCTGACCTGGAGAAAGCGGGGCAGCAGCGGCGGGACCTTGACTCGCGCAAACAGCTCGGTTCCCGATTGTGGGTTACGCACAACGACAGCCAGATTGAGCGAGAGCCCAGAGATGTAGGGGAATGGGTGAGCCGGATCAACAGCTAGTGGAGTAAGGACCGGAAAGATTTCCGTGCGAAACAATTCGGTGGTGGCATCGGCCTCATCAATGGTTAAGTCAGCCCACCGAGGAATTTCAATTCCTTCACTAGCCAGGTCAACAACGATGTGGTCGTGCAAACACCGCGATTGTCGATGTACCAGCGCCCTGGTTTGATCCCAGATTCCCCCTAAGACGGCCCGCGGGTGGTGTCCGCTTGCAGCTTTGACTGCAATGCCGGTGGCAAGGCGCCGTTTGAGGCCGGCCACGCGGACCATGAAGAACTCGTCAAGGTTGCTTGAAAAAATTGCCAAGAATCGGGTGCGTTCAAGTAGCGGGATTGTGGGGTCTTCAGCTAGTTCAAGAACGCGTTCGTTGAACGACAACCACGAAATTTCCCGGTCAAGGAAGCGATCAGCAGGCAGGTTTGTGCTCTCTTCCTGCTCACCTTTTCCCTTGGCACTCACCCCTTTATGGTGCCCGATGGGCTTGGGGCTGCAAACATCACGTCGGTGTCCCAGTGGGTAAAGCCCAGCGATTCGTAAAGTTTGCGGGCAGGGTCATTGTCAGCCTCCACGTACAACATCGCATCAGGCAATCCGAGGCTGCGCAGGTAGCGAAGCCCGATGAGCGCGAGCGCCTTGCCTAAACCGTGTCCGGCAAAGGCGGGACGAACGCCAATGACATAGATCTCGCCGATTGGATCGTGACCGTGTTGGTGGGCATCGTCAGGAGAGAGCTTGGACGTGGTGGTTTCGTGGGAGTGCATGCCCTGTGAGTCGTGCTCGTGCGTGACAATTTCGCCGTGCACCTTGGTCCAGTGAAAGCCAGCCATGCTCTGGCTTTCCTCATGAATCGCCACGAAGAATCCTGCTGGATCAAACCAGGCCTCACCCATGCGCGCATCAAGGGCGGACAGATCCCAGCTGCCTTGTTCGGGGTGATTAGCGAAAGCCTCATGATTGGTGGCCAGCCATTCAGTTTCATCGCTACCAACGTTGAAGCTGCGAACAGTAATGCCTGCTGGCAGGTCAGGATCAGGAAGAGGAGCAAACAAAGACCGTCTCATTTGCAGCAATGTGCGAGAACGAGTGAATCCCATTCGAGTTGCCAAAGCCATCGATGCGGAGTTTTCACCATGAGCCCAAAGTCTGAGGCGATGGTCAGGGATTTCTTGCTGAAGTTTGTGCACGAGAGCGCTTCCTACACCTTGGCTTCGGTGCGCAGGATCAACGCATAACTCAGCGCTCGATCCTTCGATCGCGTCGGTGATATCTAAGTGCGCATAGCCCACGAGTTCGTCTGAATCGTCGCGTGCCAGCAGGTGGATGACCTGACTGTCGCCACCGTGGCGCAGATGGAGAAAAACATGCTCAGAAAGGGGGCGAAGCCCGTCGGCATCAGTAACTTTCTCAATGAGTTTGTTCACCGCGCTTAGATCTACATGGCTAAGTCGGCGGCTTTCCGTCAGACGCAGGGGCTGCTTCACACCAATGAGGGGGAGTCGGAGCGAATAACTTCATCTACCCGAGGTGGCATGACGAAGCGGTAGCCCACATTGCGAACAGTTCCGATCAAGGCTTCGTTATCAGTGCCGAGTTTGGCGCGAAGACGTCGGACATGAACATCAACAGTTCGTGTGCCACCGAAGTAGTCGTAGCCCCACACCTCTTGCAAAAGTTGCGCGCGCGTAAATACTCGACCTGGATGTTGGGCCAGGTGCTTGAGAAGTTCAAATTCCTTGAAGGTCAAATCAAGAATGCGTCCGCGTACTTTGGCGGTGTAGCTTCCTTCGTCGATGGTCACAGGTCCACTAGTGATCTCATCGGGCGCGCTGGTTCCGGTGTCAAGGGCGAGCCTGCCAATAGCCATGCGCAGTCGAGCTTCAACTTCTGCAGGTCCAGCTGAATCTATGAGAACGTCGTCAAGTCCCCATTCGGCGGTCAGCGCAGCCAAGCCGCCTTCAGTGGTAATGGCGATGACCGGGACGCTGACCCCTGTTGTACGCAAAAGTCGGCATAGGGCTTTAGCTCCGGGCAAGTCTTGACGTGCGTCAACCAAGATCAGGTCACAAACCGGAGCATCAACCAGGACCGACGGCTCAGTTCCAACAATTTTGACGTGATGGCTCAGCAGTCCCAGTGCGGGCAGAATCTCAGTGGAGGCGTGCATGCGCGAGGTGAGCAGCATCAGTGATGCCATGCATGAACCTCCGATCGGGAGTTCGCCAAGCCCCTAATCTACCTGATGAGGCAGATTTGGTCACGCTCACGCTGGCTGCAGGCTTGCTGACACTATTGGCGCATGACCGCAGCGCTTGCCTACATCGTTGGTGGCGCTGTCTTGGCCTTAGCCGGACTTGCAGGAGCTGGGCCAACGGCGTTGGCTTTTGTTTTCGCGCTGGTAATTTTGCGTCTGCTTATTCCGCGGGTATTTGTTGATACTTTTGACGAACTGACTCTGTCAGTCTTTCTCTACTCGGGCTTAGCCGCGCTTGCTGGGACTTTGCTTGCCGCACAATACGGCTCTGGTGAGGCAGGAAGTGCTAACTATCTGGCACCGATCGTGGGTTTGATTGTCTTTGTTTCGGTGTGCGTCCAACTCATTGGTCTTGGTAAGCAAGGCAACGTTGTTCGGACTCTGTCCACCGTTGTGTCGCTCTCGGTCATTGGGGCTGCCGGGACATTGTGGGTTCCACTGAGTCGGGCTTCGTTCCTTCGGTTGCCATTACTTGCCGGCCTGGCACTGATCATCAGTGGCCTGGTTATTTCCAGATATGAGGCAGACTTTTCAAACTGGCGCTCAAAAGTCAGGGCAGGATTGGAACTTCTGCTTGCACCGCTAGTTGCCTTATTGGTTGCGCGATTTGTTTTAGATTCGGTCAACCTGTTGTTGGCGTTTTCAACCGGTGTTGTTGTAGCGCTGTGCTCATTGACAAGCCTGTTATTGGTTCGCACGCGCGATTTCTCAGGTGGCCTTGACGCCTCCAGCGCCCTGGTGGCAGTAGTGCTAGCGGTATTCCTTTCTGCTGGACCGGTATTCGCTGTGGCATCGATTGTGGTTGGGTAGTGCAGTGAACCCCTTCCTCGTTCTGATTGTGGTCTTGTTGTTGGCCACCGCTTTTGGGCTGTATCGAAAGCGAACCGATGGGCTGATGCGAACGGTAAAGGCGCCACGACCGTTGCCGGACAACGCTCCACCGGGTGAACTTGAGGATCCTGATGGCGTGCGGGCCAAGGCCGCCGGCCCACATGGCGACATCACAGCGGAGGATCTTGGTGGTCCGCTTGGACAGCGAGCAACGTTGGTTCAATTTTCCTCGGCTTTTTGTGCGCCTTGCCGAGCAACACAGCGGATTCTCGATGAAGTCACCTCAATGGTCGAAGGTGTTGCACACTTTGAAATAGACGCTGAGTCTCGTCTTGATTTGGTTCGTCACTTCGACATTCGTCGCACCCCCACGGTGCTGGTGGTCAACTCCAACGGACACATTGTTCGTCGAGCAACTGGCGCCCCCCGCAAAGCTGATGTGATTGCTGCACTGGGCGAATTGATGTAGTTCTACGCCTGAGTTTGTGCGAAAGATATGCAATAACCTCACTGCATCTCAATAAGTAAGACCCGCGTGACATCGCAATCAGTTATTGCTTACCCTTATAGGTATGTCAGGACAGGTGCTTCTCACCAAACGGCGCGCGATCGACCTGTGTCGCGTGGCCACCTGCCTGTGTCAAATTTTCTAATGCGGTGAGAGTTCGACGAATCCCTGTTGCTTAACAGGCAGAGCGAACAAGTCCCGCGGATGGCGCTAGCGCCTCACCTGCCCCCAGAGATTTTTTTCTCAACCCTTCCCCCAGAAGTTTCAAGTGTCAGGAGAAATTGAAATGTATGTAGATCCCCGTGGACTTCGCTTCGGTGCCACTGTCACCACAGTTGTTCTTGCCCTTGGTCTGATCACGCAGTCAGCCCTGGTGCTGGGCCTGCAAACGATTGTCTTTGCTCTTGGCGCCCTCGTCGGACTGCACGCGGCTCCGTACGGAGTGTTGTTCAAGAAGTTCATTCGACCACGCTTGTCGCCCCCCAGCGAGCTCGAAGCTGCTGCACCGCCACGTTTTGCCCAGGCCGTTGGTTTGGCCTTCGGTGTTGTTGCAACGCTGGGTTTGGTTACGGGCTTGACCACTGTGGGTGTCATTGCAACGGCGATGGCCTTGGCTGCAGCGTTCCTTAATGCGGCATTTGAGTTCTGCCTGGGTTGCGAGATGTTCTTGATCATTCGTCGCATTACTGGTGGCTCGACTGAGCGACTAGTGCCTGCTGCTTCTGTTGCACGTTCTTAAGTACTAAACCTGAGCCACCCCGGCCTGGGTTACGCCCTTCCCTACAAGGAGAAACAAAAAAATGAGTCGCACTGACGCTCTCGTTGATGCAGATTGGGTACAAGCCCACATTGACGACCCCAAGGTTGTCCTCGTTGAAGTTGACGAAGACACCGCAGCCTACGAAACCAACCACATCCGCAATGCGGTCCGCATTGATTGGCAGAGCGAATTGCAAGATGCAGTCCGTCGTGACTTCGTCAACCAAGCGCAGTTCGAAGCTTTGCTGTCAGCTAAGGGCATCAGCAATGACGACACCGTGATCATTTACGGCGGAAACAACAACTGGTTTGCTTCCTACGCGTTCTGGTACTTCAAGCTCTATGGCCACAAGGACGTTCGCTTGCTCGATGGTGGACGTAAGAAGTGGGAACTTGATGCCCGTGAACTGGTCGCCGATGTCCCAACGCGTGCGGCTACTTCGTACAAGGCTTCGGCTCAGGACAAGGGCATCCGGGCCTTCCGCGACGATGTTCTCAGTGCCATTGGCAAGCAGAACTTGGTGGACGTGCGTTCACCTGATGAGTACGCAGGTCGTTTGCTTGCGCCGGCTCACTTGCCTCAAGAGCAATCACAGCGTGCTGGCCACATCCCCACAGCGGCAAGCATTCCGTGGAGCAAGGCAGCAAATGACGATGGAACCTTTAAGAGCGATGATGAGCTCAAGGCACTGTACGAAGGTGCAGGCGTTGATTTGGGTAAGGACACCATCGCTTACTGCCGCATCGGCGAGCGTTCAGCGCACACCTGGTTTGTGTTGCATGAACTTCTCGGCGTTGCCAATGTGAAGAACTACGACGGATCATGGACTGAGTACGGCGCACTTGTTGGTGTTCCTGTTCAGCTCGGTGACAACCCCGGACAGCCAGAAGGTGGCGCTGCCTAATGTGCGGCGCAACTGCTGGCGGACTTTCTATCGAAGGACTAGATATGGCCAAGGAAACAGTGATTCAAGGCGTTGTATCCCGCGCGGGCGAGCCCGTCGGCGGTGCCTACGTTCGACTGCTTGATGGCACGGGTGAGTTCACCGCTGAGGTTCCAACCTCAGCAACTGGACACTTCCGCTTCTTCGCCGCTCCCGGCCCGTGGACGCTTCGCACACTGGCACCAGGTGCTCAGGTAGACCGCCAAGTAGTGGCTCAGCTCGGTGAAGTTGCCGAGGTTGAGGTAGCGATTCCGGCTTAACCCTCACAGGTTGCGAAAGCCCCAACTGGTTTTTGGCTAGTTGGGGCTTTTGTGTGCGTGAGAGCACTACTGTCTAGTGCGTGACACAGGTGGCTGCAGGGTTGTTGGTCGTGGGCTTCTTGGCCGTGGCGGCTATTTCCGTAGTGCTAATTCTGCGTCTGTCGCGCAGTTCCCACTAAGTGTTGGTTGAATAGGCTCTCTTACGAAGAAGCTTTCAAGGAAGGATTTGGCGAACGTGGAATTGACCCCTGACCTGCCGTCCGAACTCGTGCCATACGCGTGGCTGATTGGCACGTGGGCCGGTGCCGGTGTTGGCGGCTACCCCACCACGCAATCCTTCCAATTTGGCCAAGAGGTCACCTTTGCCCATGATGGCCGACCGTTTTTGTCCTACTGGTCGCGCACCTGGAAAATTGACGACAACGGAAACCCCATGGGCCCGTTGGATATGGAGTCAGGTTTTTGGCGCCCGCAACCCGATAACAACCTTGAAGTAACGGTTGCGCACCCCACCGGCATTGTTGAAATCTACGTCGGTTCAGTCAATGGCGCACAAGTGGAGATCCAAACCGATGTGGTGGCTCGCACCGTCACCTCCAAGGAGTACTCGGCTGGTGTTCGCCTGTATGGCTTAGTAGAAGGTGATTTGCTGTGGGCCTATGACATGGCCGCAGTGGGTCAGCCCCTTCAATCGCATGTTTCGGCTCGCCTTAAGCGCATTGGCTGACCTTCAAAAAGCCTTTAAGTCCGCGCAGTTGAGCCTGCTTGCAGGTTAGTGAGAGACTGTTTTTATGAATGCCGATCTGCTCAGCGAGCGATTGAAGGATCGCGGATATCGCCTGACGAATCAACGCCGAGCTGTGTTCGATGCGGTTGCCCATCTTGAGCATGGCACCCATGAGGAAATCTTGCGGCAGGCGCAAATTGCAGACTCGACGTTGAACTTGTCAACCGTGTATCGAAACCTGGAAGTGCTTGAGGAAATTGGCCTAGTACGCCATGCACATCTAGGCCATGGCTCCCCGACCTATCACTTGGCGGATCACCACGCACATCTGCATTTGGTGTGCAGTAAGTGCAAGGAAGTTCTTGAAGTATCAGTGGATGCTGCAGATGGTTTAGTCGCAGCCCTGCACGCAGACCATGGTTTTGCCGTCGATATTGATCACTTTGCCATTCAAGGTTTATGTAAAAAGTGCCAGAACTGATGAGTACCTATCGAAGTGTGCTGCTTGAGATTGCCGATGCCATCGCCATTGACCCGGAACTCGATCCGCATGACGCAGGCGTGGCTTGGCACTACGGCGATCCACTTCGGGAACAACGCGCCCTAGAAGCCGGCGAAGGATTTGTTGATCTGTCTCATCGCGGTGTTATCGCGGTAACTGGGTCTGAGCGTTTGTCGTGGTTGCATTCCCTGATCAGCCAGCATGTTGAAGACCTTCAACCGGGTCAGGCGCGTCAAGGTTTGGTGCTCTCACCCCATGGTCATGTGGAACACCATTTTTGGTTGGTAGATGACAGTTCGACGACATGGTTGATCACCGAAGGCGATCGCCGCGCGGATTTGTTGGCGTTCTTGGACTCGATGCGCTTCATGCTTGATGTTGCGGTGGCCGATGTTACGCCGGAGTGGGCGCTCGTGTGGTTTCCCGGCCGCGTGGACGTCGCTGATGCGGTCGTCGTAGTCACTGATCGAGGTTCCTATGCACTTCTGGCGCGAGCCAAGCTCAACGAGCTAGCCAAGACCTGGGGCAAGCCAGCTGGCATCTGGGCTTTTGAGGCACTTCGCATTGCCGCGGGTGAACCACGTATTGGCTTTGAGACCGATCACAAAACCATCGCTCATGAGGTCGGCTGGATTGAAACGGCTGTACACCTGAATAAGGGCTGTTACCGCGGCCAAGAGACAGTTGCCCGAGTTCACAATTTGGGCAAGCCACCGCGGCGGTTAGTGATGTTGCATCTCGATGGTTCCACCAATGCGCATTTGCCCAAACATGGCGACGATGTTGAGCTAGATGGAAAAGTTGTCGGCTTTGTTGGAAGTGCAACTCATCACCATGAACTGGGCCCGATTGCATTGGCTGTCATTAAGCGCAACATTGATGTGGCGGCAGATTTCGTTGTTGACGGTGTGGCTGCTTCGCAAGAGGTTCTAGTTTCCCCTTGATTGGTCCTCGATAATCTTTCGCTGGTGCTCTGGCATGAGTTGCCATTCAATCTCTAATGCTTCATCGCTAAGGCCAAGGCGTTTTGCCCGCACAGCGCGAAGTAGTCCCGGAATCTCCTCTCGCCGATTAAGCGAAAGACCTCCTCCTTCGTACTTCACGACGAAGGAGTCAATTTCTACCGGCGGGCTGACTAGGCCACATCGAAGAATTAAGTCGAAGTCGGCGACAAATCCCACTGTTTCGTCGTAGCCATCCATCACCTCTAGCAGTTCACGTGAAAAAAGTGTTGATTGGTGGCAGTGGCCATCAATCCCCATCGCATGGCGCCACCACACGTGCGGGATCGTGTGCATTTCGCTGGGCGCTTTAGCTCCACCGAATTGGTGCATCGCTCGCCCGATGGCCCAGCGGGCTCCTGGATGACTGGTCAGCGCATCAGTAATTACGCCCAGGCTTGAATTATCGAAAAACGTGTCGCCGCTGTTAAGGAATTGCACAAACCGGCCACTAGAGGACCGCCAGCCCTTATTCATACCGTCGTAGATACCTTCGTCCGGTTCAGCGATCACAGTGTCGCGACGGCGTAGGAATTGATTCGTTAGTTGAGTTGACGGCCCGCCAGGTGATGCATTGACCACGACAACCTGAGTTCGATTAAGCCCTCGGCGTTGAGTGAAAATTGATTCGAGAGTTTCGCGCAAACCTTCGGAATCGTTGTGCGTAACGGTCACGATGCTCAACAGCGGGCGTTCTAATCGTTGAGTGAGTTGATTGAACGTTTTGATCATCTACTTGTGTCAACTCCCCGTTGGCTCTTCAAAACGGATTGACTAGGTGCGCAAAGTGGCAACGTTGTCGAGGTACCACTGGTAGGTAGATTTCAGGCCGGTGGCTAGGTCAATGCTGGCTTTCCAGCCGGTGGCATTGATCCGGGATACATCGAGAAGTTTTTGTGGTGTTCCATCGGGCTTGGTGGTGTCCCAGGTGATGCGGCCGGTAAACCCAGTGGTCTGAGCAATCATTTCGGCCAGCTCCTTAATGGAGATATCTTCGCCAGTACCCACATTCAGCGCGATGTCATCGTCATAGTTTTTTAAAAGGTGGATACAGGCCGCTGCAAGGTCATCGACGTGCAAGTACTCACGACGGGGGCTTCCAGTTCCCCAGGCCACTACTTCATCGGCTCCACTTTGTGTGGCTTCGTGGAACCGGCGCAGCAATCCAGGTAGGACATGCGAACCCGTTGGGTTGAAATTATCGCCAGGGCCGTAAAGGTTGGTTGGCATCGCGCTGATCCACGGCAGGCCGTACTGCTTGCGCGTTGATTGCACCTGCACAATTCCTGCAATCTTTGCAAGTGCGTACGGCTGATTTGTTGGCTCCAAAAGTCCAGTAAGTAGTGCATCTTCGCTGATGGGCTGGGTTGCCAACTTTGGATAGATGCATGAGGAGCCAAGAATGAGGACTCGTGGGGTTCGGTTGACAAGGGCCGCATCCAACACGCTGGTCTGAATGCGCAGGTTCTCACTGATGAAGTCAACGGGGAAATCATTGTTCGCTGCGATCCCGCCCACTTTGGCTGCAGCAAGGACAATCACGTCTGGCTTTTGAGAACTGATGTAGTCCGCAGCTGCGTTGTGATCACGCAGGTCAAGCGTGCTACTTGTCTGACCAACGAGATTGGTATATCCCTGCGCCTGGAGGGCTCGCCAGATGGCGCTGCCTACCAATCCGGTGTGCCCTGCGACGTAGATTCGATCGCTGGGGTTGAGGAAGGTCATAGCGCTCCGTCTCTGCGGCTTGATGTGCTTACATCCTATGTGGCGCGGTGCGCCTGTTCCTTGGCCTTGCTGGAGAGCCGGCAGACACAAAGCCCCTGTAGTGCCTAGGCTGAGGGTTCATCAGATAGGGATTAGGGAGCGGTCACGTGTCAAAAGTTGCCTTGGTCACGGGGATTACCGGTCAAGACGGCTCGTATCTGGCTGAGTTGCTCTTAGGCAAGGGGTATGAGGTTCATGGACTGATCCGTCGAGCTTCAACTTTCAACACCCAACGCATTGACCACCTGTACACCGACCCGCATGAGGGCGGCCGGTTGCACCTGCACTACTCGGACCTCACCGATGGCTCGCGGTTGACGACGTTGATGGCGCGGATTCAACCCGATGAGGTCTACAACCTGGCGGCGCAATCGCATGTTCGCGTTTCCTTTGATGAACCCGAGTTCACCGGAGATACCACTGGATTGGGTACGACTCGATTGCTTGAAGCACTGCGCATCACGGGTGTTCCTGCTCGTTTTTATCAAGCATCAAGCAGTGAGATGTTCGGTGCGACACCGCCGCCTCAAAATGAGTCAACACCGTTTTATCCACGCTCGCCTTATGGCGCCGCGAAGTTGTACTCCTACTGGATGACAAAGAACTACCGTGAGGCTTACGACCTTTTTGCGGTCAATGGAATCTTGTTCAATCACGAGTCGCCGCGTCGTGGCGAAACATTTGTCACGCGCAAAATCACTCGAGCCGTTGCTGCCATCAAAGCAGGCCAACAAAGTGAGTTGTACCTTGGAAACCTTGATGCAGTCCGCGACTGGGGTTTTGCTCAGGAATATGTCGAAGCGATGTGGTTGATGTTGCAGGCCGATGTGCCAGATGACTTCGTCATTGCCACGGGCACGGCTTATTCGGTCCGAGACTTTGTCCAATTCTCCTTTGAGCGTGCGGGCTTGGATTGGGAAAAATACGTGAAGTATGACCAGCGCTATGAACGACCAACGGAAGTCGATGCCCTCATTGGTGATGCATCCCATGCCGGAAAAGTTCTTGGTTGGAAACCTAAAGTATTGACTCCCGAATTGGCCGCGATCATGGTTGATGCCGACATCGCCGCACTCAACGCTGGCTGATGCTTACTCGGCTTGCTCATTGGAGCAAGACTGGACGTGGCGTCGTCGTTGCTTGTGCGACGATCTCCACGCTATGTGCCTCGCAGAGGTTACTTAATCGCCCCGGAGCCAGTAGTTCGCCCACGCTTAGTCAAAGTTGGCTCATTCTTCTTGTGGCATTTTTCGCTTACTTTGTAGTCATTGCACTTATGTGGTTTGTAATAATTCGGTTAAGCGATCAAGCCGCTCAAGTCATCCTTATTTCGCTTTTTGTGGTTCTCATTGTTGGATTCTTTGTTATCTACCCGCACTTTGGTTTGCCAGCAAATTCATCAGGTTATGGAGATCGCGATGATGCATTGACCTTGATGGGTAAGGCTCTGTTTTCAGGGCACAATCCCTATCAAGTGCAGACCTATCTGGGTGATCGGGTCTCACCACTGCTTGGGGCGGTCATTCTTTCAGCCCCAGCAACCTTCCTCGTTGGCTCGGCCGGCTGGATGAACCCGGTGATCATGGCGGCGTTGGGCTGGTTTGTAGTCAGAAAACTTCCGACGCCGGCGGGACTTTTCATCACACTTTTGCTTGTTACCAACGTGGGGTTCATTGAGGACTATCTGCTCGGGGGCGATGTTTACCTTTATCCGTTGGTGTTTGCGCTGGCGTGCTTTGCCCTCTTTAGTCGTTCCATGACCATCTCGAAAGTCTTAATAGTTGCGCTCGTTGTCATTGGTGGATTAGCTGCTGCCTCAAGAGCAAATACCTTGGTGGTGGTATTGGCCGTTGTGCTTTTTCTTCTCGTTTCCGGTTTCACCTCCCAGCGACGATGGGCCATCATCTCGATGGGTGTTATCAGCGTTTTTGCCGGTCTTGCATCGATGAAGCTTGCGGGAGGGCTTTCTTCGTGGCCCTTTGCCGGCGATGTTGAGCCAAGACTACGGATCGCAAGTGCGGTAATTCTCGCCTTCCTGTTTCTAGGGTTGGCATATCGCTGGCGGCAGGGATCTGAGGCAGGTGACGTGCAGCGGCTATCCCGGACGATTCCCTGGCTGGCGCTTTCAGTTGCGCCCTTCTTACTCCATCCGCTGGCTCTTTTTCGTGTGTGGCCACCGGTGGTTTTCCTCATTCCGACCAGTCTTGTTGTGGTAACTGCCTTGATTGAGCAGCGAAGGAGCGCGATGGCCTCCCTAGTTGTGAACTGATCGGTACTCTTGTTGCACCGTTGATGTGCGGGTCAGGTCTGTCTAAGAGAGTGGAAACTGTTGTGAGGATGCAGTTGTGAGCTTATATAAACGGGCCCTTCGCAAGTTCGGATTTGACATCCGTCGATACCCCCAGCGTGACTATGAATTGACGTTGAAGGCCTTGATTGACCAGCGTGGAGTTGAGTTGGTGGTTGATGTCGGTGCGAATACCGGACAGTTTGGCCAATCGCTACGAGCGGTGGGCTATCAAGGCGAGATTGTCAGTTTTGAACCGATGCAAGTCGCCTTTGCTGCCCTTCAGGAAAATACTCAAGCCGAAGGAAATTGGCACGCACGCAAATTAGCCCTGGGTGGAACTGCCGGGGAGCTGGAGATCAATATTGCGGCCAACAGTTACAGCTCGTCCCTCTTGCCGATGGAACAAGCACATCTAGATGCTGCTCCCGAATCAGCCATCGTGGGAACTGAGAGAGTCAAGGTTTCGACCCTGGACCGTGAATTTGCTAGCGAGACGCGCAAGTCCTTGCTCAAGATTGACACGCAGGGGTATGAAGGCGAAGTCCTTGATGGCTTGGGTGCATTCGAGCCCTGTGTTGATGCAATCGCCATTGAACTGTCATTTGTTGAGCTTTACAGCGGCCAGCCGTTGTATGCGCAAATGTTTGAGCGTCTGATCACCATGGGTTTTGAGCCCTGGTGGATTCAACCCGAATTCATCGACCCGACGACCCGTCGCATGTTGCAGGTTAACGGGGTTTTTGTTCGAACGGGTTCGTCACCGTGAGCGACAGTCGTGGTGGAGAGGGTGGTAAATCCGCAATGCTCGACCAACTAGATCAAGCTAACCCCATGTCGCGCGC
>CAFBLM010000024.1_pt1 | contig 18440 bp, 15 predicted proteins | sample 7268201 | NCBI WGS metagenome assembly CAFBLM01 (sample SAMEA6814037, study PRJEB35770) | freshwater metagenome | biome: Freshwater; feature: Freshwater reservoir; material: water | place: Czech Republic | collected 2017-05-23 | depth 30m m
TCTCGGCCACGCCCAGGCCATCGGCGAGCAGGTTCAAAACCTCACGCTCACGCGGCGAAAGTTGGGGGCCGGTGGGGCTTAAACGTCGTTGCATCGCTTCAGCCAGGTTGGGCGCACTAAAGGATGAGGGCATAGCCGATGCATGGCGCGCCGCAGCCATCACATCTTCAGCAGGGGCGTCCTTGGATACGAAGGCAGAAGCGCCGTTATCAAGGGCGCTAAACAAGTACTGATCATCTGAATACATGGAGAGAACAACGATTCCCACTTCCGCGTTGTCCTTACGCAATTCCTTCACTAAATCAAGACCGCTTCCATCAGGAAGGCGAATGTCCACAATGACTACGTCGGGCTTGAACTGAGTAATTTCCTTCTTGGCTTCAGCGATAGAGCCTGCTTCAGCAAGTACGGTGAATTCCCCGCTTCGATCGAAAGCTCTCCGCAGACCTTGGCGAATCAGTTCATGGTCATCAACGAGGATTACCGAAGTTGGGTTTTCGGTGGCCATGCCTTGTCCTCCATTGGGTATGTCCACGTTCAATGCATGGAACTCGTGGGCAAATGAATCTGACTAGAGTCTGCCTGATGAAGCCGGTTACCGCGCGCTAGGCGCGCACGATCTGTACTTTCGTACCTCCGGCCTCGCCGGTGGTCACCTCAAGGCGACCATTGATTCTCTCGGCGCGCTCACGCATGATCTTGAGTCCGTAGGAGTCTTCGCGTCCAGGGCCCAAGCCTTGACCGTCATCTTCAATGATCACGTCAAAATTGGGCGGCTGGATGCGGCTTGTGACCCAGATGTTCGAGGCGTTGGCATGTTTGCGGGCATTGGTCAGGGCCTCTTGTGCGATGCGAAGGAGCTCGGCTTCTGTGTCGATGCTGAGGCGTTCGGGTGCCTCTTGGAGTTGCAAGTGAACTTCCACGCTTGGTTCAATGGCCAGTGACCGAATGTATTCGCTAAGGGCCACATTCAAGCTCATACCAACACTGACGTCGCTGCGAAGGTCGAAAATCGACAGTCGAAGTTCGGTAATGATGCGAGTTACTTCCTTGCGAAGATCTTGTAGACCTTCTTTCAACTCTTGGCTTTCGGCGCTGGTGGAAAGGTCATCGACGGCGTACCCCAAGGATGCCAGTTCTTGAGCCACTCCATCGTGAATATCTCGCGCTAAGCGCCGGCGCTCTTCAGTAGTGGCAGAAAAACGAACTTCTGAGAAAAGTAAGGACGCTTCAACACGAACGCCGTAGTTGGCCACTTCATCGGTGATCTGGACCACCGAATCATGATCAAAGGCAGGGCCGACGCGCTCAACTCCTACTAAGGCCACGGTTCGCTGCACGACCCGAAGAGGGATCACTGCGCTACTGCGGTCTTGCTCGCCGAGGAGTCCGGTGGTCAAAATTTGTGGTTCACCGCTTTGCCACGCGCGGGCCCAGGCCGAATCATCGGCTGCCTGCGGCTTCCATTCTTCAGGGCGCATCGCTCGTGAACTCAGCGGGCTAAAGGCTTCGCTATCGAAACGCACATACACAGATCCGCGCTGCCCGCCAATAAACTCCAAGATTTCATCGAGCAAACTTTCCGACAAGGTCGTGGCGTCCAAACCGACCGATAACTGCCTGGACACCTGACGTAATTGGTCCAGTAGGCGATAGGCCGATTCGTATGCCACCGAATCGGAGTCAACAGATGAGGCCAAAATTCGATTGAACCATGATCCGATCAGGCCGATGGCAAGGGCAACAACTAGCCATTGGCCGACCAAAGCTAAATCAAAACTGTCCGAACCTGATCGAAAGGCTGACCATTGGTAGGCAAAGATGACAGCCCCGGCTAACGCGGTCGTGGCAACTACGCCACTAAATCCCTTACTAAGGCTCACCGCGAGGGCGGGGACTAAGAGGTAAGGCAGAAGCGCCGTGTTGAAAGGATCGGAATGACCGATCACGGCGGCAGCTAATACCCCTTCAACAACAGGAATCAGCCAAGTCCATGACGAGCCGGGATAGCGCAAAGACGCAAGGGTGGCCACGACAAGCAGCGCCAACACGGACGTAAAGCGTTGATCCTGCCCCGGGGTGATCGCAGTAAGTCCAAAACACAGCCCAAAAAGCACGACTCGGGCAGCCAAAACGATGGGTAGCCGGTGGGCTTGTGAAGGGTCAAAGGTGCGTGTGGGAAGCAGCATCGACATGACCAGAGCCTGACAGAGAAGAGCATCAAACTCAACCGCTCACCAAGTGTGGCGCTTGCGTGTCCTACTTACCGGCGAAGCTGCCAATGATTGAAATAGCCGCTGGGCCCAAGATCATGATGAAAAGCACTGGCAGGATGCAAAAGACCAGTGGGAACAAGATCTTCACCGGAACTTTTTGCGCCATTTCTTCGGCTCGCTGTGAACGCTTGGTGCGCATTTCTCCAGCTTGAACACGAAGAACGTTTGCGACCGGAATTCCTAGTCGATCGGCCTGCACCATCGCGGATGCAAAGTTACGAAGTTCTGGGATGTCGGACCGCTCGCCCATAGCCCGGATAGCTTCAGTTCGACTCAGTCCAATTTGCATTTCCTGTAAGAGTCGGAAGAACTCTTCAGCAAGGGGTCCGGTGGTGTTTCGGGCTACTTGGGAAACTGCCGAATCAAAGGCCATCCCAGATTCAACCGAGATTGTCAACAGGTCAAGTGCATCGGGAAGATCCTTGGCCATTTGCTGGGTCCGGTTATAACCGACTTGATACAAGGCCAAGTTTGGCCCGAAGTAACCCGCAAGTGAACTGATGATCATGAGCCCGATGATGGCAATCAGGCCGCTGCCAAAGAGTAAGCCAAGGAGCAGCCCCAGGATCAGCCCACCGATCAGTCCCAAAACCTTGAAGGCCACGATTCGGTTGGGGTCCCAGGTCGGCGGATTGCCTGCAAGGTCAAGGCGACGGCGAATCCGATTAGCTTGATCAGCTGGCGCAAATTGCTTGCCCCATTCCGTGAATTTCTCAAGCGTTGGCGTGATGACTCGGTCAGTAAAGGGCGAATTGAGGTCTAGTTGCCTCTTTTCGTTAGAAATCTGCATTTCTTCAATGGCCGAAAGCGATCGAACTACATCTTTTCTGTTCAAGACCGCAGTGCCTACTGATAAAACCACCAGCGCGATAGCAACAAAGATTGCAATCAGGGCCAGGAGTAGAAGTATCAGTGCCATGTCAGACCTCAACCTTGACAAGTTTAACGAGCCACAAGATTCCAACGATAAGCAAAATGCTGGCTACGGTCAGCATGACCAGGCCCAGCGGCGTGTTAAACAAGGGGGCCAAGTAATCAGGTCGAGTTAGTAGGAGGAAGAGCGTGAAGACAACTGGCAGCGCACCCAAGATCCATGCCGAAAGTCTTCCTTCGGCCGACAGTGAGGACACTTGACGGCGAAGGCGTTCACGCTCACGCATGGTTGCCGCAACTGTTGTCAGCACCTCAGCCAGATTGCCACCGACTTCGCGTTGGATGCGAATGGCCATCACCACCCACGAGAAGTCAATGCTTTTCATGCGGGTGGCAACTGCCTCAAGAGCGGTTTCCATTTGGACACCGAGCCGGGCTTCGATGATGGCGCGACGCATCTCGCCACTCATTGGTTGCGATGCGTCGGGTATCAAAGTGTCAATGGACTGGGGGAGGGAGAGTCCGGAGGCCAAACTTCCGGCCAAGAGCTGCAAGGTTTCGGGTAACTGACTTTGAAAGGCTGCCTGTCGACGTTCTTCGCGCAGGGTCAGAAAAATGAAGGGACCCACAACACCAAGAACGACTCCAACGATGGCGGGGAAGAATCGGCCACCGGAGAGTAGGAGCATCAAGATGGCTGCGGTGAGAGTCAATCCAATGTGGATCAACAGCCACTCACCGGATTTGATCGGGATGCCAGCGCGCTCCAAACGCGGCGCCATGATGGAGTCAAAATCCCGGCTGACCATGACCTTGTTGGCGATGTCTTTGGCTGATGCGGAAACGCTTGAGTCTTCGTCATGGCTGTCGCCCGAGTTGGCACCGCGACCAGTGAGTGTGTAAATCGAAAGTCGTCGTTCAACTTGCTGGTTTTTGCGCCTTGGACCTTTTGCAAGCGCAGAAAAAGCAATGATCAAAATGAAGATCAGGCCGGCAAAGAGTAGAAGCAAAGCCAAAATCAAAACGAACGCATTGGAAAATCCCGACGACCCTGCGGCTACCGGTCGTGGCCCTGCATTCAGTGCTGGATTGTCGGCGGCCGATTGGGGAACGGTGACGTAAACCGAATCATTGACTGCAGCACCGCTGGCTTGGGCGCTGACGTCAAGATTTCCCGACGTTCCCTGGATTGCGGCCGGGAAGGTTCCATTGATCGTGACCTGATTGGAAATATCGCGAGCAGCAGCGCTAAATGCACCGGTCAGGTCGGCCACGTTATTTGCCGTGATCACTTGACCTTTCCCGCTTACAGCCAGAGCACGAAGCGCGGCTACCTGCGCCGGGTCTGCCCCCAAAGAGACCGCATCCACTGTAACTCCACTGCGCTTAATGGTGGCTTGAGTGCTGGGCAAGGTGGCTTTGCTCGATGTGTCAGCCCCGTCACTGAAAACAACGATCGTTCGTGGCCCCGATGGGCCAATGGCTCCGGTTGCAAGATTGACCGCGTCATACAGAGAGGTCGAACCTTGTGCGCTGAGGCCATCAATGGCACTGGTTACGGCCTGGCGATCGGTGGTGGGCTTGATATTTTCTTGGGCCGTGGTGGAGAACGTCACTAGGCCGATTTTTGTCGTAGGGGGCACGGTTGACACGAAAGTCTTCGCGGCAAGTTTTGCGCCATCGAGGCGCGCTCCCTGCATGCTTCCGGAGATATCCATGACCAAGATGGCTGTGGGATCTTGAGACCCGTTCGTGCCAACACCTTGAACGGTGCTCGGAATTGTGGTCCCGCCTTTGGATAGGACTACCGACTTGGGGTCGATGCTTTGGCCCGCATCAAGGCCGGTGGCAGAAAAAACCAGTGACACTTTGTCGCCATCGACATTGATCGCAACGATCCGACCCTTGGGTGCGGCTACCGCGGCTGGGGCAGCAAGCAGACCAATCAGTGCCAGCCCCGCAAGCAGTGCTGGGAAAAGTACACGTTTGTGAACGTAAGGCTTCACTGCTTAGCCTCCGGCGAAATTTTCGAAGGCAAACAAATTGTTGTCCAGCGTGACGCCTTCAGCGGAGAGCTTGTCTTCAAAGTGTGGACGAAGCCCGGTGGACTTCAATTTGCCAATGGAGTGACCCTCATCGTCGTAACCCATGTCAAAGTCAAATCGGAAGAGCTCTTGAGTCGTAATGATTTCGCCTTCCATACCCACAACTTCACTGATGTGGGTGATGCGACGAGAGCCATCCTTAAACCGCGTCTGGTGAATAACTAAGTCCATCGCGCTGGTTACTTGCTCGCGAATGGCGCGCATCGGGAGGTCTACGCCAGCCATGAGCACCATGGTTTCAATACGAGCCAGCGCATCCCGCGGAGAGTTCGCGTGAACCGTACAAATAGAACCATCGTGTCCGGTATTCATTGCTTGCAGCATGTCTAGGGCCGCCGCGTCACGAACCTCACCGACCACAATGCGATCTGGTCGCATACGCAGTGAGTTGCGCACGAGGTCTCGGATGGTCACTTCGCCACGACCTTCGATGTTTGAAGGTCGTGATTCAAGGCGAAGCACGTGGTGCTGACTGAGTTGGAGTTCGGCGGCATCTTCAATGGTGACGATGCGCTCATTGTCAGGGATAAAAGATGAGACGACATTTAAGGTGGTGGTCTTTCCGGCACCGGTTCCACCGGAAATCAAAATATTTAGACGCCCCCGCACACATGCGGACAAAAACTCGGCAACTGCTGGCGTAAGCGTTCCAAAGGCCACGAGGTCACTGACTCGATACGGATCAGCACTGAATTTACGGATGGTCAGAAGTGAGCCATCAACGGCTAGGGGCGGAATGACCGCATTGACTCGGCTTCCGTCCGGAAGTCGTGCATCGACCATGGGGCTGGCTTCGTCAACACGACGACCAATCCGGGTGACGATCTTGTCGATGGTGCGTCTCACGTGAGCTTCGTTGGTGAATGAGGCATCTACTCGGTGCAGTCGACCGGAACTTTCAATGTAGATAGACGACGGTCCATTAACCATGATTTCGGTGACATCGGGATCGCGAAGGAAGGGCTCGATGGGTCCGTAACCCAAGATGTCATCAGCAATTTCTTGAGCAACGCGTGCCCGTTCAGGAACAGTCAGGGGAGTGTTAGTTTCGCCGAGCACTTCTTGCAGCGTGCTGCGAACGCGTTGCTCAAGCTCAACCTGAGTCATGTTCGCGTCGTAGAGCTTGGGCCCCAAACTGTCAATCAACGATTGATGAACAGATAATTTCAGATCGCGGTAGGGATCCTCGGTGGGTTCAAAGACGCGCGAACCTGTACTTGGGGCTTCATCCTCAGGTCCAGTGATTGATTTGTCTCGACGGGCTTGGGCGAGACGATCGGCAAGACTCATTTATTTACCCTTCTTTCGTAAGAAGGACTTTCGGTCATTTCCAGAATCTCCAGAAATCAACTTGGCGCTCTTGGAGTACTCACCAACACAGCTTCGTGCCACTGCAAAAATTGCTTCGCTCACTGGGTGCCTTGGATCATCGAGCACGATGGGTACGCCACGGTTAATGGTGGCAGGAACATCGCGTGAGGACGGAATTTGCACACTGATGGTGTGACCGAGAGTCTTTTCTACCTCAGGAATGGCTAGCCCGACCTTGGAGTCGGCTCGGTTAAGGATCAGATTCCAGCGTTCCTTCGGATAATCAAGGAGATCGAGAGTTTCTAAGGTCAATTTGAGGTTTTTTAGGGCCGGGATGTCAAGGGTTGCGATCAGCGCAATGCAGTCACTGGCATCAAAGGCAGCCAAGACTTGATCATCAAAGGCTGGTGGTGTGTCAACGACGACGTAATCAAACATGTCCTTAAGCAGTAACAAGATCTGCGTCACCAAGGTGGCATCAATAGTTTTCTCAACGCCAGGTTGCATAGGTGCGGCCAGGGCCATTAATCCGGGTGAATGTGGCGTGAGGATGGAACGCAGGGCAGATTCATCAATGCTCTCGCCCAGTACTACGGCATCGGCAATCGTGTGCTGCGGGAATAGTTGAAGTGCGATTGCAACATCCCCAAAGGCAAGGTCAAGGTCAACGAGGACCACTTCGTTCTTCCCACCGTCAGCAAGCGTGGCCGCCAGATTGGTGGACAGCGTGGTCTTGCCGCATCCACCCTTGGCGGAAAAGACGGTGATCAATCGTCCGCGAGTTGGACCCGGTTCTGCGCTTTCACCATCGGGAACTGATTCACGAAGTTCACGAGCAACCTTTTTTGAACGCGTAACTGCTTGGCTTAAAGCACCAAGGTCGCGTTCTTCAACCACATCGCGAACGCCCATGCGTAGCGCCGCTGAGAGCACTGCGGTGTCCACTCGACGTCGCACCAAAATCACACCCAGACTTGGGCGCTGCACCCGCATGGACTGAGCAAGGGCTAGTGCGCTGTCCTGGTCAACTGATGGTCCAACCACGATGGTGTCTTCGCCCAAATTGGTGTCAATGTGTCGGCGGACTGCGTCCAAACTGTCCAGAATGACAGCATCGCCGAGTGCCCCTTTGAGCGTCTCGGCAACCCCAGATTCAAGATCTACGATTGCAGTCATCTAGCCCAGATCCGAAGTCGTGGTTCGCCTGTTTCCGCCGGTTCGTGAATCTTTGGACAGCAAGCCGAAGTACAAGTTTCCAGCTGCTTGACCAAGGATGACTTTTGAAGCCTCTCCTTGGTCTAGTGCCAAGGTCAGGATCGTGTTTGGAATGTTGTCAGCATTTCCTGAACCACTCGACGCGGTGGTGGTTCCAACAGCGATGACCTGCACTCGACTCAGGAGCAGGTTGGTGGTGTTGTTTCCGCGGGTGAGGAATACCGCAACTTCACTGCCGGGCGTTACGTAGCCGGCAACGCGCTGCGGGTCACCTAGTTGTATTGCCACAGCAATCTTGTTTCCAGGAATAGCCAATGACGTGGTTGTGTTCGGCTGTCCCCACTGCGCACTGGTCACGGGTTGGCCGGCAGGAATTACCGTAATGGCATTGAGTCCAGCGATGGGAGAAACATTGCTCAAGGCGCCGGTGGCAATAGCCACGCGGGGTACTTGCCGAAGTTCAAAAGCGCCAGCCTTCTGGGCGGCGGATCCACTTGTGCCCAGTTGGATTGCTGACTTGGTGTAAAGGACCTCAACAACTTCTTGACCCTTGCGGGCGCGGGAGTCAACGCCATTGACGTAAAGGATGACTAAGAGCACGCCCAGAAGTGCAGCGCCGGCGGCGGCAATAAGAAGTACGGTGCGGCGGGGCATATGAGTCCTTTTGGTGGGGGAGGTCCAAATGGCGTATTTGTTGCCAAATGGTACCGCTCCCCTCTATCGGCCACCTGATCTGCGTACCTGAGGCCATATGTCCCTCAATTTCAGCAGGTTATGACAGCGCCTGCCTGCGCGCTGGTTAGCCAGCGCTAACGGTAGCCACTACCCGAGCCCGTTGGCTGGGTTCATTCCATACAGATGCGCTGATCCGAAGCGAGCGAGCCGCCAGAGTCAGCAAGCCGGTGGCCACCACGAGGGAGATCCATGCCAGTCCGCTGAGCTCGGTAAGGGTGAAGGCGATTCCAATGCCTGTTGTGGCCGCCGAGAAAATAACTGATTGCAGGGCCATGGTGCCAGGAGGGGCTGGCGTATCCCGTGGACCTAAGAGAAGTGCTCGGTGTGGACGGCGAACGGAGGCGCCCATGGCCAGGGCGGTAATCCATGCGATGCAGGTGCAAGCCGAAGCAAGAACGGCAATCACACTAGATGCCGATGGCCAGTGGGGAAGGCGTGCCAATCCAATGACGATCACCGGCAGTGAAGTCAGGCTTGCTACTTCGGCAACAAGTTGTGCTCGCCGCCAAAACCAATCTTGAGCCGGGGCAGGAAGGCCAGAAAGAAAGAGAGCGCCCGGTCCATCAAGACAAAAAGCATTAATAGCAAAAAGTAAGCCACTTCCGGCGGCAACCAATCCTGGTAGAAGCACGATCAACGAGATCTGACTGCCGGCAAGAAAAATCGTGAGCGTTGGGAGCAATGCAAGTAAGCCGACGCCACGACGCAGTGAGGGACTGCGCCACAGTCCCGCACGATCAATGCGTCGAGCCAGGGAACTAGCCGTGGTGACCTTGTTGTGTGACGCAGCGCGGGTGGCCTTTGGCTTACTTCGGTGACCTCGCTTGTCCGGTTGGCGCAAGGCCCACTGGCAGGCGAACACCGACGTTGCCAAGAAACCGAAGGTGCTAGCGATCAAGGTGGTGGTTCGAACTCCCCACACCAGCCAGTCGCCATTAGCCGCGCGAAGGGTCGCACCCAGGACCCAAATGGTTGGACTCCTATCGAGTGCGTTGGTGAGTAAACCGGCTTTGAAGATTGCCAGGAATCCGACGCTAACAACTGCGATGGTCAGCCAACTGAGAACGCGTCCACCAGTTGTTTGTCTAACGCCGATGACAATCCAGCCAATGGTTTGACCAAGGGTGGTAGCGAAGGCGATGAAAGCCACCACCGTCGATGATGCAGCAAGACAGGCAATCCACGTCGATTGCGAAAGGTAACTCACAAGTCCTAAGGCGGCCAATACTTGAAAGAGCCAAGCAAGGTTCAGTGGCGTGAGCACCAGGGATGCAAATGTGGTGGTTCGAAACTGAATGGGAAATGCCACTAACTGGTCAGGGGGGTACAACTCATTTCCACCGCCGGCTGCCAGTGGTGTGACAATTGAGAGAACAAGGAAGGTTAAAAGTAGAGCCGGAACAATCACCAGAAGTGATGAGTTATCAGTGGGCGCTGGGAGTAGGTGTCCAACCACGATTGCGCCAAGGGCTAGAACAACAGGGATGAAGAAGACCACGAGCAAGGATGCGCGGGCTCGCCCATCACGCACCATTGACCAGCGCAAGGCAATCAGGGCCCGTACTTGACCTGCGATCACGAAAGCAACGTCCGATACACCTGTTCCCCATCAAGGCCAGCCAGGTCCGCAGCTGGTCCATCAGAGGTGATCTGCCCGCGCGCGAGAACCAACGCCCGTGAGCAAGCAGCCACAGCCAAGGGCAACAGGTGAGTGGAGACCACCACCGTGCTGCCGGCAGCTTCCATCTCTTGGATCACGCTCATCGTGGCATCAACCCCCAAGGGATCCACGCCGTCGAAGGGCTCATCTAGGAGTAGCACGGCTGGTTCGTGCAAAGCAGCTAAGACAACCGCAGATCGACGACTCATGCCGTGGGAGTACTCAGCTGTGATGCGATCAGCCGCACCGGTTAGGTCAAAGCTATGTAACAAATCCTTAGCGCGATTTCGCCACGAAGGGTCAAGACCGCGAATGGTTGCGGAGAGTTCAAGGTGCTCCCACAAACTCGCGCGCGGGATGAGTCCGCCAACGTCAGGGCAGTAACCGACTTCAAATCGCGCGGCGGTGGGATCTTTGACCACATTGATTCCGTTGAGGAAGATCTCGCCCGATGTAGGTGGCAAGACTCCGCTGAGTACCCGAAGCGTTGTTGACTTGCCGGCACCGTTGCGACCAATCAACGCAACCGAACTGCTTTTTTCAATAGTTAAGGACAGGTGGTTTAGCGCAATGGTTCGCCCAAACGAAATGGTGAGATCCGAAACTTCAATTCCGTTCACTGATACATACCTTCAACCTGGGCGGCAAAGTCATCCAGAACCAAGTGGCGTTTAACACTTAATTTCGGTGTCAGGTACCCATTTTCTTCAGTGAACTCACTGGGCAATATCTCAAAGGCTCGGATGGCTTCTGCTGTTGAGACAGTCTTATTGGCTTGGTCGACGCTTTTTTGTATTTGTGCGCGGATGCCTGAATCATGAATAAGTTCCTCAGGCGAAAGGAGTTCTCGATCTTGGGCTTTGAGCCAGTTCCCCAACTCATCGGGATCAATGGTCACCAGGGCGGCAACGTAAGAGCGGTTATCTCCGATGACCACGGCATGACTTACCAGCGGATTACTTGTCAAAATCGTCTCCAGTGGGGCTGGGGCAACATTCTTACCGCCCGCCGTAACGATGATTTCCTTTTTGCGTCCGGTGATGCGCAAATATCCATCGTCAAGGACACCAATATCACCGGTGCGGTACCAACCATCAATAAATGCTTCAGCGGTGCTGACCGGATCGTTGTGGTAGGCGAGGAAAATATTTGGTCCACGCAGTAGCACTTCGCCATCATCGGCGATCCGCACCGAGCAACCTGGCAGCGGAATACCAACAGAACCAATGTCAATGTTTGAGGGAGTATTCACCGTGGCTGGAGCGGTGGTTTCGGTTAAGCCGTAGCCTTCCAAAATCGTCACGCCAATTCCGCGGAAGAAGTGCCCTAGTCGCTCACCCAGTGGCGCACCGCCGGAAACCGCCCATTGGACGTGGCCACCGGTTGCTTTGCGCAACTTTTCGTACACAAGTTTGTCAAAGACCGCGTGCTGAGCTTTTACGCTGATCGGGATTCGACCAGCCGCCATACCCTTGCTGTAAGCGATTGCGATGTTGGTAGCTCGTTCAAAGATCGCACTTTTGCCATCGGCAGTGGCCCTTTGCTGTGCGGTGATGAAGATCTTTTCGAACACCCGCGGCACTGCCAGCAAAAATGTGGGCTGGAAGGACTGCAACTTGCCCGAAAGATCGGTGATGGTGGCGGTGTGTGCCAACTTCACATTTGCGGTAACACAAAGCACCTCAATTAAGCGGGCAAAAACGTGCGCCAGCGGCAAGAACAGCAGGGTGGATGCCCCGGGAACGCCCACCACATCGGGAAGTGCTGCGGAAGTGTTCTTGGCGCAGGCCAGAAAATTCTCGTGCGTTAGCTCACAACCCTTGGGCCGACCGGTGGTCCCTGAGGTGTAGATGATGGTGGCTAAGGATTGGGCACCCAAGGTTGCCCGCCGAGCAATTAATTCCTCATCCAAGATTTCATCGCCGCGTGCCGCGATAGTGGTCAGGTCATCGTCGGTGATGCACCACAGTTGCGTGACATGATCGAGCGCACTTCGTGCCTGCTCAACCGTTTTGACATTGCGAGGAGTTTCCGCAATACAGGCAACGGCTGCTGAATCACGAAGGATCCATTCCACTTGCTCGGCTGAGGATGAATCGTAAATGGGAACCGGCACAGCACCTGCGGTCCACAGCGCGAAGTCGATCAAAGTCCATTCGTAGCGAGTACGCGACATGATGCCGACGCAATCGCCTGCGTGAATTCCCTGCGCGATGAATCCTTTTGCCAAAGCGTTGACCTGGTCCAGAAATTCCTGATTAGTGATGTCAATCCAGGTAGATCCATCAAGGCGGGCATATCCAATGCGATCAGGGAAGCGTTGCGCGTTGTCCACCAGCAGGTCGGGCAGCGCCGCTTTGGCTTCGATGATTTCTAAGGGTGGAGCGCTTATTTCGTCAGGCACACGGCGACGCTACCTGCCCAAGCGTGGTTTGGGTGCCTTGCGTGCCTAAATTCTTCAATCAAGGAATCCCTTGGACCTGCCGATATCTGTGCTGTGAACAAGTGTCCTGCCTGCGCTGCCACGCTGGCGCCACAAGCACAGTGGTGCTCGCTGTGCCATTTGACTTTGGTGCAAACCCAAACACAAACCCAGCCCCCGGCTGAGCTGGAACCCACCATTCCGGTCGCACCTGAGAGATTTGAGGCCATCGGGCAAGCAGTGCCTGACGCGGGGTTGGAAGTGCCAGCACCAGGTCAAGGTGAAGCTGCGCAGACGATAACCATTGATGTGAGCATGCTCGCCTCCGAGAATGCCCTGCCTGCGGGTTTGGGTGGCTTGGCGAACAAGGTGCAATCAAATGGCGGCAAAGCTGCCGTGATGGCTGGCGGAATGGTCTTGGTCAGCGTTGCCCTCTTCGCCGTTATGTGCATCGTCGGTGTATTCCTGCGCTAACGCGTAGTGTGGTCAGGTGCGAGTCCACGTAGTCAGCGATGTTCATGGTGCAAGTGATGCGCTCGCGCGTGCAGGTGAGGGATCTGACCTTTTTATTTGCTTAGGTGACTTGGTTCTCTTCATCGACTACGAAGACATGTCGCGGGGAATCTTTTCTCAACTCTTCGGTCCGCAAAACTGCGCAAAGTTCGTTGAGCTGCGCACTCAGGGGCTCTACCAGCAAGCACGCGAATTTGGGAACTCCCTGTGGGAGCAGCGCGGAGGCGATCGCCGAAGCCAATTGGACGATGAAGTGCGTAAGCAATACGCCGAACTCTTTGCCGCCATGCCCGATCCGGCCTTGCTGACCTACGGCAACGTTGATCTGCCCAGCATGTGGCCAGAGTTTGTTCGCCCTGGCCATCAGATCCTTGATGGTGAAGTGGTGGACGTGGGTGGGATTCGTTTCGGCTTCGTCGGCGGCGGTCTGCGAACTCCCATGCGCACACCCTTTGAAATCACCGATGAGCAGTACGCCGCAAAAGTTGAAGCGCTAGGTCAGGTTGATGTCCTGTGCGCTCACATCCCTCCGGCGTTACCTGAGCTAACCTACGACACAGTTGCTCGCAGATTTGAACGCGGAAGTTCAGCGCTTCTTGAAGCAATTGTGAAAACCCAGCCTTCGATTGCCCTTTTTGGTCACGTTCATCAGCCGCTGGCTAAGCGCACTCGCATCGGAAAGACCGAATGCATGAACGTGGGTCACTTTAGAAGCCGTCAAACCCCGTTTGTGTTGGAGCTCTAGGTGCTCAACGTCGGCGTCGACATTGGCGGGACTAAAACAGTAGTCGGCTTGGTGGCCGATGACGGCACAATCGTTGCTTCACACAAGGTGGCCACTCCAACCCACGATGGTGCGCTCATCGTTGAAGCCACCGTGGGCGCAATTGAGCGCGTTATGGGGCAAGAACGGCCGTTGGCTATTGGCATTGGGGTTGCAGGCCTTGTTGATCGCTCGGGCGCGGAGGTGTTGTTTGCACCGCATTTAGATTTTGCAAATTTTCCACTAGCCCAGGTGGTGCAGCAGCGCACCGGCCTGGACTGTGTTTTAGAAAACGATGCCACCGCTACTGCGTGGGCCGAATATCGCTTCGGTGCAGGCCGTGATTGCCGATCCATTGTCGCTGTCACGGTTGGCACTGGACTCGGCGGCGGAATCATCCTCAATGGCGAACTCATCCGGGGGGCTAACGGCACGGCCGGCGAGATCGGCCACATTCCCTGGGTTCGAGATGGATTGCCTTGTGCATGTGGGTCTTTGGGCTGTTTGGAGCAATACGTCAGTGGAACTTCCTTAACCAGGAAAGCAAGAACCCTCGTCGATGAGCAGCGATCGACCTATCTACACAAGGCATGTGAGGGTGACTCGCAACAACTCACCGGTGCCATGGTTACTGACGGTGCGCGCGCAGGTGATGCGCAATGTCTTGGCTTACTTAATGAACTAGGGCACGAATTGGGTGCTGGGCTAAGTGCGATGGTTGCCACCGTGGACCCGGACATCGTGGTTATTGGTGGTGGCGTCTCATCAGCAGGAGAGTTACTACTTCAACCAGCCCGTGAGGCTTTTGCAGCACGTGTGATCGGTGCGCACTATCGCGAACTTCCACCGATTGTTTTGGCTGAATGCGGTGAGGATGCGGCCATGATTGGCGCCGCCGATCTAGCCCGCGGGCTGACTCGTTAGAGAACAGCCCCATCGTCGCCGCGATCGTCAATGCTTGGTCCGTTATCCATTCGAGCAATAAGGGTGACACCGCCGCCGATAAAGAGGGAGACCGCCACGAGGGCATTGAATCCGCCCACATCCCAGCGCAAAACAGTTCCCAGCAGCAGATACAACGGTCCGATAGCCAGCGCTGCCCAGGCAAATCGAGTAACAGGGTCGCCACTAGGAATCGGTGGTGGCTCAGGCGGGATGAAATGGTCAGTGGGGTCTTCGGAAAATTCCTCCGGCACGCGTACATCGCCCCAAGCATCTGCATCTTCCGACGAAATGTTGTCATCACGCTCGTCTAGGACCTCGAGTGATTGACCCACGCCTTCGTTGGTTAAGCCAGAAACAATGGTGTTCCACGATTGCTCATCACTAGTGCGCTGAGTGGCTGCAAACTCGGCACGAAGCTCGGGTAATAAGACGGCGAGTACTTCACGTGCTTGCGAGCGAAATTTCCGATCCACCATGACGCGATCAGATGGTCCACTTGCACGGGGAGTGCCAAGGTATGACGACTCTGGTGAGGTAAACGGTTCGGCGTAGGCCGCGATGCCTTTTTCAGCCAGCGCGGAAAGGATGTGGTCGGTGAAAGGTGCCTCAACGTCGGCAAGCAACATCCAGTCATCAGCCGAGAGGCCGTTATCGATCTGACCAGACATTTGCGCTACTTCCAGTTGTGCTGTGACCGCTAGTGACCTAATCGTGGCACGATGGTGACATCATTGCCCCCACTGAGGGCAAATCAGAGGTCTAAGTCTTAGGCTCAATGGGAAAACAGTTACGGAAGGGATGGGAATGCTCTACGGCTTTATGAAGAACGTCGTTGCCGGTCCCGCTCTCCGTTTGACCTTCCATCCTTGGATCGAAGGCGTTGAGAACATCCCGGTAGATGGGCCGGTCATTTTGGCCAGCAATCACATGTCCTTTTCTGATTCGATTTTCTTGCCCATTTCTATTAGTCGCCGGATCACCTTTCTGGCTAAGAGTGAATACTTCACCACCCCTGGCGTGAAGGGTCGATTAACTGCTGCGTTTTTCAAAGCAGTGGGGCAAGTCCCAGTTGATCGCACCGGTGGCCGCTCCGCCGATGATGCAATTAGGACCGGTGTCGAGGTTTTGAAAACTGGTGCGGTCTTAGGGATCTATCCCGAAGGCACGCGTTCACCCGATGGTCGGCTCTATCGCGGTCGGGTCGGTGTTGCCCGGATGGCGTTAGAAGCTGGTGCGCCGGTCGTGCCGGTTGCAATGATTGGGACTGACAAGGTTCAGCCGCCCGGACAAGTGCGACCCAACCTTGGACGAGTGGGAATACGCATTGGTAAGCCGATGGACTTTTCACGCTACGCAGGAATGGAAAATGATCGCTTAGTCCTGCGGGCTATCACGGACGAGATCATGTACGCGATTTTGGACATGTCTGAGCAAGAGTATGTGGACATTTACGCGTCCACACAAAAGTCGCGGTTAGCCAAACAGGCTCGCGAGGCAGCTCCGATGGCTTCACAGGTCGCAGATACCGATGAAAGCGAAGACGATTCGAGTGCAGCCCTCTAGGCTGAACTCATGCACATCGCAGTACTCACTGGTGGGGGAGATTGCCCCGGCCTAAACGCTGTTCTTCGCGGCTTTGTCCGCAAAGCCACCCGCAACGGACACTCAGTGTGTGGAATTCGCGATGGGTGGAAAGGTGCTATTGCCGGCAACGTGGTTGAACTCGGGGTTGAGCAAGTACGCGGAATCGTTCAACGTGGCGGAACGATCTTGGGAAGCGCTGGAGTCTCACCTGAAGTAGTACAAAACAATTGCGATCGGATCTTGGCGGTACTGGCCGAGAACAACGTTGATGCGCTGGTGGTTATTGGTGGTGAGGGAACGCTCGGCGGGGCGCAGATCCTGTATGAAACCGGCTTCAAAGTCGTCGGTGTTCCTAAAACTATCGACAATGACCTCAGCGGCACGGACTTCACGTTCGGTTTCGATACCGCGGTCAATGTTGCGATGGAAGCCATTGACCGCCTGCATACCACTGCTGAAAGTCATCACCGCACTCTTGTTGTTGAAGTGATGGGTCGTAACTCCGGATGGATTGCACTTCATGCCGGCGTTGCTGGCGGCGCCAACGGAATTTTGATCCCGGAGCGCCCCTTTGACCTAGCTGAAGTTCACGGGTGGGTACAAAGTCGATTCGCCACCTCCTATGCGCCGGTGATTGTGGTGGCTGAGCGCGCCGTCCCGGCCGATCCTGACCTGCTCGAGCAATACGGAACCCACGATGAATTTGGCAGCCGCTACATACCCAACATCGGCCAGTGGCTGACGGCGGTGTTGCAAGAACAAACTGGACATGATGCGCGAAACACGGTTCTGGGTCACGTGCAGCGCGGCGGCACTCCAACAGCCTTTGACCGCGAGCTTGCGACCCGATTTGGATTGGCCGCTGTTGATGTCATTGATGATGGAGCCTGGGGGCAGATGGTGGCCCTTCGCTCCACGCAGATCGTGCGGGTGCCGATTACTGATGCAGTGGGCGCACTGAAGACAGTCCCGCTTGAGCGCTACGACGAAGTTTCGCTTCTGTTCGGCTAGGAGTTAATCGCCGGTTGAGCAGGCTTCGCGAACACAGGGAGCGGGTTAGTGTTCGCTCCGCCCACTCAACCGGCTCTCACTAGTGGCCGGTTGAGCAGGCTTCGCGAACACAGGGAGCGGGTTAGTGTTCGCTCCGCCCACTCAACCGGCCTTTGTGCGTCTTACCCAAATGGGGCGGGAGTGTTGGTGTGCGTGTCGCGGGGGTGGGCAGGCGGTACTCTGATGGCGTGAATCTTCCCCTAATTGATCTGACGGGCCGTCCTGCTGTGCAACAGCCGACGTGGCCAGACCCGCTCGCCCTTGAAGGTGCGCGCCAAGCATTAGCTGCCCTGCCACCTTTGGTCTTTGCTGGCGAATGTGACGAATTGACCAATCGAATGGCAGCTGCTTCACGCGGGGAAGCTTTCGTTCTCCAAGGTGGCGACTGCGCTGAGGTGTTTGCTGAAACCAACGCGGATGCTATTCGGGCCAAAATTAAGACGCTTTTACAGATGGCCGTGGTGCTTACCTACGGTGCGCAGTTGCCAGTGGTCAAGGTTGGCCGCATGGCCGGGCAATTTGGCAAGCCACGCAGCAGTGGCGATGAGGTACGTGACGGTGTGAGTTTGCCGTCCTACCGTGGCGATGCAGTCAACGGTTTGGAATTCACCGAAGCTGCCCGCATTCCCAATCCAGAGCGCTTAGTTGAGGCTTACCATCGCGCTTCAGCAACGTTGAACTTGATGCGCGCCTTCACTCAAGGTGGTTACGCCGACCTGCGTCAGGTACATGAGTGGAATAAAGACTTCGTCCGCGAAAGTGCTGCCGGTGAGCGCTACGAACAAATTGCCGAAGACATTGAAAAGGCGCTGGCCTTCATGCGCGCCTGTGGCATTGATGGGGAAGCGTTTCGTCGCGTTGAGTTCTACTCCGGTCACGAAGCATTGTTGTTGGACTACGAACTGCCTTTGACTCGTATTGATTCACGCACTGAACGCCTTTACGACGTTTCAGCCCACTTCCTCTGGGTCGGTGAGCGCACCCGTCA